>Ga0208958_1000192_pt1 | contig 77466 bp, 89 predicted proteins | sample RifOxyB1_FD_184032 | JGI IMG/M metagenome (GOLD analysis project Ga0208958, IMG submission 184032) | Soil microbial communities from Rifle, Colorado - Rifle Oxygen_injection B1 (SPAdes) | ecosystem: Environmental > Terrestrial > Deep subsurface > Rock core/Sediment | place: Rifle, Colorado...
TTATCTTTAAGCTTGTATAGTCCATATTTGTTACAAAATATGCACTTTCTACCCAAGAAATACATGTCTGACAACACTCTTTTCATCACTATCGTCGTAGTTTAGCTATTATTTAAGCTTTTTTGGTCCGTAAATGCTATAATCACCAAGATTATTATTTAATATGAAAGGAGGTGAAAGTATGAAAAAAAGTGAAATGAAATTGTTTGGTGCTGTTATTGTTGTTGCTTTAATTGCGGGTTTAATTGGTTCTTTTATTGGAACTAACTTAACTGGAAATGTTATATCTGTTGCAAAGGGATATGCAGGTAAGGTTTATTCAACTTCAGAGACTGATGCAAAATTTAAACAGCTTGGTCCCGCAGCATATTGGGCTAATCTTACAGATGCAGATTATTATAACCTAAAAGGTTTGCAAAATAAATCTGCAGATACCTATATTCTAAGGGTCACAAGATTTATGACTAGTGGCAATAGTACCCTAGTTACGATACAGTTAAGAAAAGATGGTAACTGGATGGATTTAGCAAGAGATGTCAGCGTAGGTAAAATAATAAAACTAGGTAATGCCCAATTTGAGATATTGTCCATAGACAAACTTAACAAAAAAGTAGATCTTATTGCGGTAAATTTGCGGTCATATCTGGTAAATGGGGAAAAATTGAGCTTTGACGAAGATATTGACAGCTTCTTTATTTTTGGTGAAATAAGCCCATAAAAGTTTTTTATTTTTTTCTTTTTATTTTATTGTTATAATATGTTATTTAATTTAAAAAAGCCTTGTGAATATGAAACAAAAGGTTTTTTAAATTGAGTGTTCTCATTAAAGATAAGAAGTGAGAAAAAATGTTAGAAATGCTTATTAATCCAAAAAGTGCAGAACTTAGTCCTTGGAAAATGATTATTATTGGATTTGTTTATGGATTAATTTCACTTGCCTTAGTACATTGGATATTTTCAGGAGATGCTGTCTTATCTAGATATTCTGGAATTTTAGTTGTAACTTTTTGTGTTATGTTTTCCTTGCCTTTTATGTATTTTGCAATAAAAAATGAAGAGGAAAAAGATATTGAATCTAAATGGGGATTTATTAGATTATTTGAAGAACATAGCAAAGCGATATTTTATTTTATGTGTTTATTTGTGGGGTTTTTACTTGCATTTTCAATAGGATATATTTTGTTTCCAAATGGAAGTACTTATTTTAAAGCTCAGATAGAGACCTATTGCATGATAAATAAACCCACTAGTTTTAATGATTGTGTTACAAATTATGCTGGAGGAGATGTTGGAAAAACAACAATGTTTATGACTGCAAAAGATAAAATAGTTAATATTTTTGTGAATAATATCTATGTTCTTATATTTACCTTGATTTTTTCCCTTATATTTGGAGCAGGAGCTATTTTTATTCTAGCTTGGAATGCTAGTGTAATAAGTGCGGCAATAGGTATCTTTGCAAAGTCTAATATTGCTAATCTTCCAATGGGACTTGCCAGATATATGATTCATGGACTTCCTGAAATAGCTAGTTATTTTGCAGGAGCTCTTGCAGGCGGAATAGTGAGTGTTGCAATAATAAATCATGATGTCAAATCTGAAAAGTTTTGGACAATACTCCAAGATTCACTAAATCTAATTGTTTTTGCCATTGTCTTGCTGTTTATTGCTGCACTGATTGAAGTTTTTATAACTCCCATAGTATTCAAATTTTAGAAAATATTTTAATATAAATTTGTGTATATTTTATCTAATTTTATTAAGTTATTTCGAGCATTATATAGTACTAACTTGATTTATAGTTATCTTATGTAAAAAAATAAGTGGGATAAGCATGAGAAAGAGAGTCTGATTGATAGATTTAATACATGTTTTTTATGGAGATTAATAACTTTAGATAGATTGGGGTTTTAATAAGATTTAAAAATAGCTCATTCTATATAAACTTATAAAAAATGGCTGGAAAAATCTGTAAGCATTGCAATTTTAGAACTCTAAAGGAGAATATGGTAGAATGTCCTTGGTGTGGAAGAAATTCACTTGTAAACGAAGGTTCTGCTGAAGAATTGCTAACTGAGGTTGATGAAATCCTTAAAGATTAATAGGTTTCTAGCGTTAAATTTAAATAAGTTGATTTTAGTTTTAAAACATGGATGAAGATAAAATAATTGAAGAAAGGAAAAATAAATTATTAAATTTATTAAAAAAAAGAACTCTTTGGACTTTTTTAATTTTGATTATTGCTATTATCTTAGGGGCTTATATAAGAAGTTTGCCTATGCAAAGCCATGGTGCAGGAGTACCTTCTTTGTTCCAATTTGTTACAGGGCAAGCATTTGATGGAAATCCTGGATTATGGGATGTTGCAAAAAATAATTGGACACTTGGGCCAGATTTAGACCCATGGTTATTTACAAGATATGCAGGAGAAATGATTGATGGTTCAATGGGTAAAATGGATATGATGAGATATGTTCCTTTAGGATTTGATAATTCTGCAGAACTTCAAATGGTATCTTATATGATTGTGATAACCTACAAGATTACTGGTATGTTTGGAATGTACAATGTTGTATTTGCAGCTGCATTTATGCCGGTTTTATTATTTCTATTGACAATTGTATCTTTCTTTTTATTTTCTAGAGAAATATTCATTAATGAAGATGAAAAAAGTAAAATTAGGGCAAATATTATAGCATTAATATCTACTTTTTTTATGATTACTATTCCTGCTTTTTTATCAAGAACTGTTGCAGGTATTCCTGAAAAAGAATCTGTTGGTTTCTTTTTTATGTTTTTGTCTTTTTATTTATTCTTAAAAGCTTGGAAATCTAAATCATTAAAAAGTTCTATTATTTTTGCCATACTTTCTGGAATTTCTACAGCACTTATGGGTTTAACATGGGGAGGAGTATCTTATATCTATGCTACAATGGCAATAGCTACAATGATTGCTTTCTTGCTTAATAAAACAAATAAAAAAGAAATCCTATCCTATGCATTATGGATAATCTTTTCTATTACTACTACTTTATTGTTCACAAATAGATTTTCTCTTAAAGGATTTTTAACTGGTTTAGATACTGGCTTGTCAATTATTGTTTTGTTTATAATGATTCTTCATTTTATAATATGGGAGACTAAATTTAAAAATGTAATATCTAAAATAAAGTTCATTAGTGAAACAAAATTACCTAAAAATATTATTTCCTTGATTATTGGAATAATACTTTTAATATTAATTATAATAATTTTTTTAGGTCCTGGATTTATAATTGATAAAGCAAATGGACTCAGCAAAATCCTATTAAATCCAATAACAGGAAGATGGAGTACAACTGTTGCTGAAAATAGGCAGCCATATTTTGGAGAGTGGGCTTCTGAATTTGGACCTACAATAAGCAGTTTACCTAATTTTCCAATAATGTTTTGGTTATTTTTTATAGGTTCTGTTGTTCTTTTTAATAGCCTATTAAAAAAATTAAATAAAAACCATAGATGGATATTAACAGGACTTTACATATTGTTCTTTTTTGGATTAGTTTTCTCAAGGTATGCTCCGCATCCTGCATTTTTTGATGGAGAAGATTTTATATCCAAACTTTTTTATTTTGGATCTGCGCTTCTTTTTATAGGGGCAATTATTTATTATTATATAAAATATGAATCCTCTGGAGATAATGGATTCAAAGAAGCAGGATATGAGTTCATTTTGTTATTTTCTTTATTTATATTATGTTTGTTTACTGCAAGAAGTGCTATCAGACTTATCATGGTACTTGGTCCAATAGCACCTATTTTTGTTGGATATCTGGTAGTGGCATCTGTTGATTTGTTTAGAAGAAATAAGGATGAAACTTGGAAAATAATAACTGGAGTATTTATGATATTTGTAATTGTAGCTAGCTTATTCAGTTTTTATACATTCTACAAACAAATTACTGCTCAAGCCTATAGTTTTGTTCCTTCTTATTATAATCAACAATGGCAAAAGGCAATGAAGTGGGTTGATGATGAGACACCAAAAAATGCAGTATTTGCGCATTGGTGGGACTATGGTTATTGGGTACAAAGCATCGGAAACAGGGCTACTGTATTGGATGGGGGGAATGCAAAAGTATATTGGAACTACTTAATGGGAAGATTAGTTTTAACAGGTGATAATCAGGCAGAAGCATTAGAATTTTTATATAATCATAATGCAACCCATTTATTAATTGATTCAAGTGATATTGGAAAATATGGTGCATTTTCTAGCATTGGTAGTGATAAGAATTATGATAGATTTTCATGGATAGGAACTTATCAGATGGATGAAAAACAAACTCAGGAAACAAGCAATCAAACAATATTTGTCTACACAGGTGGAACTGCAATTGATGAAAATTTAATTATTAATGAAAGTGGAAAAGAAATTTTGTTACCGAGTCAAAAATCAGGAGCCTATGCTATATTAATTCCTGTAATAAAAAAAGGCAATGTTACTAATTATGACCAACCTTCAATTATATTCATATATCAGGGAAAACAATACACTCAAAAAATGAGGTATCTTGATATAAATGGAAAATTTTTGGATTTTAAATCTGGAATTGAAGCTTGTGCATTTGTATTTCCAAGTTTAATATCTAGTGGAAATGGTGTTACTAAAAATGATATTGGCGCTGCTATGTATATTTCACCTAGACTTTTAAGAGGGTATTTATCTCAGAAATATATTTTAAATGATCCGTTTAATAAGTTCTCAAATTTTAAATTAAATTATACAGAACCTAATCCAATAATAAACAGTCTAAACAGTCAGGGAATGAATCTTCCGGATTTTGTTTATTATCAGGGAGTTCAGGGGCCTATAAAAATTTGGAAAATAGAATATACTGGAAATGAACAGGTTAAAGAAGAATATCTTGATACTGATGCTTCCAAATACTTAGACTGGGAATTATAATTCCCCTTATTATCAACAATACTTATTTTAAATCTTACATAACAAGAATTGTAAGATTTAAAAGGAATGAATCTGTTATTTTTTTATGGAAATGTTATTATTCATACCCATAATAGTAAGCTTAATTGTTTGCTTGTTTATGCTTCCTAAATGGATTAAGAAATGTTCTCAAGTAGGATTATTGTGGGAAGATATGAATAAATTTAACAAACCAAAAAATGTCGCTTCTTCTGGTGGAATAGTGGTTGTGATGGCTTTTGTTTTAGGAATTTTAGTTTACATTGCAATAAGAAGATTTGTTTTCCAAGATATTGATGGCGTTACAATAGAAACATTTGCCTTACTAAGTGTTATTTTAATCCTTGCTATTGTTGGATTAACTGATGATTTATTAGGTTGGAAACATGAGGGATTATCAGCAAAATTCAGAATATTCCTAGCTGTTTTAGCTTCTATACCTTTAATGGTAATAAATGCAGGTGATCCTGTTATGTCTATCCCCTTTCTTGGAATTACAAATCTTGGAATGATTTATGTGTTTATCTTAATCCCAATTGGAATTACAGGGGCTACAACAACCTATAATATGCTTGCTGGATTTAATGGACTTGAATCAGGGCTAGGTATAATAATACTAAGTTTTCTTTCATTTGTTGCTTATGTTACTGGAAGTCCTTGGCTAGCTTTAATTGGATTATGTATGGTTGCGTCTTTGATTGTATTCTACTTTTATAATAAATTTCCTGCAAAAGTTTTTCCAGGAGATATTTTAACATATTCTGTTGGGGCACTTATAGCCTCTATGGCAATACTTGGAAATTTTGAAAAAATTGCTGTTTTTGTGTTTATTCCTTATGTAATTGAAACTTTTTTAAAAATAAGAGGAAATCTAAAAAAACAATCTTTTGGAATACCTCAAAAAGATGGAAGTTTAAAACCGCCTTATAGTAGAATATATGGAATGACTCATCTCTCAATTTACATTTTAAGTAAATTTAAGAAAAAAGTATATGAAAAAGATGTTGTATATTTTATTTTTTCATTTGAAATAATCCTATGCCTACTTGCAATAGTTATTTTCAGAAATGATTTGTTTATTTAAGATGAGAACCAGATATAAATTCTTAGTCTTTTGTTTTGTTGGAGGTGTTGCAGCATTAATAGATCTTTTATTTTTTAATTTATTTTTTTCAGTCATTCAAGCAGGTTTTATTCTCTCAAGAATATTAGGCATTGGCATTTCAATGATATGGAATTTTACAATGAACAGAAATGTTACATTCTCTGCAAAAAACAGCAAAGTAAAAAATCAATTGATGAAATATTTTATTATGTATGGAATTACAATGAGTGCAAATGTTCTTGTAGGCATAGTTGTATTAAATATAATTGGTGACAATTTGTTTGGCGGAAATATTGCTGCTATAGCAGGAATTGCAATAAGTGTTCCTTTAAACTTTATTGGTTCTTTATTGTGGACATTTAAAAATTCTAAGGCTTAAAACGATATTTTATTAGATTTAGTATTGCTATTAATTGTTCTTTTAATATTAATTTAGAACCGTCACTATCTGACCAAAAAATAGGATATTCTCTTATTCTAAACTTTTTTTTCTTGCAAAGGTATAATAGGTCCACATCAAACATCCAATCTTTTTGAGTTGAATGTTTAATTAAGAAAGAAACTACATTTTTTTTGAATAATTTTGCTCCACATTGAGTATCTTTAAATTTTAAATTAAATAATAAATTAGTGAATCTGTTGAATAAAAAGCTTCCAAATTCTTGTTTAAATGTTCTTTTTGGATGAATTTTTGCACCTTTCATCTGCCTAGAAGCAATTATTCCATCAAAAGAGTTTATATTTTCATATAATTTATTGAATTCTATGACACTTGTGCTTTCATCTGCATCAACAAATCCAATTAAGTCTCCTTTTGCTAATTTAAATCCCTGAATTACTGCTCCACCTTTTCCAGAATATTTGTTTATATTGAATATTACTATGTTTTTTTTATCTTTTGCAAAATCTTTTACAACATTTAAAGTGTTATCCTTGCAGTTATTCGGTACAACAATTACTTCAAATTCTTTACCTAGTTTCTTATTAAAAAAATTATAAAACGAATTCAATGGGGAAAGAATTCTTTTTTCCTCATTATATGCAGGAATTATTATTGAAAGTTTCATTAATAAAAATAATATCTTTGGTTTTTATTCTTTGCTATATACTAAAATAGTGTTTAATATGGATTTGCTATAAAACATCAACAATGTTTATAAATAAAAAAAACAAGTAAAATAATGGCATTTGGTAATATATTAAAACACGCTGTTGGTGAAGAGATATCTACTGCAGATAATAAAAAAACATTAATAACTAAATTCTCTGCTTATGCTCTTGGTTTAATTGGACTGCCGCATACAGGACTAAGGGAAAGAGAAAGACAAATAAGGGATTTTATAAAAAATGGAAAAGTAAATGCTCTTGATGCTGGTTGTGGTATTGGTTTATATTCTTTTGAAATAGCTAAAAATGGACATTCTGTTACTGGTATTGATTTAGAAAGGAATAAAATAGAAACAGCTAGAAAAATTTCAAATAAAATTGGTGCAAAGGTAAATTTCATAGAAGGAGATTTAACTAATCTTAAGATTAATGAAAAATTTGATTTAATTTTATGTTCTGAAGTTATAGAACATATAATTGATGACTACAGAGTTATTGAAAACCTTTCTAAAATAATGAATAAAAATGCAAGATTAATAATAACTGTTCCAAGAATAAGTGAGAAATCCTGGAAAATTGACTATAAAAAATTTGGGCATGTAAGGCCTGGCTATAGGGAAGAAGAATTAAAAACTATGCTAGAAAAATATGGACTAAAAGTTAATAAAATAGTATTATTTGATTCTCCTTTGGCTACTTTTGCTTTCAGGATAAATGAGAGACTTTATAATAAAAAAATATTATTAGGACTATTATTTTATCCATTGTACTGGTTGACTTTTTTTAATTATTTTAAAAAAGGAAAATACAATGGGCTTTTGATAGAAGCTATTAAACAGTGAATGAAATCACTTGTGTTGAAGGCTGATTAACATCATTATTATAATAATAGGTTTTTTCAAGATTAACTTTGTCTAAATTTTTCTGAGCCCATTGATAAGTCCAATCAGGAGATCTTTCATATGTAGTTAAAACCATGTATTTTGGATTAACTATTGATAGATTTTCTTCAAATTCAGATTCATTAGCAGGAAAGCTAATGACTTTTCTTTCTGAATAATAGGTTAAAACAGGAAGTGCTTGAGAATAAATTACAATATCCTTTGCAGAAACTGATTTTATATAATTTCCAGCATCCCTTATTTCATCAAATGAAGTTAATTTTCCCTTTATCAAATCACCCCCTAATTTTAATTGACTGTAAACACTTAAAACTATAAGCAAAACTACTATAAGAATTGCCAATGATTTGCTATGTTTCTTAACCAAATCATAGACCCAAAATAAGGTTATTGAACATACAAGGAATATTGCTGGAAATGCAGGCATTATAAATGCATCATAAACAACATCCCCCCCAATAACATAAATTACTGAATAAATACCAATAACCATAAATATCCAAAGCAAAACAAAATAATAATTTTTTAATTGAATTGACTTATCTTTCCATATTAAATCCATCCCAAGTACAATCTTAAATAAAAGCAGCAGAAATCCAAAAATAAAAATATAAAGCAAGAAAGACAGCAATAGTCTTGGTAACATTGATAGATAATCAAACCAATTTGCAAATGGAAGTATTTTTCCTTCAGAAGCATGACTCAAAGACTGACTGACTTGAGCAAATCTTGGTAAAGGGGCACCTATTTTTACCATATAGTAAGTAACAAAAGGGAGTAGGACTAGCAAAAATATTAAAAAAGCTATATAATTTCTTTTTTTCTTAAAAAATTCCTTTTTTTCAATTGTTAAAAGAAAAACAAGCAGGAATATTAAAAGAAAGGCTGTTGAAAAATAAGTAACAATCCCAAAAGAGATTATTGCTGCAGATACATAAAGATAAATATTTTTTTCATCTCTTTTTAAAAAGAAAAATATTGCAAGAACATAAAATAAAGGAGCCCAAATATATACTAATAAACGAACAGTAAAAAATAAATGAATATTATAGGAAGCCATTAATAGTGCTGCTAAAATAGCTATTTTTTTATTAAATAATCTTTTTCCTATAGAATAGGTAAAAACAACTGTTGTTGTTGATATTAATACTTGAAAAAATCTTGCGAGAATCTCGCTTGGCCATATCAAATATAAAAAACCCCAAAAATAAGGTGCTATCATTTCTCTTATTGGGCCAATCCATGCAGGTGTGCCTATTGCAATTGATTTTGCTTTTGAAAAATATTCTGCTTCATCCCACCATAGGGGTTGATTCTTTGTCAATGAAAAATAATAAAGCCTTATTGCAAATGCAAAAATAATAACTCCGAGAATAACTAAATTATATGGGTCTTTTAGCCAAATCTTTATTTTTTCTTTCAAACTTTTCTTTACTTCTTTTTCTTGTTCTTCCATTATAAACGCATTGAATTTATGTATTTATTCTTTGTTATTTTGTACTATCTATTCTTTTCCAATTATCAACCTTATATTCTTTTTTAATGTATCTTTTGAAGAAAACCGCAAACCAGATATAGAGTCTTACTGGAAATAATAAAAGTGTCCAAAATATTTCTCTTATATTTTTTGGAAATAAAAACAAATAATGACTTTCAAATATCTCATTTTTAATTGATTTCATTCTTGGAAAATCCTTTATGCTTACATATCTTGAAAGAGTTTCATGAGCTTTTGCTGTACGTATTTTTTGATTTATAAAATCTCTAAAAGTCTGAGGAAATTTAACATAAACTTCTGCATATGGAATATAGGATATTTTATATCCTTTTAAATAAAATAAAAGCGGAACAATTGTATCTTCAGCAGTATCTCTTGGTATTTCTTTAAGAAAATTATTTCTAAATGCCCATAAATAACCTGAACATTCTAAAAATTGATTTTTTTTAAATCTGTTTAATCTCATCCTATGGGCTGCTTCACATAACAAATGAGACCAATATCCTAACATATTATTTCTAGGATTAATAGACATAACTCTTCCAGTTACAGCCCCAACCCCCTTATTCTCAAATGGTTTTATTAAATCTTGAACTGAATTTTCAGATATAAATACGTCTCCATCAGTAAGCAAAATAATTTCTCCTTTTAATCTAGGAAGTATTTTATTTATTGCAAATACTTTTCCCTTTCCAGGATCTTTAAAAACTCTGATATTTTTATTTTTTTTAGAATACTCTTCTGCTATTTTTAGTGTTTCTTTATCTGGAGCTGAAATAATTAATTCATATTTTTCTTGAATATTTTGATTAATTATAGACTCTATTGCTTTTCCAATGGATTTTGGCTCTTTAAATGCAGTTATTATTATTGATAACATTTTAATTATAATGCTTAATCCTTTATTTAATATTATTATATAATAAGATTTAAATACCTATTTAATCATAAAAAAATATGAGATATCCAATAGATGAATTGATTGATAAAAGATCAATAATCCAATTGAAAATAGAAAGGATTGGAGATAATTCTGCTAAAGAAAGAGAAAATCTTAGGAGAGAATTTCAAGACTATACTGATGCTATTTCAGAATATGTTTCTGAAGGAGTTTGTACTGCTGAACAAGCTGAAGAATGGCATGAAAGATTATACAAGGCAAATGGAACTACTTGGGATCTTGAAACAAAGATAAGAAGAGGTCAATTAGAGGAAATAAGTCTTGAAGAAGTTGGAAGAACAGCTATTGCAATTAGAGAATCAAATGGAGTCAGAGTTAGAATCAAAGCAGAGATTGTTTCTGCAACAGGTATTGGATATAAAGATGTTAAAATAAATCATGCATCTGAATAATTATAAACTAAATCCAAATAATCTTTCATCTGCTTTTTTTCTAAATTCTTTGTATGCTTTTCTATAGGCAATATCAACAACACTGTTTGGAGCATCAATCATTACTTGAGAAAGTCCAAGTCTATGCAATTCAGGATATTCAACAAATATGGCAAAAAGTCTTTGCAAATTTGAAAGTTGATTTTTATAAGTTTCTGGAAAATTAAGTTTAGATGAATCAAAAAAATTAGCAGCTAAATCTTTAAAATCTCCTGTATAAAATCCTTGCTGCTTAGAATGCTCACCTAAAGAAGTTCCTGGATAGGGTTGAAAAATTGAAACCCATGCATAATCTGGATTGCACCTAATATTCATTTCAAGAGTTGAAATATCTTTTTCTATTGAACCTCCTGGCAAACCTATTATGTTTTGAAGCATAAATCTTATTCCCTTTGATTTTAACATGTCGCAGGCAGCATAAATCTGTTCTTTGGACATTCTTCTTTTAAGCACTTCATTTCTTAAAAAATCATCAGCTGTTTCTGCTGCTATATGCACACTATAACATCCTGCATTTTTTAAAAGATTAATTTTTTCTTCATCAATTGTATTTGGCCTTACATGACAATGGAATGGAAGATTTACTTGCCTTGAATAAAGTTCTGAGAATTGTCTTAACCAATCTCTGTTTAAGGTAAAAGTATCATCTTGAAAATATACAAATTTTGTTGGAGATTTACCTGTAACCTCTACAACTTCTGCAACTACACTTTCTACATCTCTGAATCTGACTCTCTTACCTTTTCCAGAATATAATTCTGCATATTGTTCATTAAAACAATAGGCACAGGAAAATGGACAACCTCTTGATGCTAAAAAATGTTTAATTGGACCATCTCCAACACCTGTAAAATTAGTAATTAAATCCCTGTCTGGAAATGCCAAATTATCTAAATCTGAAAATGGTCTTAAATCATTTCTTTGTATTGTTCCATTTAAATTAAAAGATAAATTTGGAATATTAGTTACAGGCTGTCCTTTTTGAAGTTTATCCAAGAGTTCTGCAAAAGCTTCTTCACCTTCTCCCTTACAGATAACATCTACTCCGGGTTCTTCGACAAGTTGTGGAAAAAAAGTTGGATGTGGTCCACCAAATATTGATAAAAAATTATGAGCTGCTTTAAGTCTTTGATTCAAAGAAACATACATATCTTGATCTCCTGTCATAACACTATAACCTATTACTTGTGGTTTAAACTCTTTAACTACTGTTTCTAAATTATCAGAAGTTGTTACAAGTTTGGTTTCATGACCTGCTCTTTTAGCTGAAGCTGATAAGTACATTAATCCTAATGGCTCCATAAAAAATGGTTTGGAAATAAATAATGCTTTCATGTCAATCTTATTATATGGACTATATTGAAAGAAATGGATTTATAATCTTTATGGATTTTAAGAATAATTTATTTTTTCTTAGCTATCACCACAACTAATCTTGAAAATAAACTTGGATATATTTTTGCTAGTGGTTTGATTATTAGGTCTAAAAAATAAAAAAAATCACTTGTTTTGCCAGTAGTTGATTGCCAGATTGGAATTACTTCTAAAATCTCAACTTTTTTTGAAAGTAAATTTATTATGTCACACACCCTTGGTTTATGTATGTGCCCTAATTTTTCTACTACTTCTAGATTAATTTCGATTATGTCTCTTTTTATTCCAAATAAATGAATCAATCTTTGCCAGAAATTGTATTCATTTGGCATGGATATTATCAAAAATCCATTATCTTTTGTGACCCTTATAAGTTCGTCAATGACTTTATTAGGATATAACACATGTTCAAGTGTTTCAAGACAAACTGTGACATCAAAGGTCTTAGCTTTAACTGGAATTTTCCTTTTATTTAAATCACAGTTATAATCTCCTTGTCCATCCATATCAAGTGACTTGCATTCTACATTTGGAGGAACTATTTTTTTTAACTTGTCATCCTGAGAACCTACATCAATAACCTTAATTTTCCCTTTAAATTTTGATACAAATTGTAGGACAACCCAGTATTGGGCAAAACTACGTTTTACTAATTTAAGAGTTTCAGTTTTAGAATTAGAATCATCTTTCATGTTTTTTTAAATAATCTTTTTGGGCCTTTTTTTCCCTATGCATTTTAATAAGACGATTTGATAAGTTTTTAAATCCTACTTTTCTATAAACATAAAATCCATACTTTGCAACATGAAACATGTTCCTTATACTTGTATAAATTCCTCTTGGAAGCCAGGAAATAAATTCCAAATAAAGATTATATTTCATTGCAATTGAAATAATTTTTAGTAAATACCTGAATTTTAATCTTGGTTCTGCAACTCCAAACAAAAACATGTAAAATGCTTTTTCAATCTCAAATTTTGTAAAAGTTGGTGTTTCTGACATAACTATTGGACATTCCAGTGGAGGTGTAACTGAAGACCCATATTCAAGTTCATTATAGATTATCCCATTATTTTTTTCTAGCCATTCTCTTGCAGGAGTATATCTAAATGGAATAAATAAATTTAAGCTTACTTGATCTGCTTTTAATTTATTGCAAAGTTTTATAGAATCTTTTGTTCTTTCAAGACTGTCTCCTGGAAGACCTATAATAAATGAAACACTTAATCGAATCCCATATTTTTTTATTAATCTGCAGGCTTCTTCAATCTGTTCAAAGGTTTCACCCTTATTTGCCATTTTAAAAACCTCTGGATTCCCATGTTCAACTCCTACTGAAAGAACACGACAATTACATTGTTTAATCAATTTTACTATTTCTTCATTAAGACTATCTGCACGAGTATTAACAATAACAAGTTCTGAATTTATTTTCTCTATGTATAATTTTAAAAGATTAATAAAACGTCCCATATGGACTGTAGGACAATCATCAAATAATACAAATCTTAGATTAGGAGATATTTCTTTTTTTGCTAGTTCCATTTCTTTTATGCATTCTTCGGGTTTTCTTGGTCTCCAATACCTATAGGACAAACCTATAGATGCACAAAAACTACATTTGTTTGGACAACCTCTTGAACTCATTATTGGATAACTTGTTATGTTCTGCCATCCATAAAAAGATTTATAATCTGAAAATGGAACTTTATATAAATTGAGAATTTCTTTGGATTTTATAATTTTTGCAGTTCTTTGTTTTTTTGCATTTTCAACAACAGGAATTATTGTCAGTTCTGCTTCTCCAATAAATATGTAATCTATTCTTTTATCTTTCTTTAGCACATCTGAATACATTGATGCATGAGGGCCTCCAACCATTATTGGAATTTTTGGAGAAATCTCCTGGATTTTTTTTATTATATCATTTGCCTCTTTTGAACTTGGAGTATATATGCTGATTCCTATAATATCTGGCTTAAACATATTAATAAAAAACGAAACATCCTTGTCCCTATCTTCAAATAAGAATGCAAAATCTACAACCAGCACTTCATGGCCTCTTTTTTTAAGGACTCCTGCAAGAGATGCAAGACCATTATGGGGAATCATAAAAACAGTATCTTCTTTTTTAGGATTTATTAAAAGAATTCTTTTTGTTTTTTTAATTTTTTTTAAATTCTCCAAGTCTGATGATTTTAAGTATTTTAATTTCATAATATTTTTTCTACCATTTTTATGTTTAGAATGTATTTTATTCACAAAAAATATCAATCATTTGGGTTTAAAAAGATTATTATAAAATCACAGTAGATAACTATTTCAGAGAATTGGGTTTTAAAAATTGGTATCCTATCAAGTTAATTCAAAAACTTACATATAAGTTTTTCTAAAAGTTAGTTTAATTAGTAGGCAAAGCAAGGTTGCATTTATAACAAAATATATATTCACATCCATCTTATTTGATTTAAAGAAGTCATTACTTGTAATGACCTTCCCATAGATATTTTGACATTACTTATCATGCTCAAAAAAACAAATGTTCATCTAATGATAATTAGAATAATGATTCTATTTTTTCTATAACTCTATCCCAAGCAAACTGCTGGACAGATAATTTTGCTTGTTTTTTTAGTTCATTATTCTTAATACTGTCTTCCAGGGCAGAATCTATTTTTTCTGCAAGTGACCTTGGATTGTCAAATTCAAATAAGTAGCCATTATTATCATTTATCAAGTCTCTAATCGCTATGCTACTGCTTCCTATTACTATTTTTCCACGAGACATTGCTTCTATGAGCGCCTGAGGCATTCCTTCTACTCTTGAGGGAAGGACAAATACTCTTGCAGAATCAATCTTTTTTATTTTTTCTTTGATATCATATATTGGCTCTGAAATTAATATTCTGTCAGATATGTGAAGTTCATTTATCATTGATTTAATTTTATTAAAATATTCTTCTTCTCTTGGACCTACAATTTCAATTTTTATTTTTTTATCTTTAATAAAAGGCACTGCTGCAATAAGGGTCTCAACTTTTTTCTTAGGAGATATTCTGCTAAAAAAAAGAATTTTATTTTCTTCTCTTGTTTGTTGTTTTAAATTAAAAAATTCCATAGGTATACCATTTGGAATATAAACTATATTCTCTTTTGGAGCTCCTGCTTTGATTAGATAAGGTATTTCCCAATGAGAAATTGCTAATATTTTATCAAATTTTTTAAGGCTCATTGGACCTATAAATCTGTCATAAAATTTAACAATTATTGTTGCTAATTTAGAACGAGTAATATTTCCTTCTACAAATGGGGCATGGGTTACAAGAAATAATTTTACTTTTTTTCCCCTCTGCCTTAGCTTTTTACTTATTTTAATTGATAAATGCGTATGTGTATGGCGATAATTATGGGTGATTATTATGTCTGGTGAATAATCAAGAGCTTCTTTTTCAAAATCCCAATTCATAAAACTTTCTCCGCCTAATTTTTTTGCTGGAAACCTTAGTATGGATATTCCATTTAATGATTCGTTTTCAGGAAGTATTCTATCTGAGCCTTTTTCAAAATAGGAAGAAAATACTCTTACTTCATAACCTCTTTTAACTAATTCTAAGGATTCTTGTTTTACTCTTGCCCATACTCCACACCCACCTGATGAATAAGGGCATATTTCTAGTATTTTTAGTTTGGGCATATTATTTTATCACTTCTAATTTAAAATATAAATCCTGAACAGGAAGAAATTTCCTTAAAATTATTTCATGTATTTTTGGAAATAGATTTGAAATTCCCTGAAATATTTTAAAAACACTTCCATAGATTATTTTTCTTTCAATTATGTTAAATCTTGCTTTTGTGTAAAAATTATAATCAAAATCTTTTGTAAAGTAGTCCATGGAATAGTAGGAGAAAAAAATTCTATGGGTTGGATCTTTAAAAGCTCCTAGAGAAGCAAAATGAGGAACTCTTATTTCAATTATTGCATTATTTTTGCATATCCTATGTATTTCTTCCATTACTTTTATAAGATTTTCAAGATGCTCTAATGTTGAAATTGAAATAATATATTCAAAAGAATTATCTTTAAATGGCCATGGAAATTTATCCAGATTATGAACTATATCTACTCCTGGAAGTTTGACAGAATCAAGATTAATAAATCCTTGTCTTATGTCTGTTCCACATCCTAAGTGAAGTTTATTAGACTTATTTATCATGGAATAATTGATGAAAAGAGGTTTAAAATATTATCGGAACTAGGTTATAATAATACATAAAAACTTTTAAAGGGTTTTAAACATTTCATAAATATGAGAAGACTATCAGATTCTGCACAAAGATTAGAAGGACAAAAAATGTTTCAAATACTTGCAAAAGCAAAGGAACTTGAAAGAGAGGGAAAAAGCATACTTCATTTTGAAATTGGAGACCCTGATTTTGGAACTCCTCAAAATATTGTAAATGCAGCTTATTCTGCACTTAGAAATGGGGAAACTCATTATACAACTTCTTCTGGAATTTTGGAGTTAAAGGTTGCTGCTGCTGATGTAACTGTAAGATCTAGAGGATTTAGGCCTGAATTAAATCAATTGCTTGTAACTCCTGGTGCAAATTCTCAAATATATTATGCTTTTTCATGTGCTGTTAATCCTGGAGAAGAAGTAATTATTCCAGACCCTAGTTTTGTTTCCTATAGATCAATATTAAATTTTCTTGGAATAAAGCCAGTTGGAATTCAATTAAAAGAAGAAAATGAATTTAGATTAAATCCTGATGATGTTAGAAAAGCTGTAACTGATAAAACTAGGATGATAGTTATTAATTCTCCACACAATCCAACTGGTTCTGTAATGACTGAAGATGAAATTTCAGAAATATATAGAATAGCTGAAGAAAGAGATATTTATTTACTTAGCGATGAAATCTATGCTAGAATGAAATATCATGATTCAAATTCTAAGTCTTGTTCTCCAAGCAAATTTGACCATTGTAGAGAAAGAACTATTGTTGTAAATGGGTTTAGCAAGTCCTATGCAATGACTGGTTGGAGACTTGGAATTGTTACAGCACCTGCTGATTTAACTGAAAAAATGGGGCTGTTACTTGAAACAACAACTTCCTGTGTTTCTCCATTTGTACAAAAAGCAGGAGTAGAGGCATTGAGGGGAAGTCAAGAACCAATATTTGCAATGATTGAAGAATTTAGAAAAAGAAGAGATTTAGCTATTGTTGGATTAAATGAATTACCTGGTGTAAAATGTGTCAAACCTCAAGGTGCATTTTATGCTTTTCCAAATATAACTAAAACAGGGTTAGATAGCTATGGTTTTGCAAATCTTATGTTAGAAGAAGCAGGTGTTGCTCTTTGTCCTGGACCTTTTTTTGGAAAACATGGTGAAGGATATGTTAGACTTTGCTATGCTAATTCTCTTGAAAATATACAAAGAGGAATTGAGCGAATGCAGGATGTTCTCAGAAGTAGATAGTAAATCATAATTAAGTTTAAAAAGAAAATCAAGCTGGATTTTTTATGAGAGTCTCAGATTATATTGCAGATTTTATAGCTAACCAAGGGGTGAAACATCCATTTTTAATAACTGGGGGGGCTGTTTTTGGATTAGTTGATGGAGTTGCTCATCATCCAAAATTAGATTATATTTGCACTGAAAATGAACAAGGGGCTGCAATGGCTGCTGATGCATACTCAAGAATTAATAATAATTTGGGTGTTGCTATTTCTACAAGTGGACCTGGTGCTACAAATCTGATTACAGGTGTTTGCTGTGCTTGGTATGATTCAATTCCAACTTTATTTTTAACAGGACAGGTTTCTTCTGGAAAATTAAGAGGAGATTCTCAAGTAAGGCAATTAGGATTTCAAGAAACAGACACTGTTGCATTGTTTAGTTCTATAACTAAATATTCTAGTCAAGTTAGAGATCCAAAAGAAATAAGATATGAATTAGAAAAAGCAACTCATCTTGCTAGAAGTGGAAGACCAGGACCTGTTCATCTTGATATTCCAAATGATGTTCAAAGAACTGAAGTAAATCCTGCAGAATTAAGAGGATATAGTCCTGAAAGAAGAACTGTTGATTATGAAGGTTTAGGAAGAAAAGTTGCACAAGCACTAGACATGCTAGATGGGGCGGAAAGACCTTTGATTATTTTAGGTGCAGGAGTTAGACTTGCTAAGTCTGAAAAAAGAGCGCGAGCACTTGTTGAAAGATTAAATATTCCTGTTGCATTAACCTGGGCTACTAAAGATTTTCTTCCCTATGACCATCCATTGGTTATTGAAGGTTTTGGTGTTTCATCTGGAAGATATGGAAATTTTGCAGTACAAAATGCAGATATGATTTTAGCAATAGGAACTAGACTAGATACCCATGAATCAAGTAATTTAGCTTTATTTGCAAAAGGAGCTAGAAAAGTTATTGTAGATATTGATAAACATGAACTTGAAAAATTTCCAATAGGTGGAATGGAACCAGAAGTTGTAATAAATAATGATGTTGTTGATTTTTTAAATGCTGTAGAATATTTATCTAGAAATTCTTCTCCAAGAAATTTAAAAGAATGGCTTGGAAAAATAAATCATTGGAAAGAAAAATATCCTATTTGTCCTGCAGAATGTTTTCAACAAAAAGGAACTGTGAATCCCTATGCATTTATGGATGTTTTATCAAGACAATCAAAAGAAGGAGATATTATAATCACTGATGCTGGAGCTACTTTAACTTGGACAATGCAGGGATTTAGAATAAAAGAAGGCCAAAGATTGATAACTGCATTTAATAATTCTCCAATGGGATATTCGCTTCCTGCTGCAATAGGTGCATATTTTGCTTCTGGAAAACCAATTGTCTGTACAATGGGAGATGGCTCAATGCAAATGAATGTGCAAGAACTTGCAACTGTTAGACATCATAATATTCCTGCAAAACTGTTTATATTTGATAATAAGGGTTATGGCATGATTCGTCAAACATTGGACACTTATATGGGAAGTAGATATGCTGCTGTAGATAACCAAACAAAACTTCCTGCCCCTAATTTAAGAAAAGTAGCAGAGGCCTATGGAATTCCTACTTCTGAAATAAGAGATAATAGTGGATTAGAAGATGGTATAAGACATGTTTTAGAATATGATGGACCTATTGTTTGCAATGTCAATATAGATCAGAATGAAAGAATTCAACCTAAATTAATTCCTGGAAAGTCTTTAGAAGAATTAGCTCCAAGATTATCTGATGAAGAATTAGCAAGAGAAATGATTATTCCCGGGGAGAAAAAATGACTAAAGCAATGTTTATAACAAAAGGTGAAGAACATTATCCTCCAATGGGAATTATGCAACTTTCTGCTGCTGCAAAACAAAACGGGCATGAAACCTGTGTTGCCTTGACTTCAATAGAAGATGTATGGCAGAGAATAGATGAAGAAAGGCCTGATGTTGTTGCATATAGTGGTTCAACAGGAGAACATAGGGCTTATTTTGAAATCAATAGGGAAGTTAGAAAAAAACATCCTAGAATAAAATCAATAATGGGTGGACCTCATGCAACTTTTTTTCCTGAAAAAACATTGAGTAATGCAAGACTAAATGCTGTTTGCATTGGTGAAGGTGATTTAGCTTTTTCTAGATTTTTAGATAGGGTTGGAGAAGGAAGAGATTTTTCAGATGTAAATAATTTAATGACAAATCCCTTACAAAGACCTCAGTTAGATCCTCTTGTACAGGATTTAGATAGTTTACCTTTTCCAGACAGAGGACTTTTTTTTGATAGAGGAGATGCAGGACAAAACCCATTAAAACATTTTTTTATTTCAAGAGGATGTCCCTATAGCTGTACCTATTGTTTTAATGATAGTTTTAGAAAAATGTATCCTGGAGAAAGATATGTTAGAAGGAGAAGTGTTGATAGTGTTCTTGAAGAAATAGATGAAGTTGGAGCAAGATGGCCTATGAAATTTATAAAATTCTATGATGATATTTTTTCATTAAAAGTAGATGATTGGCTAAAAGAGTTTGCAGATAAATATCCAAAGCAAGTTGGACTTCCTTTTTTTGCATTACTGAGGGCAAATTTAGTTACAGATGAAATGGCTGATTTATTAAAACAATCTGGATGCCATGCAATAAGTATGTCTATTGAAGCTGCAAATCCAAGAATTAGGGAAGAGATATTGCAAAGAAAAATGACAAATGAACAAATAATTGCTGCATACAGGGCATTTGGACAAAGAGGAATTGCAATACAAAGCAATAATATTCTTGGACTTCCTACATCTACAATTGAAGATGATATTGCTACTCTTGATTTAAATATTGAATGTGGAAAATATGCAAGGGTTATGGCTGAATTTGGAACAGCACATCCTTATCCTGGAACAGCACTGGGAGATTATTGCCAAAAACATGGATTGTATGATTCTGGAAGTGGATTTTTTGATATGCATCAATCTTATCAAACAGAATCCCCATTGAATTGCTTTACTCCAATGGAAAAAAGAATGCAGAGAAACTTGACTATGCTTGGACCTGTTGCTGTCAGGTTTCCAAGATTAAGAAATTTAATTGTAGATCATTTAATAAAATTGCCTACAAATCCTGTATTTTTTACTGCTTTTGATTTAAATAAGGCAACAGGTTATATGCAACATATTTATCAAATGGAGAGGAGCTGGGGAGATTATGCAAAAGTATTATACAGAAGTTTTAGAAAAAATTGGTTTAAAAGAATGGGGGAGAAGGTAGATGCCAAATAAAGATGTTCAAGAATATTTTCCACAAATAACTTGTCCTCCAAGAAGAATACCCCATAATGGAAATAATACTTTATTTGAAGTAAATACTGAAACTGGGAGATATATTTTTAAACAATATTTTGGACATTATGAGTCCTGGCAAAGAGGAATTTCTGAATTTAATGCACTTTCTTTTTTATGGGAGAATGGTTTTAGAAATATTCCTCAACCCATAAAATTTTATGAACCTGATGTAGGAATATATAAATTTATTGAAGGCAAACCAATTGCTGGAAAAGATGTCAATGCTGAAGATATAAAAAATGCAGCTGAATTTTTAGCTAGACTCCATGATCTTGGAGAAAAAGATAAAGAAAGATTTGGCCCTGCAAGTTCTGCATGTTTATGTTTAGGAGATTATTTAGGGGTTGTTGATAGAAGATATGCAAGAGTTTCTGGATTTGTTAATCAAGATACTCCTGAAAAAACAAGAAGATTTGTTTTAGAAGATGTTTCTAGAAAAATAGAAGATGTTAAAGCCAAATTTGGAAGAGATTCAAGGAGTTTGGATTTAGAAATCCAACTTACTTTAGGGCAACAGGTTTTAACTCCTGCGGATTTTGGTTTTCATAATGTTTTAAAAAATGGAAATCAATATTCATATATTGATTTTGAATATTTTGGAAGAGATGATCCTGCTAGACAATTATTAGATTTTGTTCACCATGGTAGTTCTAAGGAAATAGGCAGAGAATTGAAAGAATTATTTTTAAAAGAATATTTAGAAAGAATTAGTCCTGCACAAAGAGTTAGCAGAGATAGACTGGAATTACTTGATCCATTAATTCAGCTTACTTGGGTGTTAATATGTTTAAATGCTGTTAATAGTGATTATAATGTTCATTTGGAAAATAGAAAAGAACTTGCTGAAAAAAGAATAGCAGAAGCAGAGGAAAGATTAGGGGCTATAAAATGATAAAATATTCTTCTGGTTTATTGGATTTTCATACTCATTCTACTTTCTCTGATGGTTCTTTAACACCTAGTCAACTTGTTTCAGAAGCAAAAAAAACAGGAGTTAGTGCCATGGCATTGACAGACCATAACACTATTTCTGGACTTGAAGAATTTCAAGCTGCTTGTAGAAAAGAAGATGTTTTTCCAATTCCTCTAGGAGTTGAAATTTATGCAGAACTTCCTTCAGAGATTGTTACTCCTGAAGATAATAGAGCCCCTGATTTAGTAATACTTGGAAAAAATGTGAATCCTAAACCACTTTATGACTATGAACAAAATCTATTAAAATATTTTAGAGAAGTTTTTCTTTTTGAGAGTGTAAGAAAATTAGAAGTTCTTGGTTTTAAATTTCCTAGGGAAAAAGTAAGGGAACAATATGAAATTCTTCAAAGAGAACTTCAATCTCCTCCAAAAATACTCCATGATTTCATTGGATTACCTGGCAATAGGGAGGTTTTTTTAAGATATCTTCAAGAACATGAAATAAATGATGAGATTGCTGGAAGAGAAATAAGTTTTATGAATAAATATCTTTTTGCAATTGGAAGACCTGCATATGTTGATAGAATTTCTGGTTTTAATGTTTCAGATGCAATTGTTCTTGCGCATAATATGAATGGAAAATTATTTGTTGCTCATCCTGGTGGAAGATTTTTTGGTGCATTAAGACCTGAGATTATTGATTACTATGTTCAAGCAGGTATAGATGGTTTAGAGGTTAGAAATTATTTTAATAGTAATGAACAAAATTCAAATTTTGATGAACTTGCTAGGAAACATGGGTTAATAAGAAGTGGAGGATCTGATTATCATGGAGCAAATGGGATTTCAAAAATAGGAATTTATGATGTTCCGGATAATCAAGTTCCTAAAGAAGTTTTGGAAGAGCTTGTTGATAATTTACCTAATTGAACATATAAATATTTTTAAATGAATAAATAGTTTATTTTTTAAGAGAAAACAAGAAATGGGTGAAGAAAAAATAAAATTGCCTGGAGAAGTGAATTATGTTGAAGCATATCTTACTTTAAGATGTAATTTTGCATGTCCTTATTGCATTAATGATAGATCTAAAATTGTAAGAGTCATGAATGAACTTCCTGCTGATGAATGGGCAAATGCATTGAATAGAATTGATTTTGGTAATGTTTCTTTAACCTTGGGTGGTGGAGAACCAACTATGCATAAAGAATTCTATGGATTACTTGAAATACTTAGGCCTGAAATAAGTGTTGACCTTTTGACTAATCTTTCATTTGATATTGGAGAATTTGTTGAAAGAGTTAAACCTAATAGATTTGGCAGAGGAACAAATCCTGCATATAGATCTATAAGGGTAAGTTATCACCCTAAAAAAATGGTTGCTGAAGAACTTGTAGAAAGAGTTCAGGGGCTGCAGGATAGAGGATTTTCAATAGGAATTTTTGGAATAAGTCATCCTGAAAATAGCGAGCCTAACATGCAAATGTCAGAGGTGGCTAGAAGGGCAGGAGTTTATTTTTTTATTAAAGATTTTTTAGGAGATTATGATGGACAAAGATTTGGTTATTTTAAATATCCTGCTGGATTAGATGATGTAAAAAAACAAGCAGCATGCAGAACAAGAGATTTATTGATTGCTCCTGATGGTCAGGTGTATAAATGTCATAGAGATCTTTATTCAAGAGAATCTCCAGTTGGAAATATTACTGATAAAAATTTTAGGCCTGAGTTTAAATTCAGGGATTGTTCTAACTATGGATTATGCAATCCTTGTGATGTTAAATTAAAAACAAATAGATTCTTACAATCAGGCAACTGTCAAGTGGAAATAGAACCAAAAGCAAATGCTTAAAATCACTAAACTTTTTAGGATTATATGAAAAAACAGATTGTTTTTATTGAATACACCCCATCTGTTCCAACTATTAAAATAGCAAGAACTCTTAAACTTACTGGAAATTATGAAACAATATTAGTATCATTTAGAAAAAAAGAGGAGGAATTTCTCGGAAAAGCATTTGATAGAGTTATTTTTATTAATCTTACTCATAAATTAAATAAGAAAAATATTATTAATTTTTTTAAAAATATATTTAGTAAAGGAACTAGAAATGCATTGAAAGAATTAAGGGCATTGGACCCATATATTTTTCAAATAACAGGACCTGATCTTTTCACATTAATTTCAACATCATTAATAAATAAAAAAAGTGCAAGAATTTATTTTGCCTATGATATATGGAAATTTTTTGAAAAAAAATGGTCTTTTAAAAATATTGGAATTAAAGAATTATTTCAAAAAGTTATTGAGAAAAGATTTTTCAATATTTGTGATGGAATTCTTCACAAAGGTCCTGAAGATGAATTCAAATATTTAGATTATAAAATTTCTGTTCCATCTTTATGTTTTTATCCAGGATGTTTGGATGAATGGATAATTCCTGTTAAAAAAAATAAGAAAATAAAAAATATAAAACTTGTTTATGCTGGTGGGCCATTGGCTGCTTGGAATGGAAGAGTTGCTTTTATAGATGTTACTAAAGAAATAACAAAACAAGGAATATATTTTTCTACTTCAAGTAAGCCAATAATTGAAAAAGATTCTGAGATTTTCTTTGATGAAGAAAAAAGAAATCCTTATTTTAAATTTGGAGAAAGGGGCAGGTCTGAGTATTTTAGTAAAAATATTTCAAAGTATGATTATGGGATAATCCCTGATTTTTTTGATACCTCTATAATAAATCCCCTTTGGCCAAAAACTTCAATGGCAAACAAACTATTCACTTACATTGAAGCAGGCATTCCAATAATCATAAATGAACAAAGTGAAGTTATGGCAGATGTTGTTAAGAATAATAGCATTGGCATAGTTATAAAATATGAAGAATTAAAAAATCTTAAAAAAATTATACTTAAAAAAGATTATAATAAATTATTAAAAAATATGAAGAAAACACAGGAAAGGTACAGGCTTAGTAAAAATATACATTTGATTGAAGAATTCTATGAAAAATGCTATAATTTAAAGCATATAAAATAAAATAAATATCTTTAAATATAAAATAAAAAGCATGACATAATGGGAAAAGAGAGTATTCCAGATATGGATTTATGCAAATTAGCATATCATCCAGAAAGAGTTGCTGAATGGAAACAAACAGGCGATTGTTTTCCAGTTTATGTGGAAGTTGGACCTACTAATAGATGTAATCATAATTGTATGTTTTGTGCATTGGATTGGGTTGAAAGAGGAGAAATTAGAATTGATAAAAAAGTTTTATGTAAAAACTTAGAAGACATGGCTAGAAGTGGCGTGGAATCTGTGATGTTTGCTGGAGAAGGTGAACCACTTGCACATCCAAATGCACAAAAATTTGTTCAAGAAGCAAGAAAAAATAATATGGAAGTTTATCTAACAACAAACGGAGTTTTATTAACTAGAAAACGTGTTGAAGAAATTATTCCATATTTATCTTGGATAAGATTTAGTGTTGATGCTGGAACAAGAGAATCCTATGGAAAAATTCATAGAACAGGGGAGGAAGACTTTGATAGGGTTTGGAGGAATATAGGGGATTGTGTTGATGTTGGAAGAACAAGTACTAGGGGATTCAATGTAAGTGTACAGACTCTTCTTTTATCTGAAAATATTGGGGAAATTGAAAGATTAGCAGAATTATGCAAGCAAAATGGTGTGAGCAATCTTCAAGTTAAGCCCTATTCTCACCATCCAGATAGTAAAAATGATTTATCTGTAGATTTGGAATCTGCACAGCGGTTGGGTGAAAGATTAAAAAGATTTGAAGATGGAACTTTTAGGGTTTTTTATAGGGGAAAATCTGTTGAAAGACTTACTTCTGAGAAAGGATATAGCGAATGTTTGGGACTTCCTTTTTTTGCACTTATTGATGCTAGTGGAAATGTTTTACCATGTAATTTGTTTTATGAAAAACCTGAATTTTATTATGGAAATATTAATCACCAAATGTTTTCAGAATTATGGAAAGGTGATAAAAGGAAGCAAGTTCTTGAAAGATTAAGACAACAGGGAATAGGAGGTTGTAGGGATGGATGTAGGCTAGATCCAAGTAATAGATACCTAAGCATAGTAAAAAATCCAGGGGCTTATTACAGGGGATTATGATACTTTTATTTTTCTAATTTTTGTTTTTAACCTTGCATAACTATCTTTTAATTTTCTTGTTCTACTATAATATCTGTAGGCTAATCTTTGAACTGCACTTACTAAAACAAACCTCATGTGGCAATCCCTGCAAAATAGATGAAATCCATAGGTAAATTGATTTGATATAAAACAATTTTTGTATTTTATTTCTTTTTTGCAATAGGGGCATTTAACTAATAAAGTGTATATTTTTGAAGAGGTTTTTTTTATTTTTAATGGACGAACAAATTTTGCATATTTACTAAATAATATAAGAATTGCTCTGTCTAATTCTTTTAATTCCTCATTTGTCATTTTGTCAGTCATATTTATTCTTGCATCAGAACCCATTTTATTTTGAATAAAATCTATTTTATCTTTTATTAATCCTTTTTTTACACAATGAAAATAAATATCACTTCCAGGATAGGGTTCTACAAAACCCAATGAAATCTGCGCTTGCGCATTTTTCTTCCAATAATTAAGAGTTTCTTTTGCTGTTTCTTTTGTCTCTGCTATATCACCAAAAATAAAATTTCCCTGAATACCTATTTTTGATTTCAAAGTTTCTTTGAATGCAAAATCTATTTTTTCAGGAGTTATTGGCTTTCTCATGCTCTTCAAAACTATTGGAGAAAAACTTTCAAAACCATAGCTAATTATTTCACAACCTGATTCTTTCATTATCTTTAACATTTCTGCATCAACACTATTTACAATTAATTGGCAATGCCATTTTAATGTTCTTCCTACTTCTTTTGATAAAATTTTTATTTCCTTGCAGAATTCATACAATCTTTCTTTATTTGCAGAAAAACAATCATCATAAATCATTATATTATTTATATTATATTTTTTAACATTTTCCCTTAGCTCCTTTATTACATCTTTTATTGATCTGGCTCTAAATCTCATGTCATGCCAGCAAAATGTGCAATTGAATGGACATCCTCTGCTTGCTAAAATTGGATAGGTTCTTGGAAAATCAAATGCTTGAAAATTCCAATTTTCATTACAACGCATATTATCTAATTGAATATCAAATCCAATTCCATCAAAATCTGGATATGGAATTGACTCTATATCTTTTATAGGTTCTCTTGGTTCTGTAAACTTTGCTTTTCCATTTTCCCTGAAAATTATTCCTTTAACTTTTGAAATATTTTTACTTTTGTTTTTAAGTGAATCAACAAGCTCTTTAATTGTTTCTTCTCCTTCTCCAAGAACTGCAAAATCTGTTTCCAATGAATTAAACATTAATAATGGTTCACTGGTTATTATTGGTCCACCTGTTACAAAAAGAGGTTTGGAAGGATGATTATGAACTGTTTTTATTATTGTCTTTAATTGGGCATAGAGAAATGCATTTCCTCCGCTTCCGACTAAACCATACTTTTTTTTATCTAAAGTTTTGTGAACTAATTCTTCTACAGTTCCTTTTAGATGATTTAAGTTAACACAATTAACAGAATGTCCTGCTTTTTTTAATGTGGAAGATATGTAAGCTAAACCAAGTGGGAAATTATAAGAATAATCTGGATTAATACTGTGATTATATTTTGGGATTAATAGCAGTATGTTCATGTTTTTAAGATTAATGAAGATATTTATAAAGATTTATATAAAATTTGTTTATTGTTTAATTGGAGAAAGCCTTTATTTTATTCTTTTTATCTTGGTCTTTTAAGTTTTTTATTATTGCCTGCAGGATAAATTTATTTCCAGATAATATCTTAAACAAAAGAGCTATTGGATAAAGCGTAAAGAATTTTTTTTGCAACTTTAATGAAAGTAGTTGAAAAAGAAAAATAAACTCAAAAGATTTTTTCATTGTTTCATAATCTTTCGCACTTATCTTCTTTAGTCTTAATAAAGGAAAAGAAATAAATGCTGTGTTTTCTTTATTAATAAAGTCTATTATTTTTCCATTATATATTTCTTTTATAAAATCTAAATTATTAATAAAAAAATCTTTGGTCATCATTATTTGACTAAGATCAAGAAATGAATTAAAATCTTCTTTTGAAAGAGTATTCATTGTTGTGTCCCACTTAAAATAAAGATAATCCCCTAGGTATTTTGAATTGACATAATAATTACAACAGCTTATTTGTTTTTTTGTTTTTTCCAGTGAATAGATTTGAAGATATTCTCTAAATTCCATGTCTTCTGAATTTTTTGTTTTAAAGTATATATAATCAAAATCTTTTATTTTTTCAATTATTTTTTCTTTTTCTTTTTTTAAATCTTCAACTGATAATGAAATTGCTTTGTGTCTTATTTTTGGAAGATTATTGTGTCTTATTTTTGGAAGACTGGTTATTATTTTATCTAGGTCTTTGTCCAAAGAATAGGTACTTCTTATTTTTTTATAAGTAATATTTGCTATTTTTTCTCTTTCTTTTTCATGTTTAAGATAATAATTTATTTTTTCAAGCAAATCCTCTCTATCTTGGTACATGATTATTTCTTTTCCTTCTTTGAGCAAGCGAGGATATTCATCACAATATCCTGTAAGAACAAAGGTTTTACAAGAACTCCCTTCAAAGAACTTTCCTTTCATATGCGGAATTCCAAAATGATTATGAGAAAAACATAGAGTAATCTTACTTTGATTTATTACTTCTACCATTTTATCAGAGTCTAGTGCTCCTTTGTATATTTCCTTAAATTCTGGATAATTATCCCATCCCCATCCAAAAAGAGTTAATTTAACTCCTTTATCTTTTAGAAATTTTATTAATTCATATCTTTCAGACTCACTTGTTTTTGGATGACCTATAAAGGTTACATCATATTCTTTTTTTAAGTTTAAATGTCTAAAATACTTGGTATTAAGTCCTAAGGTAAAGAAAATGTTTTTAATCCCATCTTTTTTATACTCTTTTAAATATTTTCTTTGAAATACTAATCCTAAATCTAAAAATAATATATAGTATCTTGAAAATGCTTCAAATGCAGCATCATCATCTCCAAAATATAACATTGTTTTTGTATTAGGCGAAATCTCCCTAATCTTTAACAAAGTACTAAGATAGAATTCTTCGTTTCTCACACACATAAAAATAAAATCTGGTTTTTCTCGTTCAACTACCTCAAGAAACATCTGATTCATCTTATCTTTTCCATATTTGAAGTAGTTAAATTTAGGGTCAAAGGCAATAAGATTATTGCAATGTCTTTCTAGGGCAAGATACCAATTAGGATAAAGAAAATAATACTTATTAGGAGTCTCTGCGAATAGAATTTTATTTACCTTTTTCATAGTATATTCAAGCCTTATTTTAAAAAATTATTGGCTTAAAAATATATGTATACTCTTGAATAGGAAGAACTCTCAAAAGAAAAAGTATATTATTCAGAATAGAATTGTTTATAAATAAATTTTTTTATAGGGTATTATGAGAATAGAATTTGGAGATTTAAAATTAGGTGAAAGTGCAAGAAGGCATATTGATGATGTTCTAAGAACAAGTTGGGTTTCTGCAGGTCCAAAGGTTGCTGCATTTGAAGAAGGATGGGGAAAATTATTTGGATATAAACATAATGTTGCAATGGATAATGGAACAAGTGCTGATATGGCTTGTTGCATGACTCTTTATGATTTAGTGGGGGCTGAGAGGGGGGATGAAATAATTGCTCCGGCTCTAGCTTTTGCAGCTGTTGGAAATTCTATTGTTGCTGCAGGATTTAGGCCTTCTTTTGTTGATGTTAGGAAAGAAACATTAAATATTGATGCAACAAAAATTGAAGAAAAAATAACTCATAGAACAAGAGCTATAATAGCGGTTCATACAATGGGAAAACCATGTGCAATGGATCCTATAATGGAACTTGCAAAAAAATATGGATTAAAAGTAATTGAAGATTCTTGTGAAGCTCATGGTGCAAAATATAATGGAAAATATGTTGGACATTTCGGAGATATGGCTGCTTTTAGTTTTTATGCTGCTCATCTTATATGTTGCGGAGAAGGGGGAATGGTATCTACAAATGATTCGCAGGTAGCAGAATTATTAAATTCAGTTAGATCTCATGGAAGAAAACCAGATAGTTTATATTTTGATCACTTAAGATTTGGATTAAATTTTAAAATGAATGATTTGGAAGCTGCAATTGGACTTTCTCAAATAGAGCAATTCAGAGAAATATTTGATACAAGAAAAAAGAACCTTCTTTATCTAATGGATAGGACACTGGATTTACAAGATATTGCATATTTTAATACAGAATCTCCAAATGAAGAAGTAACTGCTCATGCATTTAGTGTTACATTAAAAGACCCTAAATTAGATGCTCAAAGATTAGCTGAATTTTTAGAATCAAATGATATAAAATGTAAAAGAAATTTTGGAAGCATGCCGACTCAACATAGGGCTTTTGAATTCTTAGGTCATAGATTAGGGGAATTTCCAGAGGCAGAATATATTGGAAACAATGGGATTCATTTTGGTTGCCACCAATATTTAACAAAAGATGATTTGGATTTTGTTTCTGATAAATTACATGAATATTTTGCAACAGCTAGATAAAATAAGATTATTCTTTAAGTTTGATTATTGTTAATGTAAAAAGTATATAAAATAATTACAAGTAATTATTAATATCAATTAGATATAGGCTTAAAATGTAGGATATTAAGCTAAATATTTAATAAAAATATTAGGATTATTCTTTTGGAGTCCAGACTTCTACTCCTCTTGAATCAAATCCAAAATCCATTGGCTCCCCTCCTTCATTTCTTAATGCTCTTGATAATCTGTTCCTATATTCAGATGGATGATAAAATAAAAGATAGCCTCCTCCTCCAGAACCTAAAAGTTTTCCTCCAGATGCTCCTGCCTTTATTCCTGATTCATACAAATGATCAATTTCTGGATTAGAAATTCCTTGACTCATCTCTCTCTTGTATTTCCAAGACTCATGGAGCAATTCCCCTATTCCTTGAAGATTTCCTGTTAACAAAATATCTTTAATATTTATTGCAATATCTTTTAGTCTTCCTAATTTTAAGGCAACTTCTTCTTCATCCATTGCTCTTTCTAATACTCTTTGCTGAGTTCCTGAAAAATGTTGTTTTCCAACATAGCAGAGAGTTAGATGGGATTCTAATTCCCGAATTGTTGTTTCTTTTAATCTTAAAGGGTAGATTATTCTTCTATCTTTACTAAATTCCATGAAATTAAATCCTCCTGTTGATGCTGCATATTGATCTTGTAATCCCCCTGGAATACCTAATTCATCTCTTTCAGCACGATAGGCAATATCTGCAACTTTACTATCTGCATATTCTACTCCTTGTAATTGGCTAATAAGTTTAGCTAATAGCACTGCTAAGCTTGCAGAAGAACCAAGGCCTCTTCCAGGAGGAATATCATTGGAAAGATGAAGATCTAACCCAAAATTAGGATTCATTAATTTTACAACTGCTTTTACTAAATCAAAATTACCATCATAGTTCATTTTTCTTGGATCAAATACAAATTCACTATCACAAAAATCAGAATCTATAACTATTTTAGAATCTGCTCTTTTTCTTGCTGTTCCATGGCAATATTTATTTATGGTTGTGCTTATGACCACGCCTCCGTACTTTTCAAAATAATTTGGAAGATCTGTTCCTCCTCCTGAAAAACTTATTCTTAAAGGAGATTTTCCTCTGACAATAGGGAATGCATTTGGTTCTAATTCTTCAGATCTAAATCTTATGTCAACTAATGTCCCCTGATTATCTATAACTGGAAGATGTCGTGTTCCTGAAAGGAGCATTTGATGTATTTGTTCTTCTGTATAACCTTCTCTTGCTACTTTCTCAAGATCAGTTATCATTGCTTGAGAAACAGGAGCATCTATATTTCCTCCTTGGGTTAAATATAACCTTGCGATTCTGTCATTAAAACTTCCTAAAAGTTTTTTATCTGGACCAACAATCAATACTGATTCTTTTCCTCTTTCTGCCATTAATGTCCATGCATCTCTCACACTTAATCCTGGAGAAATCATAAAGTCATCTAAACTATCTCTTTTAAATTGAGCATAGGTTTCTGGCCTTCCTATGTCTATAAAATATCCATCATCAACGCAACCAAATAATCTTCTTTCATTTGCTAATCTTGGAAAAACTTCTCTTTCTAAAGAAGAATTTACTTCAGGAGACATATAATCAAATATTTCCGGAGTAAAAACATAAACACCTCTATTAATTAATCCTGGTTGACTCTTAGTTTTTTCAATAAAATCAACAACATTATCTCCATTTAAAATAACTTGGCCATAGTGAGAAGTATCTGGAGAATTAAAAAGGCCCATTGTTGCAATTCCTCTTTTAGATGCATGAAATTCTAAAAAACTTTTTAAATCTATTTTAGAAAAAGAATCTCCATTTAAAACTAAAAAATCTCCTTGATGATACCTTTCTGTTTTTTTAATTGCTCCGGCAGTTCCAAGAGGAGTTTCTTCTTCAGAATAGGTTATGTCCACACCCATTTTTTTTCCATTGCCAAAATAAGATTTTATTGTGTCAGCCATGTAGTGAACACAAAGCACAATGTCTTCAATACCTTGTTCCCTAAGCCATCTTATTTGATGTTCAAGAAATGGTTTTCCTGCAATCAATGCCATTGGTTTTGGCACATCTCTGACTACTTCTCTTAATCTTGTTCCAAATCCTCCTGCAAGAATCATTGCTTTCATTTAGTAAGATATCTTTTATGACATATTGAGTTTTTCAGTCATTTTGAATTAGAAATTTTGAACCGCAGCTATTACTGATTGTTCATCTATTCCAGCTGCTCTATGCAATGCATCTCTTCCATATTTGTAAATATATTTGTCGTTTATTCCAATTCTTTTAAGTTGAGTTGGAAGCCTGTTATCACAAATTGCTTCTGCAACAATACTTCCAAGTCCTCCTGCAAGAAGATGTTCTTCTAAGGAAACAACTCTTTTGTATTGAGAAAGTGCTTGTACAAATTCAGGCGATATTTGTTTTGGCCTGTATAAATCAATTACTCCAACATCTAAATTTCCTACTTTTGATGCTACATCAAGTGCTCTATGAACCATGTTTCCTGTTGAAACAATTGCTAAATCACTTCCTTTTCTTAATTCTGCAAAACCTTGATTTACATCTTCATCATCACCATAGATTAAAGGTACTTTTTGTCTTTCTAATCTTAAATAACATGGATGTTGAGAATTATAGGTATATCTAGCACATTTTCCAGCTATAACACTATCTGAAGGAGAAAGGATTTCAAGTCCTGGTAAGGCTCTCATTATGCTTATGTCCTCTGTTGTATGGTGAGTTGGTCCTGAATCTTCATAGCCAAAGCCAGCTCCAACACCAATTAATGTTAAAGGAGTTTTCATTAAACTTGCATCTACTTTTGTAAATTCATGACATCTTGAAGTTATGAATGGTGCAATTGCATAAGTATAAACTTTTTTTCCTTCATTTGCAAGTCCTGTTGCAACAGCAATCATATTATGTTCTGCAATTCCAACATTGATAAATCTATTTCCAAAATCTCTTCGAAATCTATCTAGTGCAGGAGCACCCATGTCTGCTGATAAAACCATTACATGTGGATCTTCTCTAGCTATCTCATAGAGATTCATAAAAAAAGCATCTCTCATTGATATATTTTTTAAAGATATTTTCTCGTCGCCCATCTTTGTACCTCCTCTGAATATTCTCCTAATTGTCCTTTTGCTTTAACACCTTCTTCTCCAAGAGGAGCTAGTCCATGCCATCTTGCAACACTTTCTATAAATTCAATTCCTTTACCTTTTACTGTGTCTGCTACTATTGCTAATGGTTTTTCTGTTTTTCTAGTTCTTACATCTTCAAGAGCACTACAAATTTCTTCTATTGAATGTCCATTAATTTTTCTAACATCCCAGCCAAAGGATTTAAATTTTTCATCAAAAGGATTAAGTTTTACAATTTCTTCTGTTGCACCCATCACTCCATATCCGTTTCTGTCTACAATTGCAGTTAAATTATTTAATCTATGGTGAGCAGCAAACATTGCAGCTTCCCAAACAGAACCTTCATAACATTCTGCATCACCCATTAAAACAAAAGTATGATAATCTTTTAAACCCATTTTTGCAGCAAGTGCAACTCCAGAACCAATTCCTAATCCATGGCCTAGAGAACCCATGGTGTATTCTACTCCAGGAATATCTCCTTGTAAGTGAACTCCAAAATGACCTTCTCCTGTTGCAAAACCATCTAGCCAATCTTTTGGAAAAAAACCTAAATCAGCTAATACATTATAGAGTATGGGACTTGCTTGGCCTTTGCTTAAAATAAATCTGTCTCTATCTTCCCATTTTGGATTTTGTGGATCATACCTCATAATTCCTCCTTGATAAAGTGCTGTTAAGAGTTCTGCACAGGAAAAAGAAGAAGTTACATGCCCTGTCCTGGCCCTTATACACATGTCAAGAGTATTTTGACGAATCTCATTTGTTTTTCTATAAAGATCTGCTATTTTAGGTCCAGGTATATTACTCATTTTTTATTCACTAATTTTATTAAATCAGAAAAATATTGTTTTTAAAGATTGTTAGTCAAAATAATATATATTAATCTTCTAAAATTCTCCTTTTTATTCTTGTTTTTGTCATTAATTCAATATGTTCCCTTGCTGGAATACCAAATTTTCTTTCAATCATTGCTAAATAATCAGGATTTGTAAAATATTTATTAAATGCATTATCTCTAAATCTTAGTACTTCTGCTGCACTTAAAAAATTTGTTGGAAGTGGTTTGCAATCATAGGAATGTTGAGAATATCCTATCCAAGAATCTGGAAGAGCTACTCCTCTTTGCACTGCATCTGAAAATAATTGAGAACCTGGGTAGGCCATTGCACAATAAAGATTTACAAATTCACAATTTAATTCTTGTGCAAAATCTAATGTTTCTTGCATTGTTCCTTGTGTATCTTCTGGAAATCCAAACATATAATTTCCAATAATATTAATTCCATTATCTCCAACTACTTTTCTTACTTTTCTTATATCGTCTTTTAGAAATCTTCCTTTTTGAGCATGTTGTCTTACTTCATCATTTCCAGCTTCAAATCCATAGCAGAACCAATTAAAACCAGCTTCTTTTAATTTTTTTAAATGAGCTTCTTGAGTTGTGTCTACTCTTGAATATGCCCAGATATTTAAATCAAGTCCTCTTTCTTGAATTCCATCACAAATTCCAACATAATGTTTGGGATTAAACAAAAACATTTCATCAATTATTTTTATCACTTCTACACCATATTTTTCTTGCAGAGTAGTTAATTGATTTACAACCCATTCTGGACTCCAATTTCTTATTCTGTGTTCTCCTCCAAAAGTTGCACTAATTGAACAGAAATTACATTCGTATGGACAACCCATGCTTGTTGAAATAGAAGCATATTTTTTTCTAGATTCAAAATCATCTAAGCACTGCCAATTATGTGCTTTATATCTTCCCATAGGTAATAAATCCCAGGCAACATCTCCTAATTCTCTTGTTAAATCAGATATATTTGCAGCACGAGGATTACTTTGTATTAATCCCCTATCTTTCCACCATAGTCCTGGAATTTCCCTTAAGGGTTTAGATTGCAATAATCCTAATACTGTATTAAATCCTTCTCCTTCTCCAACATAATCGCAGGCTTCTTCTTCAAGAGTTCTTCTTGGAAGAGCTGATGGATGCAATCCTGTTAATAATATTCTTCTGTGAGGATTTGTTTGTTTTATTTGTCTGCATAATTCTCCTACGCTTCCCATTAATTGAGTCGATGCTGCTGGTTGCTGACCATAGACTACAATATTTACTAATTGTGGATCATAATCTTCTACTCTTTCAACACTTTCTTCCATTGATAAATTTTCAGCATTTGCATCTAAAATTTTTGGATCAAAACCTCTTTGTCTTACAAAACCTGCTGTTAGTGCTTGCCAAAAAGGAGGTTCTATTGCAGAATAGTCTTTACTTAATTCCTGATAAACTTTTTTCTTAGCTCCGCCAACATTTATTAATAATAAATCTAATTTTTTTGTCATTGGTTTATATCTCCTTAGTTAGTTAAAAACATTATTATAATTATTTGTTATCAAAGACTTGGATCATTTCTACAATAGTCTAACAAATGATTAACACTTTGTTCAAAAGTATACCTTGGTTTCCAACCTGTTTCTCTTCTAAACTTAGTTGTATCTGGAATTTGTAAAGTTACATCTGTAGGCCTAAGAAGTTTTGGATCGATTCTTGATGGAATTGGGCATTTTGCTAAACTTTTTAAAACATCTAAAAATTCTCCTACTTTAATTACAGTATCTCCCCCTATATTATATACTTCTCCTGGTTTTCCTTTTTCAGTAGCATACCAATAGGATTCCATTGCATCTCTAACATCAATCATTGTTCGAACAGAATCAAGATTACCATGTAATAATTCTGGTTGATGCCCTCTTTCAATCCTGACAACCTGTCTTGCAAATGCAGTTGAAAATAAATCAGTTCTTCTTGGATTTAAATAAGAAAACATCCTTGTCCTGATAACATTTAAACCATAATTCTCATAATAAACACTGCCGAGTAAATCCTGTGTTGTTTTTGAAACAGCATAGGGATTTGCAGGAGCTATTGGACATTCTTCTATGATTGGAACATTTTCAGGTTTAACAAGACCATATACTTCAGAAGTACTGCATAATTGAATTATTGGATGAATATCTGTACATTTAATTGCTTCTAAAAGATTTGCAGTTCCCATTATATTATTTTGTAAAACTGAAAGTGGAACATCAAAACAAGCTCTTACATTTGCATGTGCTGCTAAATGAAAAATATAATCTGGATTTATTTCATTTAATCTCCTGAATACTGAACTAAAATCATTTAAATCACATTCATGAACCTGAACTTTATCTGCAATTGCTTCAAGATTTTTATTAGAAGTAGTACTATGCCATCTTGAAATCCCATGCACTTCTATTTCTGGATGACTTTCAACAAGATATTCTGCAAGATAGCTTCCTCCAGAACCTGTTATTCCAGTTATTAACGCCCTTTTCATAGTAGGAGTTAAAAAAGATTGATTTTTAAAGATTGTTATGATGCTCTACAGGGTTAAATTCTCTAAGAATATAATTAATGAATTAGTGATTTGTGAGACTTAATAATTTTCTTTTAATTGAATTAAATATCATAAAATCATTTTTATCAAAACATCCAGTAAATAGTATTAAAATAATATAAGCTATTGCAAAGGTAATACCTATAATTAACAGAATAAATAGATTTACACTTATAACTTTACTTATAATATAAACTGGAATCACCAATATCATTGTGACTATGAAAATCTTTATCATATCTCTTTTAAATGGAATTATTGAAATATAATGTCTCACTTGTAACACTAACAATATATTAAATATGATGACAGATATCATTGTTGCAATTGCTGCACCTGTGATTCCATAGGAATTATCAATAAATCCTATTGTTTTCATAGGAATCAATATAAGGTTTAAAACTAAATTAATAACAGACGCGAGGATTATATCAAATAAAATAAGTTTTGATTTTCCAATCATTAACAGAAGATTATTAGATATTGAAAATAGAGAAAAGAACAGGCATGATATTGAAAGGAATCTAAGGGCATTTTCAGCAACTAAATATTCTGGCCCAAATAAAATGTTAATAAATACTCCTGGAAAAAGAATTATTAAGACAAGCATTGGAAGGTTGATTATCCAAACCCATTTTCCTACTTGTTTGCTTAGGTCTTCAATCAAAGATAATTTTTTTTGAGAATAATACTTTGTTACTAATGGAAAAAAAAGCTGAATAAAAATTTCTGAGGATAGCGTGAGTATTGCAGCTATTGGAAGTGCAGCATTATAAAACCCTACTTCTCTTACTCCTTTAAAATATCCTATTAAAAAAGAATCAATCCAATAAAAGAGACTTGAAACAACTCCAAAAAACATTATTGACCAAGAATATGAAAATAAATTTTTGAATAGTTTTTTTCCTTTTTCCCCTAAATTTGATTTTTTGAATATTTCTGGAAATTTGAATTTGCAATAAAAATAAGCTGATAAAAATACTATCAGAGTTCCGATAAAAAATGAAGAAATAACTGCCCCATTTTTTAATCCTATCCATATTAATAAAGCAAGCACTATTAATTTTGAAGCATTTTGAACAATATTGAATATGAAAGAGTATGCTGAAATTTTTTCATAGGCGCGTATTATTGCTAAAAAAAGACTTGAAAAAATCCATATTGGCAAAAGAATGCTAAAAATTCTAAGATAAATTATTAATTCTGAATTATGAAATATATTAATAGAAAGATATCTAGAAAACAAAAACAATAGAACTGCTGCTGAAATTGAAGAAATTAATAATATTAGTGATGTTTTTCTAAAAAGATGATTTATTTTACCCTTGCTATTCTTTAATCTATAAAAAGAAATATATCTTAATAATCCTTCTGCAAGACCTAATGAAAAAAATGCTGCAAACAATCCTAAAATCATAGACGCTAAAGAAAAAAGACCATATACTTCTGAGCCTAAATATCTTGCAATCAGTATTCTATAAAGATATGTTACTACCTTGGATATAACTATTCCAAAAAATACTATAAAAGATGTTTTTACTAATAATTTTAAAGAATCATCCAGTGCTATTGCTTTATTTTTTTTTGTTTCTTTCATGTTTGTAAATAATATAAATATTCAAGTATAAAAAGTAAAAACCCCTTTAATTAACTTACTATCTCTCCTTGCTCAATTTCTCTAAAGTTAAATACAAACTTAATAAAAAATTTCTGTTATCTGATTTTATATAAAACATTTCCCTAGCACCCATTCTATCAAAACTCTTGCAGAATCTTTCATAGTATTCTGGATTGGTTTTATTTGGTTCTAAATTTTTTCCAAAATCCCAACTAGATGCTTTAATATCATTTACTACTATTAAAAAATCATTTATAGTTTTATTATCTTGGAGTTTAGTATTTCTTGCCATTGAAAGAGCTTTTTCAAAAATCATTGGGGACATAATTGCAGAGCCTATTGAAATATAAACCCCTCCTTCTAAATTAGAAACACTTTCTACAAATTTCAGAAAATCAATTTCAGAAGTTTTTCCTATTGAAGCTCCATCTGATAATGGATGAGTATAAATTATATCATATCCAAATCCTGGATGTATTGTAAATGGTATTTTATTAAAAAATGCAGATTCTTGTATACTAAACTGTTTAAATGGATGAATTAATTTGAAGTTTTCTGTTATTTTATGGTTTTTTAATTTATTTAATAGAGAGATATTATTTATTTCTGGAATTATTATTTCTTCTTTATGAATCATCTCTCCTATGGATTCACCATAACCTTTTTCCCTTAAAGCTCCGGATATTAATGCAAGATTAATGTATTTTCCTGTTTCTTCCCAGATTCCAAATTGACCTGAGATGATATTTTCCCTTACATCTTCTTCTGATTTTCCAATGAATGAAAATTCCCAATCATGAATTGAACCTGCTCCGTTTGTGGCTAAATGTGTAACATATCTTTTTTCAATCATTTTTCTTAATATAGGAGAAAGTCCATTTTTAATTAAATGAGCTCCAAAAGCTATAATTATAGATTTATTGTTCTTCTTTGCATCTAAAATATTTTCAGCCATAATCTCTATTTTTTTATCATCTATTAAATCAAAATTCTCATATTTATCTTCATTCATTGCTATCTTAATTATGTCAGATTTACTTTTCCTTTCTAAAATAGATTTAAATTTTATTTTTTCTCGATTAAATAATTTATTATTCAGAATTACCTTTGAACATTCAAGTAAATCTTTGAATTTTTTTAGATTATCCTCTTTATTATATTTTGAATCAATTAATAGGGTTCTACACCCTGCAGTTTCTCCCATTTCAATGTCTTTTAATTTATCCCCAATCATCCAGGATTCTCTTAAATTAATAGAATAATCTTTTTCAGCTTGTTTAAGAAAGAGAATGTTTGGTTTTCTACAGATACAATTTTCTTCTGGAGAATGTGGACAAAAATAAACTTTTTCAATAATTATTTTTTCTTTTTTAAATATTTCTAACATATGTTCATTTAATTTATTAAATTCATCTAGAGAATAATATCCTCTCCCTATTCCAGATTGATTTGTTACTATAAATAATTTGAAGCCATTTGATTGCAGAATTCTTAGGGATTCAAAAACATTTGGAAGAAACTCAAAATCTTGAATTTTTGAAACATAACCTGTGTCCTTATTTATAACCCCGTCCCTATCCAAAAATACAGCCTTATTTTTCATTGTTTTCTTTTATTTTTTTAATTGTATTTGTTGTGGATTTGTTTGGGACGTTAATGCCTAAGATTATTTTTCCATTATAACTTTCAACTACTTTTCTTTCTTCTTGATTTATGGTGTTTATATTGTAATCCCCCCCTTTAACATAGAAATCTGGTTTTAATATTGCTAAGTAATCCTTAACACCTTGATAGGGATATATGATAACATAGTCTATAAATCCCATTCCAGCAAGTATTTCTGCTCTGTCTAATTCTGTGTTGATTGGTCTTTCAGGACCTTTTAATCTTCTTATAGAATCATCAGAATCTATTCCCACAATTAAAATATCTCCTAATTTTTTTGCTTCTTTTAAATATTTTAAATGACCTATGTGGAGAATATCAAAACATCCATTGGTCCAAACTATTTTTTTATTTTTTATTTTATAATCATGAACGAGTTTTTTTAGTTCTTCTAATTCAACAATTTTTCTTTCTTTAGATGCAATCCTACTCCTTAATTCACTTAATAATACTGAATAGGTTCCTTTTTTTTCAACTGCTATTCCTGCTGCATAGTTTGCAATTATTGCTGCTTCTTCCAAAGAAGCTTTTGAAGAAATTGCTAATGAAAGTGTGGCTATGACTGTATCTCCTGCACCGCTAACATCATAAACCTCTCTTGCAAAAGTAGGAATCTCCACTAAATTTTCTTTTGAAAAAATAAGCATTCCTTTTTCACCTATAGTAATAAGTATGTTTGAATCTAATTCATCCATTAATTTTTTTCCAGCTTCTTTTATATCGCTTAGTCCTGTCATTTCTTTTGCTTCTTTTTCATTTGGTTTTATTAAAAAAAATCCTTTAAAGAGATGAATGTGTTTTGGCTTAGTATCTACTATTGTTTTTGATTTAAAGGGGAAGATTAAATCAACTAAATCTTTTGTTATTGTTCCTTTGAGATAATCAGAGACTATTATAATATCTGATTTTTCTGCTTCGCTTAATATTTTTTTCTTTGTTTCTTTTGAAAAAAATTTTTCATTTATATCTTCTTGATCCATTCTTATTATTTGCTGATTTTTGCAACAAATTCTTGATTTGGTTATTGTTGAATGATTTTCATCCAAAGAACAATTAATATTCTTTTCTTTACATAATTTTTTTAATATTTCTGCATGATTATCTTTTCCAACAAAAGCAAATAAAGTAACATTTCCTTTTAATGAAACTATATTTGAAGCTACATTTCCAGAACCACCTAAATCATAGGTTTCATCAGTTACATTTAAAATTGGAACTGGTGCTTCAGGACTAATCCTTGAAATATTTCCATAGACATATTTATCTAGAATTAAATCTCCAATTACTAATATTTTTTTATTTTCAAAACTTGACATTATTTTATCAAAACCATTCATATTAAACCTGCCTCTACTTTATCTGCTAGATTATGTATTAAAAATAATTGTATTTCCTGTATTCTTGCTGTTTCTTCAGATCTTGATTTAATTATAAAATCTGAAACTCCTTCAAGTTTATTTGATTTGTTTCCTGTAAAAGATATTACAATGCATTTTAGTTCTTTTGCTGTTTTTGCAGCATTAACAAGATTTTCTGAATTTCCAGATGTTGTTAATAATATTAAAATGTCCCCTGATTTTGCTAATCCTTCTATTTGTCTTGAGAAAATCTGTGAAAAAGAGTAATCATTTGAACATGCTGTTAAAACAGATGTATCTGTGGTTAAGGAGATTGCAGGAATTGATTTTCTTTCTCTTTTAAAACGAATTATTAATTCAGCTGCAAAATGCTGAGATTCTGCTGCAGAACCGCCGTTCCCACAAATCATAATTTTATTTCCATTTTTAACTGAGTCTATTATTATATTTGCTATTTCTTCTATTTTGTCTGATTCAAATTTTAAGGTTTCTTCTAAACCAGAAATAAGGTTTTTGGCATTATTTAACATAAAATCAATATTAGTAAGTTATTTAAAAATATTGCGATTCAATAGTACTTTTCTTTATTAGAGATTAGGTAGTTTATAAGACTAAATTCTCTTAAATAAAGCTCTTTTTCATTGTAAAGATCAATTAAATCTAGAATTGAATGAAATATCATTCCAATAGATATCCAAAAAAATTCAATCCAAACATAGCTCAATAATAGGACAAATATCAAAAACTCCAGGGTATGAAAAATCATTAGTGTTTTCTTTTTCTTTTTTAAGTGTTTTAAGAAATAAAATGCATTTTTCAAATGAAAATCTTCATGTTTAATAATATACCATAAATAATGATCAAAATCTATTAAAAAAGATGCTAGGAAAACTAATGTGCAATTGAAAATATCCAGGCCAATTACATATAGGATTATTGAAAATATTGCTCCAAAAAAAATATGAACTTTAGGTAACATTACTCTTTTATGATTAATTTTATTATTTCAGAGAAAGCAGGCCTTGTTATTAATATTCCTACACAAACTCCTATTAATGTTGTTAATGCAAACCCTTTTAACATTCCAGCACCTGCCCAGAATAATGGTAACATTGCAACTACAACTAATGCAAACGCACTTAAAATTATAAAAAATGCATTTTTTACCCTTTCTTTTAGGCTTGTGTTTTTATTTGATTCGGCTTCATCCATAATTAAAATCTGATCATTCACCCCAGTACCCATTCCTGCAATTATTCCAGCTATTGAAGCTGCATCTAAATTCCACTTGATTAAAGCAGCTATTGCAAGTGTTATGAACATTTCTGAAAACATTGTCAATATCACTGCTAAAGTAACTTTTATTTTTCTGAATTTAAAAAATATCATTAATGAAACAATTAAAAAAACAATTAGGCCTAATAAGATTAAATTTTTTGTAAATTCTTTTCCTAAAACAGGAGAAATTGTATCTATTTTGACTATTTCTAATTTAAATGGGAGGCTTCCTGTTATAAGGATTGTTTGTAATTTTTTCATATTATTTGTTGCATCATCATAGGCTTCTTTTCTGGTTATTCCTTTTCCAGAACCTTGGATTGAAATTTGAGTTGTTTCTCTTCCTTTAAGATCTCTTGAAATAGATAAAGAATCAACTAGACTATCGTCTAGATATAAATCTAATTTTTGGCTTAAATATTCTGGATTTGTTGGATCTGTTGAAAGATTAGAAGTTATTGCTGCTTGTCTTTTAGCAGCTATTTCACTTAAGGTTATTGCAAATCTAAAAGAACATGCTTCTTCTCCATTATATGTATCACATGCATAGATTCCAGATTGCTCACCTGTTCTTGCAACATAGGTTATGTCTTCTTCTCCACCAATAAACACTGTGTCATTTCCAATTTTTGCTTCAAACTTACCTTGTTTTGAAACAAGGTCCTCTATATCTGTTGGTGTTGCTCCTGCAATTTCTATTAACATAAAATTATTTCCTGATAAGTCTGAAACTTGTTTAACAGATACATCTGCAATTCCAAATTCATTTAATCTATTACTTGTAACTGAGATCAGGTCATTTAATTCATTAGAGTTAAGAGATTTATTTTCTGCTTTTACAAGAGCTCGTGCTCCTCCACTTAAATCTAAACCTGTTTTGATTTTTGTATTAGGAATATTTGCAACAGTTACTCTTGGAGGTTCATCTGTGAATAGGACAAACTCTGAATCTTTTGTTGTTATTGCTAAAGAGGTTTTATTAGTTGTTGGAAATATAGAATTTATTATTTTTGAATAATCTTCTAAACTTTTAACTGCATTTCCATTTACAGATTGGATTATCATGTTAGTCCTTAAACCTTGATCAAAGGCTGTTGAGTTTTTCTCTACACTCTTGATAACAACTCCTGTTTCAAAACTTGGAGATATAACTAAAGCAGATGCTATGAGAACTATTATCAATAGCCATATTTTCCAAGATAGTTTGGGGAATTTCATTGTATTTATTAATTCCCCAATCCTCCAAAAATATTTTTTATTCTAATTTTTGCAGTTTTAGGGAATTTCATTGTATTTTTTTGTAATCACAATACCATTTAATTATGCTAGCATTTGTTAACCAGGTGTTAAGTAAATCTGCAATTAGGCCTAGGGCTAAAATAAAGAAGATCTGTCTAAAAGAATCTGGCAAACCAGATACAATAAAAAATGCAGGAAGAACTGCAAAAAGTGCAGTCATTGTCATGAAAGAACCTGTTTTAAATGCTCGAAATATTCTTTTGTTTAATGTACTACCTTTTGTTCTTATTGCCCTTGTTGTAAGCAAAATATCTGTATCAACTGAATAACCAATCAACATTAAAAATGCAGCTATTCCTGCTGCTGAAATTCTCATTCCTAAAAAGTCTATTAATGCTAAAGGCATGATAATATCTCCAAAAACTGCAAAAATTACTGCTAAACTTGGAAGAAATGTTCTAAATATTATAAAAATAGTTATTGACATTAGTATGAAGGATATTATTAATGCTATTATTAATTGTTTGTAAAAACTATTGCTTAAAGATGGTCCTGTAAACTCGACACTAGAATTTTCATTTGTTAATTCATAACCTAAAATTTTTTGTATTTCTGGTTTAATATTTTCTGGTTTTGCAGAGGTTTCTATAATCAAAGAAACTGGTTTTCCAGTTGTTATGTCAGTTAAACTTCTTGTGCTTATGTCTGGAAATTTTTCTTTTAATTGAGATTCTAAGTTTCCTGAATCTATATTTCCCAGGAGAGTTATTGTTGTTCCACCTGATAATGAAACATCTTTTAACATTATATCATTATGTTGAGAGTAAAAATATCCAAGATAGGCCATTGACACTAAGATTAATATGATTGGTATTACTAATAATTTTTTGTACCACTTATCGTACCAATCTTTTACTTCTGTATTTTCCATTTTAATAAAATAGTGAGAAAAGGCGGTTTTATAAGTCTTTTGATAAAAAGACTTATTGCGTATCTAAATCATGAATAGTGAGATTTTATTAATTGTTCATAAATTCGCATTTTTAGTAATTGAAAATTCCCTGCTAAAATAAAATGCGCCGGCCTACCCGACCAACTCATTTTTTAATCAGCCAGTATTTAAGGATCAAATTATATTTAGAATAACCTTAAAAAATGCGCCGGCCGGGTCCTCAACAATTTATATGATAAATTCTTGGGAACCCCAATTCTCCCTAAATCGAATTGAAGTAATTGAAAATTCCCTGCCAAAATAAAATGCGCCGGCCGGGAATTGAACCCGGGCCAACTGGTTGGAAGCCAATTGTTCTACCACTAAACCACCAGCGCATATTTTTTAAATAATCTGTTTGGTTTTTTAAATGTTTGGAAGCGCGCTCGGGAGGATTTGAACCCCCGACCTTCGGCTTAGGATGCCACCGCTCTATCCAGGCTGAGCTACGAGCGCAATTTTATCTAAATGCTTTTTATTGGATGACCCAATTAGTTTCATCCATTTATTTAACTGTATGCTTCCTTTTAAGATTATTTGTTGGTTTGGAAAACGAGATTTATTTAATTGAACTTTGAAACCTTCTTTTATCAAAGATTCATAAATCTGATTAATTAAAATGGGTGATTTCATAGTAATATTTAAACAAGGATAATTATTTCCTACAGGAGTCTTATCAAAATAAAAAGATCCATCTGTATCGAAGATTCCTCTTAAAACATGTTTAATTGAATCAAAACCTAATGAATAAATTTTATTGGAAATTTTTAAGTCTATTTTTTACCAATAGGAAATCCTAATTCGGTATTTAGATAATTTAGAAAAGATTTATGGGCAAAATTTAGCTCTATAGAATTATATTTGGGGCGGTCTTTAAGATAAGCTCTTCTATTAAATAAATTCAATATATTGTTTTTTAAATAAAGAAAGAAATCTCTGTCTAAAGAATAATGTCCACTTATCCCAATTAAGTAAGTTATTTTATTTTTATATTTTAATTTGCTTATCCAACCATCCCCTAAAAGAACTCCATAAAATTCTAAAAATAAAGAATTTTTTATATCTGGTAAAATGAATTCATTATAATCTCTCTTTGATTTTTTACCACCATTACTTTGTCGTTTACTAATCTCTTTCAGCCCATATTTTTTAATCAATATTTTGTAAGTTTTCTTTCCTCCTTTTTTCTTCCCCCAAGAGTCTTCTTGCTTATCTATAATTTTTAAATGTGAAGTTATCTCTACAGGTATAAATTTTTCTGGAAGGTATCTTTTTGGATTGTATCTCCATTCCCCCAAGGTACTTGAGGGAATACTCATTAATTTAGATAAATTCGATAAGTTATAACAGTTGGTTTTATTTTTAAGGTAATTAAACAAATAAATTCTAGAATCTTTATCTAAAAGTACTCTCATAAAAATAGTAAGTTACCCGATTATATAAATATTTCCCTAACCTTCTAAGCTAACCATGTAAACCATACAATTATTATTTCAAAATTAGAAAATGCAGGGAGTAGGAATCGAACCTACGAAGGCACTAAGCCAACAGATTTTGAGTCTGTCGCCTTTGACCGCTTGGCTATCCCTGCTTAAAAAACCTAATTATAATAGGTATAAAAAGTTTTATAAAGCCTTATTTTATGATATAAATGAAGACGACCATAGTAACTTGGAAACACCTGTTCCCATTCCGAACACAGAAGTTAAGCTTGTTACGTTGTTGGTTATAGTTTCCTAACGGAAGTGAACCCAAGAAGTTGTCTTCACCTTTAAATTATATTGATAGATATCATAGGAAAACTAAAATTATTATACCTATAAGATGCATGAGTTGTGGAAAGCCAATTGGAAATTCTTGGGAAGAATTTAAAACAAGAGTTGAAAAAGGTGAAGATAGTAAAAAAGTTCTTGAAGATTTAGGATTAGAAAGATTTTGCTGCAGAGCAATGTTTTTAGGACAAGTTGATACTTTAGAATTAATTAATAAGTTTAAGAAATTCTAATTGAGAATTATTATAGTTTAAATCTTCGGGGGGGGCGTTGAACCTCTAATTTTATATAACTCCTTTTCTAAGAATTATTATGAAATCTACGCTTTCCAAACAAGAAATCAATGAAAAGATTAAGGAAGTTTTTTCAAAAAATGCAAGTAGGGAAGATATAAGAAAAATCAAAAAACTTGTCAGTTCTAAAAATATTAAACTTAAAGAATATAAAAATAAATTTTGTAAAAAATGTTTTTCTTTATTTAATTCCAATAATTCCAAAATTAGGATAAAGAAAGGATTTAAAACAATTATATGTAAATGTGGAAGTATCAGCAGATACAAATTAAAATGAAATATGAATGTTGTGAATGTAAAAGAATTTTGAATATTGGAGATATGATTGTTAGTTCTAACCAAAATCAATTTTTTTGTTTAAGTGAACATGCTCCTTTAGAAGAAGATTCTTGTGCTAGAAAATATGTTGAAAGAACAAAAGATTTTTCAATGAGCTATTTTTTTGCAAGATTGGATAAATAAAATGGCAAAACCTTTTCCAAAACTTTCAGGTAAGTTAGTCCTTGCACCTATGCATGACATAACTAATATTGCATTTAGATTAATGTGTAAAAAATATGGGGCTTCTCTTGTTAATACTGAACTCCTAAGTGCAAATGCACTTGCAATAAAAAACAATGCTGTAATAAAACTTGCAAAAACTTGTAAGGAAGAAAAGCCTGTTGCATGTCAGATTTTTTCAAATAATACTAAGAATATAGTTATTGCTGCAAAATTAATGGAAAAATATTTTGATATAATTGATATTAATTTTGGTTGTCCTTCAGATAAAATAATGAAACAAGGAAGTGGTGGATATTTACTTAAAAGAAAGAAAAAGATTGGAGAAATTATAAAAAAAGTGAGCAAATCTATTGAGAAACCTTTGAGTGTAAAAATAAGACTTGGTTTTGATAAAAATGAAGGTGCGGAAATAGCAAAAATATGTAAGAAAAATAATGTAAGTGCAATTACAGTTCATGCAAGAACAGTAAAACAAGGCTATAGTGGAAAAGCTGATTGGGATTCTATTAAAAAAATAAAAGAGAGTGTCGATATACCGATTATAGGCAATGGCGATGTAAGATGTGGAATTGATGCTGAAAAAATGTTAAAAGAAACAGGTTGTGACTATGTTATGATTGGCAGAGCTGCAATAGGAAATCCATTTATTTTTAAGGAGATTGACCACTACCTTAAAACAGGTGAAATTATAAAACAAACAAAAGAAGAAAAAATAAAAGATTATTTTGAATATATTGAATACGCAAAAAGTTTTAATATTTTTAGTGTTAAAGATGCAAAGCAAAAGGCAATTGAATTTACAAAAGGAATTGTTGGAAGCAGCAAACTCAGACAAAAATTAAATAGAGTTAAGAGTTGGGAAGAAATTGAAAGTGTTTTTAACATTTTCAAAACTTTGCCTTAAGAAGTAAGGCTTCAAAAATAGAAAGAGAGATGAATGGATTATTGGAAATAGATTAAATCACAAATCTTAAAAAGGGTTTATTCCATTAGAATTTGGAAAGAGTTCTTGATATTTAAAATGATAAAGAAAAAACCAATTTTGGAACCTGTAAAAAATGGAAGAGAAGAAATAATCCAACTTAAAGACTTGTGCAAGAGATATAAAATGGGTGAAGAAATAATACAGGCTGTTTGTGATGTAAATGTTAGTATTTACAAAGGAGATTTTGTTGCTATTGTTGGACCTAGTGGAAGTGGAAAGAGCACTATGATGAATATGGTTGGTGCTCTTGATTTAGCTAGTCAAGGAGATATCTTTTTAGATAAAATAGATATTGAACATTTAAGTGAATCTAAACTTGCTCAGATAAGAGGTAAAAGAATTGGTTTTATTTTTCAGACATTTAATCTTATTCCTACTTTAAATGCTCTTGAAAATGTTGCATTGCCTATGATTTTTCAAGGGATTCCAAGAAATAGGAGGATTGAAAGGGCAAAAAAGCTACTTGTGGATGTTAAATTAAGCCATAGGATGTATCATCTTCCAAATGAGCTATCTGGGGGAGAAAGACAAAGAGTTGCAATTGCAAGAGCTCTTGCAAATGATCCTGAAGTGATACTTGCTGATGAACCTACTGGAAATTTAGATAGCAAAACTGGAGAAGAAATAATGGATATGTTTATGGATTTAAACAATAAAGGAAAAACAGTAATTATGATTACCCATGACCATGAATTAGCTAAAAGAGCTAAGCGAATAATAAGGTTAAAGGATGGAAGAGTAATAAGCCAAGAATAAATCGCAAGGCTTAAAAAGCCCATCATCTATGGAAAATAGAGGGGATGATAGCAAGTTCAGAAGAAGTTCTGAAGGCTTAACCTCGGAAGCTTATTCTGAGATAATAAATGGATAATACAGAAAATGACAATAGAACAAACATTTCAAATTCAATGTAAGGGAAGATCAAGCAGCGATAGATTAGATATATTGGAACAACCTGTTGATGTAAGAGTAAGGATTTATCAGAGAGAAGGTTCAAATATGATATCAAGTGATGTCTCTTGTCCATATAATACTGGAGCCCATGGAGATAGATGCTCTGCTGGAAATGAAAGAGATTCAATATGTCCATATGCTTGGGATATACCTTATGCGCTAGATACTAAAGGTTTGGATAATAAATCTCCTTAATATTAAAATGAAAAAAACAATAACAATATTCATACTTGGAATCTACATATTTAGTTTAATTAGCATGGCAAATGCATTGATTATAAATTCTGTTTCAACTTCTCCTGATCAGGTTGCTCCTGGTGAAACTTCTAGAATTAGTATCAATATAAAAAATAATGAGGAACTTGATATTGAAAATGTTGTTGTTAGTTTAGACTTTACAACTGTTCCTTTTGCGCCATATAATTCTGGAAGTGATTATACTATAAGCGAAATTTTAGAAAGCAAGACAAAATCTGCTGAATTCGATGTAATCGCCTTAAACAATGCTGCTTCTGGAATTTATAAAATTCCTGTTAAAATAGAATATAGGGAAAGTGGGCAAGCAGATGGAACTCCAAACAAAGTTAAAAGTTCTTTAATAAGTATAATGATAAATTCAAAACCGATTTTAGATGTTAGTTCTGAAGATGGTGTTTTATTGAAAAATCAAAAAAGCAAAGTTAGCCTTAAAATTGTAAATAAAGGACTTTCTGATGCTAAATTCTTAGAAATAAATATGCAGGGAAATTCCTACACAACATTAGTATCTCAATCCAAGGTCTATATTGGTGATGTTGATAGTAATGATTTTCAAACAGCTGAATTTGAAATATTTTTTAAAGAGACTAGCCCAAACTCCATTACTCTTTCGGTTACAATAACTTACAAGGATATTTCAAATAAAGAATATACTGAAAATTTTGATGTGCAATTAAAAGTTTATAGTCAAGATCAAGCTGTTCAATTAGGATTAATTCAAAAGAGTTATACTTGGATGATTGTTATTGCTGTAATTATCATTGTTATTCTCTTCTTTGTAATCAGAGCTATAGTTAAAAGAAGAAATAAAAATAACAAGGAATATTAAAATGAAAAATGTTCTACAAACTGCAGGAAATATTGTAACAAATTCTTGGAGATATTTGCCTTTTGGTAGTTTGATAAATCATATGAATGAAATAAAGGATAGGTATAGAATAAACCCCTTTGCTCCGGAAGAAGAATTTATTGATGTTTTAAAAATGTTTGCTCATGTAGGATATCTTCTAATAGCTTTAACTGCTTTATCATCAGAAGTAGATGGTTTCATTAAAACAGGTGAGATAAACCCCCTAACCCAAAACCAAGTTATTTTGCAAAGAACAAAAGAAGCTGAACGAAAAAGAGAAGCTGAAGGGGCGAGATATAACTTTGCCTATGAAAGATTATTTGGAAAAGATGGACTTGCAGATACTGATAAAGATGGGAGAATCAGTCCTGGAGAGAGATTTGAAACATTTAGAAGAATGGGACTTGAGGGACAAGTTCAATTTCCACAACCAAAAATACAAGATTTAGAAAAAGCTGCATTGAGTTATAATCATTAGAAAAATATTAAATGGAACCATCATATACTGCATATCAACTTGGGAAAATTAATCATAAAGATAGAAAGAAATTAATCGACTTATTGCAACACGAAGGAGCAAGAGCGTTTGTAAATTCAGAACATATATTCTTCACTTCAAAAGATCCACCTGCTCCAGTTTTAGCAAAAATGAGTTCAGAATTTGGTCGTCGGGATTATGATTTTTATTTATTTGAGGGTGAAAAATGTTTGATGGGCATACCTGAGATTCATTCTGAGCTCAATCTTAGAGATGATAGAAAAGGCATATATCCGGTAGGCCTTCTTTCTCCTAGAAATCTTCTTCCCCCTAGAATGAGAAAACTAAGTCAAGAAGATATTGAAACTAGAGAAAAAATTCGTAGAGTTTTAAGAGACTATAAATCTTCTTAAAATTTTATTTTGGAGTAAATATGTTAAAAGACCTTTTCTTTATTTCATTGAATAGTATGAAAAAGAGAAAGCTTAGGAGTTGGTTAACTCTTCTTGGAATATTCATTGGAATTGCTGCAGTTGTTTCTCTTATCAGTTTGGGAGATGGTTTAAGAACTGCAATTACAGGGCAATTTGCATCTCTTTCTGCAGATACATTAACTTTTTCAAATGCAGAAACAAGTTTTGGACCTCCTGGAAGCACTGCTGTTAAAAAGATAAATGATAATGATGTTAAATTAATTGAAAGTGTTAGTAATGTTAAAATTGTTATTCCCAGGTTAATAAGGGTTGCAAAAATAGAATACAATAAAGCAGCTAGCTATGGTTATGTGATCAGTATGCCTGAGGACAAGGAAAAAATTGATTTTATTTACACTACAATGAATATTGAAGCTGAACAAGGTAAATTAATTGTTTTAAATGATTATGAAAAAGTGGTTGTTGGAAGTGATTATCTTGATGAAAATAAATTTGGAAAACCAGTAAGAGTTGGAAGCAATATTATAATCCAAGGTAAAAGTTTTGAAGTTATAGGTATATTAAAAAAAGCAAGTACATTTACAATTAATAGTGTTGTTTTAATGCTTGATTCTAATATGAGGGACACCTTAAGCATTTCTAAAGAAGAACATGATATCCTTGCAATAAGAATCAATAGTAAGGAAAATGTTGAATCTGCTGCAATTGCTATTGAAAATAAGATAAGAAAAGATAGAAATGAAAAAAAAGGTGAAGAAGATTTTAAGGTTCAAACACCTCTTCAATCTTTGTCTGCAGTGAATACTGTACTTGATGTTGTGAATATTATTGTTATTGGAATTGCTGCTATTTCTTTATTAATTGGTGGAATTGGAATTGCAAATACAATGTATACTTCTGTTCTTGAAAGAACAAAGGAAATTGGAACAATGAAAGCAATTGGTGCTAAAAATTCAGATATAATGAAAATATTTATTCTAGAGTCCGGAATATTTGGTTTGATTGGCGGTATTTTAGGGGCTATTTTTGGATTATTTTTATCTTGGATTGTTTCTTATAGTGCAAATAGTGCATTTAATCAGAATATTTTGGCATTTAGTATTTCCTGGTCTCTTTTAATTGGAGCAATATTATTTTCATCATTTATTGGAATTGTTGCTGGATTAATTCCAAGTTATAGTGCAAGTAAAATGAAGCCGGTTGATGCTTTGAGGAGTTAAAGAATGAAATTAGATCAATATTTAGAATCAGCAAGAAAATGTCCTAATGAAGTGGTTGTTTTAGATGGGCAAGAGATTGATAGGGTCACTGCCGAACATGGTGTTTATGATAATTATCATGTAGAATTAAAAGGAAGTTTTAATGAATTTGCTGAGAGATTGGTCATGTATTTGGAAAAAATAAAAGGTAGAATTATGGTTCCCAATCCAAGACAAATAACTCATCCTGGAAAACAGTTTTATTATTCTGATGTTGAAAGAGGATTAACTATCCAGATTTTTGATTTTTTACCAATTCTTTCAAAAGCAATATTAGAATCTTATTCTATAGCTAAAGACGTTTTTGATATTGGAGAATTGAATATTTCAATAAGTCTACATCCTGAGAGATCAAATGTTAGAAGATTTAATTCAGGATTATTGGATTTTGTTGAAGAACTTGGAGAATATTGCAGGTCGAGAGGAATTCTTTTTTGCATACCTAAATCAGTTGGATGGGCCGACCATTCTTTAGAAAGAATGGTTTGGAGTCCTGATGAATTAGAAGAGAAAATACAACAGTTAGTAAAATCCAGGGGAGTAATATGATACAAGATTATTTTAATTTAGCTGTAAGAAATTTAATGAAGAAAAGACTTAGGAGTAGCCTAACTATAATAGGAATCTTTATTTCAATTGCTACTATTTTTGTTTTAATTAGTTTATCCATTGGATTAGATGGTGCTGTAAAAGAACAATTCAGACAGTTGGGAAGTGATAAGTTTTTTATAATGCCTCGAGGGCAGGCAGGACCTCCTGGAGCAGGAAGGGCGGTTCAACTTACAATTAAAGATGTAGAAGTCATTGAAAAAATAAATGGAGTAAAAGATGTATCTTATGATACAATTGGAAATGCTAAGGTGGAATTTAATGATGAAATTAGATATTTAATGATAGCTGGAATTCCTTTAGATAAATCTGATGTTTTTATTGAAACAGGTTTTTATAAAATTGATGATGGGAGATTTTTAAAAAAAGGAGATGTTGGTAAAATAATGATTGGAAGCAGGTTTAAGGAGACTCTTTATAAAAAATCTGTTAAGGAAGGCAATAAAATAATAATTAATGGGAAAGAATTTGAGGTTGTTGGAATATTACAAACAATTGGGAATTCTCAAGATGATAGTTTAATTTTTATGGGTTTAGAAGATTTTAAAGAATTATTTAATTCAGAAGACAGAGTTGATCAAATTATTGTTCAAATAAAATCTGGAGAAGATATTAACAAAATTGCGGATAATACTCGAAGAAAATTAATAAGTTTTAGAGGGGTTACTGAAAAAACAAGGGACTTTGAAATAATGACCCCTGAAGAATTATTGAAAAGTTTTGGAGTTGTTTTAAATATAATAACTGCATTTTTATTAGGTATTGCTGGTATTTCTTTATTAGTTGGGGCGGTTGGAATTGCAAATACAATGTATACTTCTGTTCTTGAAAGAACAAAGGAAATTGGAACAATGAAAGCAATTGGTGCTAAAAATTCAGATATACTAATTATTTTTGTTATTGAATCTGGATTACTTGGGTTAATTGGAGGTATTCTTGGAATAATTCTTGGAATCATAGTTGGAAAAATAATAGAATATATTGCTGTTGTTCAACTTGGAACTACTTTGTTGAAAGTTTCTTTTCCCTGGTATTTAATTGCAGGATGTTTATTATTTGCATTTTTATCAGGGGCTATTTCAGGATTATTTCCTGCAAAACAGGCTTCAAAATTAAAACCCGCTGATACTTTGAGGTATGAATAATAGAACATAAAAATTTATAAAGTATATTTATTGATTATTTCTATCAAATAAAAGGTGAAAAATTATGGCAAAATGTACTTATTGTAAATGTTCTCTTCCGGATAGAACTCTTTTTGAGGTTTGTGATTCATGTGGTATAAAGGTTTGGGGTCCAAAAATGTTCAGAGCTATTAAGGGCAATTATGAAGAAGCTGAAGTTAGGGGAGATCTTGACCAGGGTGGAAACGGAAGATAGTTTTTCAAATAGATTATGTGGGCTTTTATTGAATTAAAATGCTTGCAAAGCTTTTTAAAGCATATATTTCTATTGTTTTAGAGAATGGTATTAGTGGATAGTAAACCTATCTTAAATGGCCTTTGAGCACTAAAGAACCTTGATGATTCTTAGATGCTTTTATCTTAATGAAAACAAATTCAAAAACCAGCGAAAACCTTCGGTTTTGACATTGAAGGTTTTTGAGATCCTGAGAATTTAAAAAATTCTCAGTCTGTTAGTTTTTGACAAAACAAACATGAGAAAAAGAAAACAATTACGAACACGTGGAAAATTAAAACTTAGTCATTACTTTCAAGAATTCAAAACAGGAGATAGGGTTGCAGTTATTATGGAATTAGGTGTTAATCCTAAATTTCCAAAACAAATACAAGGAAGATCAGGGGTAATAAAAAATAAACGTGGAAGTTCCTATGTTATAACTATGAATGATTTAAACAAAGAAAAACAATACATTATACATCCAGTTCATCTAAGGAGATTAAATTAAAATGAAAATCATAAATAATTTTCAAATACTCACTTGTTGGGGGACAAGTTTCGTAAAATGATAATTGATAGAACCCCTTTAAACATGGCGGAAGTTGAAGAAATATTAAAAGAAATTCCTGAAAATGAAAAAAAGACTGAAGCAGAAGAATATTTAAAGAAATTTTTAAAGACAAAACCAAAAGAAGAGAGAAAAATCAAAGAAGGATTAGAAAAATTAGATATATTAAAAATAAAAAGAGAACATATTGTAAAGATTATTGATTTAATTCCAGAAGATGCATCTGATTTAAACAAAATATTCGTAGATGTTAGCCTAACAGAGGATGAAACAAATAAAATACTTAATGTTGTTAAAAGCAACAAATAAAAATGACAGAAAAAGAAGAAAACGCTATAGTCCTAGACTATTTACCTTATGGTTATCCATTGGAAAAGAAAATGATGTCTGTAGCTCAAGCATTAGGTGTTAAAAACTTTACATTACTACATCTTATACCTCGAAGAGGTTTAAAATTAGAAGTTGGAGAAATTGTTTATATTGGCGAAGGTAAAAGAGATAAAATATATTATATTTTAGGAAGACTTCCTGGAGATAAATTAACAGAAACAGCTAAGGAACAATTAAAAATAGTAATTGAAAAAGAAATTGCAAATAGTGAACAAAAATTTGTTGATTTTTTTAATAAGGCAGAAGCTATAAACACAAGACTTCATCAGTTTGAATTGCTTCCTGGATTTGGGAAAAAACATACAGAAGCAATACTTTTAGAAAGAAATAAAAAGCCTTTTGAATCTTTGGTAGATTTAAAGGAAAGGGTTGGAAATCTTCCAGATCCTAAAAAATCTATAGAAAGGAGATTTTTAGAAGAAATAACTGAAAAACAAAAATATTATCTTTTCATAACACAATAAAATGGCAGCACCAATAACACAAAAAATAGAATCTAAAGGAAGACCTCCTGAAAAAAAAGAATATTTCACAATAATTAGAATTATGCAAACAGATATTCCTGGAAATAAAAATCTTCTTACAGGGCTTACTTATCTTAAGGGAGTTTCATGGGGAATTTCAAATGCAACTTGTAAGTTGTTAAAATTAGATCCTAGAAAAAAAATTAGTGATCTTACTCCTCAAGAAACTGAAAAAATAGTAAAATTTTTAGATGAAGAAATTTCTAAAAAACTTCCAAAATTTATGTTGAATAGAAGAAAAGATTTTGAAACAGGAGAAGATGTTCATTTAACCGGAACTGATCTTGATATGAAAAGAGAGTTTGATATAAGAAGATTAAAGAAAATAAGATCTTATAGGGGACTTAGACATGCTACAGGTCAACCTACAAGAGGACAGAGGACAAAGAGTCATTTTAGAAATAAAAAGAAAAATAAAGTAGTAGGGGTACAGAAAAAGGCAAATAAACCTAGTAAATAAACACCTAAACTAAAAAAACAAAAACATAAAATGATAAGACGAAGAAAATTTAACAATTTTCATGCCTTATCATTTAACATAAACTAAAAAAACATAAAATGATAAGACGAAGAAAAAAATATTCAAGGCCAAAAAAACCTTTTGATAAACAAAGAATTGAAGCTGAAAATGAATTAATTGAAAAATATGGGTTAAAGAGTAAAAGGGAAATTTGGAAAGCAGATTCTTCAATTGCAAAAATAAGAAATTTGGCAAAAGAATTAATCACCAAAACAGATGAAGAAAAAAATGCATTTATTGAAAGATTACAAAAAAAAGGATATAATGTTCAAATACTCCAGGATGCTCTTGCACTTGATAAAGAAGATTTATTAAAGAGAAGACTACAAACAATAGTTTTCTTAAAAGGATTTGTAAGAACTCCTAAACAAGCTAGGCAATTGATTGTACATAGACATGTCTCTTTGGGAGAAAATATTATTAATATTCCTTCATATAATGTTGATTTAAATGAAGAAAGTGATGTTCGACTAAATATAGTTTTAAAAGTTCCAGAATCAAAAAAATCAAAAATAGAACAAATAAAAGAAGATGTTTTAAATGAAGAAAATAATATTGAGGGGGGATTGATTGAATAATGGTAGAAGAAATGATTGAAAAGGAAATAGAAGTTGAAGAAAAAAAGGAAAAACCAAAGGAAGAAAGAATTGGAATTTTGAACATCTATACTACTTTTAATAATACTATTATTAATCTTACAGACTTGTCTGGAAATACAATTGCTAAATATTCTGGAGGGATGTCTACAAAACAAAGCAGATTAAAGGCAAATCCAACAATTGCAATGTTTGTAGCACAAAGAATTGTTGATGATGCAAAGGACAATGGAATAACTGGATTTTATGTTAAAATAAGGGCTGAAACAGGGCAAGCAAATCCTGGACCTGGTGCACATTCTGCAATAAAAGCATTGACAAGGGCAGGATTTAAAATTATTAGCATAATTGACACAACAAAAATAGCTAGAGGCGGGCCAAAGGCTAAGGGTGGAAGAAGGGGAAGAAGAGTATAAGAAATGGAAGATTTAAAAACGTCCTAAATCTAAAAATAATATAAAATACAAAACAATACAGAAAATTAAGAATTTTCTGTCTGTTCGTTTTTATAAAAAACAAACAACATGATAAAAATAAAAAATTCAAATGAGAAAGAAGGAAAATTAAGTTTTACTACTGATATGTCTACTAGTCTTGCTAATGCAATTAGAAGAAGTGTGCTTGAAATACCTATACTTGCAATTGATGAAGTTGAAATAGTTAAAAATGATTCTGCATTATATGATGAAATAATTGCCCATAGACTTGGACTTGTTCCAATTAAAACTGATAAAGGTGAAAAGGAAGTTAAATTTAAATTAAAAGAATCTGGTCCTAAAATGGTCTACTCAACTGACCTAAAACCTTCTGTGGAAACAGATCATAAACTACCTATTGTTTTACTAGATAATGAACAGGAACTAGAAGTTGTTTGTGAAGCTAGACTTGGCAAAGGAATTAATCATATAAAACATTCTCCGGGACTTGTATATTTTAAACATAATATTGAAGAAGAACTTCTTGATTTTATAGCAATTGATGAAAAAGGACAGGTCAAATTTGATGAAGAAGAATTAAAACATAAAAAATTAAGTGAAGATAAAATAAAAAAAATTAAAAAATTAAAAAATGTTGATGAATTAGAAGTTAACATTGAATCTTGGGGACAAATCAAAACAAAAGATATTTTCTTAAGGGCTATTGATGCTTTAAGCAATAATCTTGAAGAATTAAATAAAGAGATTAAATAATAAACTATTTAATCTGGTATTTTCCCCATAATAATATGCGGGAATGCCAGAGCGGTCAAATGGGCATGCTTAAGGAGCATGTGGCTTAGTGCCTTCGAAGGTTCAAATCCTTCTTCCCGCATCATACTCATATGGGGGTTTCAAATCCCAAGGGAATTTGAAAATACAGGAAATTAAGAATTTCCTGTCTCCTCACTTTAAGAGGTAAAGTTTCAGATGATAAGCAAAACACAAATCAACAAAAGATTAGAAAAGAAAAGAAATCCTGAATTAAGGGAGATAATTACATTAGCAAAAGCTAAATCTCTTTTAGAATTAGGAAAGAAATTAACAGGGCCTACAAAAAAACAATCATCAATAAATGTTGGGGAATTAAATGAAATTGAAGAAAAAAATATTATTGTTGTGGGAAGAGTTTTAGGGCAGGGTGAGATTGATAAGAAAATAACTGTTGCTGCCCTAGGATTTTCAGAGCAGGCAAGGGAAAAACTTGCAAAAGCTGGTTGTGAAATTAGAACAATTAAACAGGAAATAGAAAAAAATCCTGGATTAAAAGGAGTTAAAATATTATAAAATGGCTAAGTTAATAATCAATGGAGAAGATGCAATCCTTGGAAGACTTTGTACATATATTGCTAAACAGGCTTTGTTAGGAGATGAAATAGTTATTTTAAATTCTGAAAAAGTTATAGTTACTGGAAATAAACAAAATGTAATTCAAAAATATACAATTCTTAGGGGGCTTGGTGGAAGAGCTCAAAAAGGGCCTAATTATCCAAGCCAACCACATATGATTTTGAAAAGAGCAATAAGGGGGATGCTTCCAAGCCATAGGGAAGGTGTTGGAAGAGATGCATTTAAAAGAATCACTTGCTATGAGGGAATTCCTAGAGAATTTGAAAAAGAAAAAATAATAAAAATAAAGGTTTCAAAGCCTGAAAAATATATAACTTTAAAGGAGATTTCAGAAAAATTATAAAATGAAACAAAAAATATTAGTAACATTAAATAAATCAGTAGGGAAAGCAAATGAGTTCATGCTAACATGCAAATCAAGCTTAATTAAATCTAACATTAATAATAAATAATATGGAAAAGAAATTGACAATAAGTGGGAAGAGAAAAAGTGCAATTGCAAAGGCAACAATCATAGCTGGAACAGGAAAAGTATTGATAAATAGAATTCCTTATGAAAAACTTGAATTTTTTAGAAAATTAATGATACAGGAACCTATTGAAATTGCAAAAAAGGTTCTTGGAGAATTTAATTATGATATCAAAGTTGGTTTAAAGGGTGGTGGAAGAGAAAGTCAAATACATGCGGCAAGACTCGCTATTGCAAGAGTTCTTGTTAAATTCACAAAGTCTGAAGATCTTAAAAAAGCATATAACAAATACGATAAGAATCTTCTTGTTGCAGATACAAGAAGAAAAGAAGCATATAAGCCTGGCGACAGTAAAGCTAGAGCAAAGAGACAAAAGAGTTTTAGATAGTTGTTGCAATAATTCTAAATAGATTAAGAATTTGTGGGAGAATTAATCCTCATCTAAAAATTACATTTCCTGTAAGAGAATTCTTTTCATCTTGGAGTATTTTTTTATCTTCAGACTCTTGATTATTTTCTCCTTCTTTATTCATTTCTTGATTATTGTCTTTTTCTGATTTCATCATCATATTGAAGAATAATTTCATTAAAGATCTAGCTTCTTTTTCTTTTGCTTCTGGATAGACTTTTGCAGAATTTAACATATCCCTTACTTTAAAAAACATTTTTACATTATTAACAGTTTCTTTTATTTTTTGTATTGGCTGAGCTTTTTTATCCCAAGGTGGGCTTTCTGTTCTCTGTCCTTTCATGTCTTTTTCTTCCATATGAATCATATCATAAATCTTTTGAAATTCAATCTCAATTCTTACATCCTCTTGAGGCACTTCTTCAGGAGGCATAGGCTCTATTTTTATTATATCATTTTCATTTACTTGAGCATATAAGTTAAAGACAGTTGTTCCATTATCAATAATTCTTATAACTCCATCTATATTTCCACCATAGGATTTACTTATTTCTTTTATTTTTTCCATAAAGTTTTTATCCTGTTTTATTTGTTCTCTTTCTTCTGCAGTTGGACCTTCTTGATTTTTTCTTTCTGTTTTCTCTTCAGAAGATCCTGGAAATTCATGATTTTTCATTGATTTCTTCATTTCATATATTATAAATTCTTTTGATGGAAAAACCCAAACTTTCATATAAGGAGAAACAATCTGTACTTCTTTATCCATTCCCTCTAATTTTACTGTTTTTATTTCTTCCCAAAACTCAATACTCCCATATTCAGATTCATATTTTACATTAACAAGATTAACATCAGGTAAATTATCTAATCCAAGGCACTGCATTCTATAGGCCATTTCTCTAGAATTCTCAACATCTTTCCAATAAAGCTCAAAAATTCCAGATACACTTTGTTCCCAGTTTTCTGCTGAATTAGTCAAATATTTTTCAAAAAACCATGTAACAAACTCCTGATTAAATCCTTTTTCAAATTCTTGTCTTTGTTTTTTTAAATTTTCAAAATCATATTTACACCAATCAGCATCTCCTCCTGAATAGTACTTGTTTTTTAAGTTCTGTATTTGTTGAAAAGGATCTCCCCATCCTCCGAACCAGATAAATCCCTCTGTTTTTCCTTGGCTGGTTCTACAACTTCCGCCTACTTGGAAAACCCCTTTTTCTTCTTTATGTTCATCTTTATTTTCAAATTCTTTCCACCAATCTCCTCCTTTAGAACATTTCTCAATGCAATCATCTTCTGCTTTACAAGATTCTTCACATTTTTTTTGTGCTTCTTCTACTACACATTTAAGTTCTTCCCCACATTCAGTTCTAATACATTTTTCAATACAAGGTCTTTTACATTCTTTTTCACATCTTTCTTTGTTTTCTTTGTTTCTTCTTTCATTTTCTTCATCTCTTCTTTCCTTATCCTCTTCTCTTCTTCTTTCATCATCTTTATTTTTATTATCCTCTTTATTTTGTTCACTGGGTTGATTATTTGGAGGATTTTGTTGATTTGATTCTTGATTTTCTGATTGTTGGTTTTGTTGATTTGATTCTTGATTTTCTGATTGTTGGTTTTGTTGATTTGATTCAGGACTTGATGTTAATTCCTGAGATGGGTTTGATTCTTCTGTATCAAATCCAGTAATAACCTTTCCAGTTACACTTGTTTCTTGAGAGCTAGATGGTCCTGAAGTTGATTCTGAAGTTGATTCAGAGGTTGTTTCTGATTCACTAGGACTTTGTTCTGTTCCTGCTGTTTCTTCTTGAATTGGATTAGATTCTTGTTGATTTTGCTCTTGAGTTTGTTCTTCTGTTTGTTGTTCTTGCTCTTTTTCACCAATAAGAACTTCTTCTACAGGTTCTGTAATAATAACTTGGGGAAGTACTTGACACATTCCATTATTGCAAATATTATCATTTCCACAATCACTTGCACTTAAACATTCGTTTCCTACAATAGTCTCATTTCTAATTTCAGGTGTTTGTTCACATTCTCCTGTTTTTTCCCAAAATCCATTATTACAAATTTCAACAATTCTTCCATCTGATTCACAAATTCTTTCGTCTCCCTCTATACATTCTAACTCCCTGCATTCGGTTAATTGGGTTACTTCACATTTATTTTCTCTACATTCTGCTATACCGCATGCTGGCTGAATACAATCTTCATTTACATTGCAGGAATCTGTTTCTTTTAAACAACTAGTTTCTATCGGGCAATTAGTATTATCATACCTACTAAAGAAAGCTTTACTTCCTTCTGAACAGTTTACAGATGGAAGTGCTTGGCAAATGACAGACACATTTCTTATAACTTCCTTTATTTCTTCCTTTGCTTTGCATTCTCCTTCAATGCAATAGAAATCAACCTCTGTTTCGTTTGTTTCATTTCCTTCTTGTATATTTTTTCCTTTACCACAAATTTTTCCACCACATTGTTCATCAGCACAATCAATCTGGTTATTATTGTTATCATCTTGGTTGTTATTGCATATTTCTTCTCCTCTTTCTTTAAATTCTTCAATAAGTCTTTTTTGGAATTCTACTTGAGTGTAGTAAGATTCTTTTATATCATAACCTGAAAATAAATTAGAATAAAATTGTTTTCTTGATTCATAATTGCTTTTCATCAAATCTTTTGCTTTTTTATTTTTTTCTTGTTCTTGTTTTATCCAGCCATAATTCTGGTCAAATTCTTGGCGTTGTTCTTGAGTCATTGATTTTCTCTGAGATTCATAGATTTTATCAAGTTCTTTCCAAACATCATTGGATTTTTGGCTCCAAGCATCATTTAATGGCCAGAGTTCACTTTTTGCATTTATAATAGAATCAAAATCTTTATTCCCACAAGACTGCTTTATCTTATCTATTATACTTTTAACCTCTGCTTCAAACTCTCCAACCCCCATATTTTGATATTTATCTGGAGATGGCTGGTTCATTTTCCCTTCTTTAATCTTAAATCCAGGTCCTCTTCCTTCAAACCTGAAATCTATATTTATCCAATTCCATTCACACTCATCACACATTTCTAATCTTGCTATTACTTCAAAATTATCTCCTTCGCAAAAATTAATCTCTTGAACAAGCAATTTTTGGGTTTGTTTTTTGTTTTCTGTACCAAAAATACTTGCCATTACATCTTCACATTTTTCTCCACTTTGTTCAAAATAAGATTTAAAGGTTTTTTCAGCAGTTACACTTTGTTTAGCTAAATTTTCTGCATTTTCAGAAGAAGAATCTAAACTAAAATCTTGAGCTATTTCTTTAATTTCATTTATTTTTTCTTGGATATTTAACTGTTCTTCTGGTCTTTTGAATTCAATTTCAAAATTTAGCCTATAAACTAATTTTCCAACTAAATCTTCTAATTCTTTATTTTTATCTTTTTGGTCTTCATTATCTTCTTTAAACTCTTTTTTGCTGAATATATTTGGCCAGGCATTTAATCGGATTTGTATTTTCCTTCCATCAAAAATTATTTTTCTCCATGCAGGTACTGGATTATCTAATTTTTTTTCTTTTTCCTCACTTTCTGACCAAACCCATTTAGTCTCTTCTGTAGGAGTCCCTAAAAAAGATTTTAATTGCTCTTCTTTTAAAATTCCACCCATTTCCTTGCCACTTGCACCAAGGTTTTCATTCATTTTTTCCCTTATTGAAGATATATAAATTAAAAGCTGAACATAGTCTATGTTTCCTGTTTCATATTCTCCTGCATAATTTGCAAGTTTTTTAAACTCATTATCCATAGGACCAGAAGATGCTAAAATAAAATTCAAATTAAATATAAGCAAAAGTAAAAATAATATTACAACAAAACCCCTTTTTATCATAATAATCCAATGAAAAGTATACTTATAAGTTTTTCTCTAGCTGCAAAATCCAATTTTCATTAACTTTTTATATAAGGTAGTCATTATCTTATTATGAAAAAACCAATTTTATCTAAAACTTTGGGATGGATTATTTTAATAGGTTTAGTCGTTCTTGATGCTTCTCTTGATGTATTTTTTGCAAAGGGAAGAGGTCTTGAGACTAATATATTAAAACCTGTAGCAGATTTACTTGGAGTAAACAATCCTCTTTTTTTGACACCTATTGTTTTAGTAATTTTCTATTTTGTTGTCAAAGTTGGAGCTTGGCTAGCTAAAAAAATAGATAAAATTCCTGTTAAAGCTGAAGAGTTAGTCTTAACTACATTGGTTATTGTGTATGGTATTTTTGATTTATGGCTCATATTAGTTTATTTCTTTAATTTTACTTTATTCAAAAACCATTATTATTTAATTCCAATTCTTATAGTAATTGGAATAACTTATGGCTGGTGGGCTGAAAATAAATTAAAAAAGAAGTAATTTCTTTATTTATCATTTTTGTCTAATTAAATTTAAATATTTCTTCTTCAACTAGTTATTTATTTATTTTGCTTATTAAAATCAAAGTCCATCACCCTAACATCCGGACTAAGAAGTTCAAGTCTATCTGTTTTACTTCTCAAACCTCGATAAATTCTTTGAAGAAGTTCTCTTCTGGACTTGTCCATATAAAATGAGTTGTAGTGAGAGGGTTTGTTTTTTCTAAGAATCTTCCAGAAAATATCAGATACATTGGGATAGGGAAATCTTGTGATTATTATGCTGTTGCACATATCTCCTGGAAAGTCAATTCCTCTGTTGCATTTGGTTGTGAATAAAATGTCTGTTTTTTTATTTTTGAAATGATGAACTCTTTTTCCAAGAGGGTCATTTTTTTGCTCTTCTAGTATTTGTTCTTGGCTTGGAAGATTATCTATTTCATATTTGGCTTTTTCAAATTCTTTTGGAAGATCTGCAAAAGAAGTAATATTTACTAGGGTTGGTTTTCTTGCAATTAAAACACATTGAGAAAGTGCTTTTAGATATTTTTCCCTTGTTGTTTTTCCTGATTGAAATGCAGCATAGGAACAGTCAAGTTCATAGCCATGTTTAGTTACTATTAATTCTCCTTGAGTGTTAACTTCTGCTTCAATTGTCTTAAAGTTGTCAATACCAAAAATTGTTTTTAGAACATTTTCAGAATGTAGTGTGCCAGACATCATAACAACTATCTTATTTTTGTCTATTATTTCCTTTAATCTTTTTTCAAGGTTTGTTGTCACTAAATTAATGATTACATCATTATCTCTTTGTTCTACTGAAAAAAATGTTTCTTCTAAGAATTCTGAGAATATCTTAGCTACTTTATCTAAATGATTGATATAACTATTTTCTTCTTCATCTATTTCATCTAGCATTGACTGATTATGAAGTATTGTCTCTAGGAGTTGTTCTATTAATGTATTTTTTATTGGAAGAATGTCTTCATTTTGATATTTATCAAAAGATTTTATGGCATTGCAGGTATCAATTAATTCTTCTGCTACTTTTTTTAATTCTAGGTCTTTTGTGCGAAAGCTTGTTAGATGGAACAGTAGTCTGTTTATGTTAATCTGCTCTTGATTTGAAAAGCTGTCTAAGAACTCATCACATTCATCAATTATTTCTATTTCAGTCAATGGCTTTCTGTCCATTAGTGTCTCTATTTGGTATTTTAATGAATTAAATATTAGAACATCTGCTTCGGCATAGGCATTATATTGTTCATAATAAGGGCAACCTGATTTTCTTTGATAAATAACAAAATCTTTTCTATTTAAACCAGGATATTTTATTTTTTTAGCATCCTTGAATCTTCCTATTTCAAATTTATCATAAACAATTGGAGACCAATAGGGACATATTGGTGCTATTGTCATTCTTTTGATATCATGTACTGAATCAAAATCTGACATTTTAACCAATGGATTTTTCTTTATGTATTGTTTTATTTTCCCAATATTTTTTTCCTTTATTTCTATTTTACATGGAAGAAACCTATTGTCGCATGAGAATTCATCTTTTTGACTGATTGGTTTAGAATATGAATTAGAGTAATTATTAAAAAGGTCTGTCAATTTTGCATTTTTTTCTTCTATCTTTTCAATGTCAATTGGGTTTTCTTCTAAAAATCTGCATTTAAAATTTTGTCTTCCAACTATTGAATATATTTTTAGTTTATTTTCATTCCTTAAATCTAATTGCTTTTTATTAATGAGCTCGCACTGCTTAATTGAATCACATTCAACTGGATTAAAAGAATTTTTTTTGAGAATATATTTATCTCCTGAATAATCTTTTGAATATTGTTCTTGAAGCGATTTTATAGGCACTACTATGGAGGTTTTTCCAAAATGTCTTGCTAGATTTAATGCAATTGCTGATTTTCCTGTGCCACACATTCCTTTTATGAAGATTATTTTATTACCACTTTCTGCTGCTGCAATAACTTCTTTAACTACATCTAGTTGAGATTTGCCATTGGAAAAAACCAGAGGTTTTAGTTCTTTTTCATTTTCAAATAAGGACCACATGTTTCACCCTTTAGAATCATAGATTGAAATAAGAATTTATAAGGATTTGTATTATTTTTAAAAATCTAATTAAACTTAAATAAAAATGTTGATGGGCTGATTAAATATACATAAAACATAAATATTAATCCTATTAAAAGTACTATGAAGGATATTATGAGCCCAAGATAAGAATATAATTTATTTCTAGAATTTATTTTGTCTAATATAAATAAACTTATTATAGAAATTATCAAACTTATTACTGGCAGAATAAATATGGAAATAAGTATGGTTAATACACTAAATATTAATATGAATGAAGAAAGAGAGTTTTCTGATCCTAGAGAAAGGTTTCTTAGAAAAAATCCTAGTAACAATAATGCTAGAGAAAGTAGTGATATTAAAAAAGATGAAAGTGCAAACCTCTTTATTTTTTTTGAATCCATGGATTGTTTAATGAATTTTCATTATTAAACTTTTCGTTGTTAGGGGGTTTTGTGTGGACAGTATTTTCTAAATTCGCACCATCTGCATAAAATCCCGGGATTTGCATTAAATTCTTTTTCAGATTCTATTTGAGTTATTAGTTGAATTACATCTTGTTTTAGTTGTTCTAATTGCTCTATTGTTCTTGTTGATTGTTTTTTTTCATTAAAATCAAGATAATGCCAAATTAAATAAACATCTTTTGTTTCGGGAAATAGTTTTCTTACACCTAAGGAATATAATGCAAGTTGCCTATCTTTATCCAAATCTTCTTGGGTTTTCATTGCTCCTGTTTTATAGTCATGAATTTCAAAAATATTTGTTTCTTTGTTATGAACTAACCTATCAATAAAACCTTGCAATTGATATTTGCCAGAATCATCTAAATCTAAAACAATTTGATGCTCTATGGCTATTGTATTCTCTGAAAATGGCTGATTTTTTACATAGTAGTCTATTAGAAATTTAATTCCCTTATCAAAATAAAATTCAGGAGTTAGTTCTGTGTTTACTATTTTTATTTCAGAGTTATAATGCTTATTCCAATGTATTGCATAATATTCTATTAATTGCTCAAGAGATGGAATATTTTTGTTTATTACTTGATTATACAACCACTCCAATGACTCATGAACAATTCCCCCTAAAAATCCTTCTATTGTATGTTCTATTTCTGGTTGAAGTTTGTCAATATACCTAAATTTGAATTTTAATTTACATTGTTCATAGGTTGAAAGACGGGAATGAGAATATATCACCATTTTAGTATTTTATATTTAAGAAAAGAAGTATTAAAGGGTTTCTATACTAGATTAATGATTATTTCCTGTGAAAGGCCGATGTTTCTCCATTTTAGAGGGTTTAGGTCTATCTCTTTTTGGAAAATATCCATTTCCATCAAGATAAAATTTATGATAATATTCACATCTCCTATCTTCACAAATATTGGGAGTTAGAGAAGTTCCTGGATGTCCATCATAACTACAATAACATAGAAATTTTCCTCCTGCATCACAAAATACTGGAATTTTTGCGGTTTTTGTGTGAAGTTCTAGGCAACTTTCATCATCAACCCCATTTCCATTACCCCCTCTTTTTCTTCCCATTATATTAAAAAATAAAATCTCTATTTAAACATTTAAACTATTAAAAGTATATTATAAGATATATTTAATAACTCGAAAAAATTAAATTATTAATGAAAAGAGAGGAGATTGGATTAATTATTGTTTTATTAGGTGTATTGTTAAGCATCTCAACAAGCAATATATGTAATTCTCTATGCAGAGGATATTGTTTACAACCAAATAATCCTCCTTGTTTGTTTTTATTCTTATTTTCTTCAATATGTTTAATTGTTTCTGGAGCTAGTTTAATACTGGCAAAATGGAATTAAGACTGCTACTCCTAAAAAATTACTTGTTGTCACTTTTTAGATTTTTGATTTATAAATATGATTAAACTAAAATATATGTTTTAATATATAGTTTTATATTTAAACAAAACAGCTTTCTTTTCTTAGAAAGAAAAGAAACTTGGGTAAGAAAAGAACTAAGTTTCTATCTATAAGGAGGAAAATAGAAAATGATATTAGAACTCTCTTTTTGCCTTATTGGTGGAACCCATATTGGACTTGAAAAGTCCTGGAAAGTTGTTGAGAATATTATGAAAAGATATCCTCAAGCAAAATGGAAAAAAGAAATTGACTGGGAAAATAAAAAGGGAAAATATGTGGTGGAAATTGATTGATTTTTTGTTTTCTTTTTTTAATAGTTCATAAAATTAAATTCTCTTTGTTGAGTGTCTGCTTTCCAATTAACAATTCTTTCTAGATTAAATCTTTTATATAATTCCTCTATCCAAGCTCCATTGTTTTCTTTATCATCATAAACTTTTTCTGCACATTCATCCAAGTATTCTTCTATATACCAAGTACTTGCAAATCTTCCTACTAAAAATTGAAATACTTTATTGCATCTCTCATTTCCTAAATCTACTTTCATTTGTTGAGCAATATCCAATAATTTCTTTGGATCAAAATCAGGGTCAATATGCAAAACCTCATGAAATAAACTTATGAAGACTTCTTTTTTTCTTTCTTCATAACTTCCCTTTAAATTTCTTGGATTAAGGATAATTCTTGCTTTTCTAATCTGATAGTTTGTATTTTGTAAAATTGCAGAATAATACATTCTATGATCCCTACAAATCTCTAAATTCCATTCTCTAAAGTAAGCTTGGAGTAGTAAACTTACGTCTTGTACCGGATTTGTTTTTCCATGGGTAAATGCAGGAATATAGCTCTTGTCCATAAACAAATTTAGAATAATACTTTAAAATTATTTGTATACTAATTTGAGGAATAGTTATTTATTTAAATAATAAAATCCTCTAATATTTATGAAAAAGGGCGTTAAAAAATATTTTAATAATTATGTCTTATTGATTATTATCCTCATTTTGCTATTTTTAGGTTCTTTCTTCTTTAATAAATTTACTGGAAATGTTATTGGAAATCCTGGGGGGCAAGTTCCAAATACTGGAATGCCTAGTTTTGGGCCAAGTGCAGAAGAACAAAGTTGTATGATGGCTTGTATGAAATGTTCTTCTCCTGGTGTTGGATGCACTGGGAATCAACAAGAGTGCCAGACTAGTTGTAATCTGGTAAAACCAGAACAGACTTCAGAGGAAAAATGTGTTGAAACATGTGCTATGAAAGGATGTACTCAATATGATTTTGCTTGTCAAGAAAAAAACAAGGCTGTGTGTGATAAAGAATGCGGAATGATTAAAGAACCTGAAGCAAAAACTAAAGAAGAACAATGCATAAGAGATTGTGTAAATGCTGAAAGTCCTGGATTAATTTGCCAAGCAGGCGAAGGTGGGGAAAAGGGTAATAAAATTTGTCAAAAATGTGCTGAAAGTTGTGAACATTTATATGAAGGTCCTTGTCTTGATGAAATAAAATTAGAAACAAAGAAAAAAGAATGTCAAACATGTGAACATTGCTATGGTGAACCTGTTATGGGAGATTCTGGGGAAGGTTATGATTGTATTGTCAATGTGGAATGTAAAGATGCTAGTGCTGAATTTGGGGATGAACCTGGAACAGGGCCTGGTGTTGGACAAGAGGGTTTTGTAGCTAATGTTGGAGAAGCTATTGGAAATGTATTTGATGGTATTGGGAATTTTTTTAAAGGAATTTTTAGTGGAAAAGAAAGTTCTGAATAAGATTACTTATTCTTCCATAAGCCATGGAGATTACAATATTCTCTTGCAGTAATGTGTTTTGCTGAAATGCAAAATTCTGCTTCTGGTTTTTCACCAGGTTTTAAGAATTTTTTATAGGAAATACTGTCTGCTATTAATTCTATGAATTCAATATAATGTTCTGGTAGCATTGGATGTTCTACACTACCTACTTTGACTATAATTTTTCCATCTTTATGTTCAATAATTGGAACATGTTTTTCAAGACTTGCATCAACAGTGTTTTCATGTAGAAGTTGTATTGATTGTCCGCAGCAAACAAGAGTTCCTGTTGATGCATGAATAACTTCTATAATGTTTCCACAAACATTGCATTTGTATACTTCTTTTTGATTTGTCATGTTATTTATTCCATTTGACTATTGTTATTATTAATCCAACAATAAAAATAAGTACCCCCAATATATCAATATCTATTTCCCAATAGCCATGGGTTATGATGTTTAAGAATTGCATAGCAACTCCAATGATCATCATATAGATGCCTAATCTTCTTGTAAACAGTGTTTTCTTATTGCTCTTTTTTTTAACCATGATGTTTGAAAATTAATTGAATATATAAATTTATTTACAGTTCATGAATCTTAACTTTAAGAATAATGTTTGGATATATAAATATATAATAATCTTTAAAAAGTATTTTTCAATGTCTTCTTTATGCCTCAATTTGATAATCAAAAAGTATTGGAGAGAATAATTCAAGAAATTCCTTTTTAAGTAATAGACGGATGAAAGCAAATGTCCGAGTAAGAAAAATTGTTGGGAAAGAAGTTTCTTATCCATATGAGCAAAGATTTGTTTATCCCTATTATTGTGCCGTTCAAGACCCAAATGTTGCTTGGGATAGAGAAAGCAAAACTCCAACTACATCTAAATCTACACTGTGTGAGATTTATTCTTTTTTAAAATATCCTGTTACTGGAGAGATCAGTTATACAGGTCCAACAGCAGATTTTAAATATCTTGAAGAAAGCAGCCCGGGACTTTTATTTATTGATCCAGATAGTTTTGATTTTAGCTGTTCAGCAGCAGCTTTTAGAACTCATTTCAAGAATCTTTGTAAAAGTCTTGATTATGATATGAGTTTTTATACAGGAAGATATGAGGGGGGTTTAGCTATTGAAAGAGGGATGGAGGTTAAGCTTGATGGAAAAGTTAGATTAGTTAAAGGATTTTTATGCACTCCTATAAAGATCGATTTTTCAAAAGAAGATCCTACTTTAGGAGAAACATTAGCCCAAATTTCAAAAGCATATGAAAAATTACAAAACCCTAATTTAGATTCTGCTGAAATCTTCGTTAAATTTGATTTAAAGTAATCCCCTGATTGATAGATGCTACAATTCATCCAGGGGATTTTTAATTGATTTTAATTGCTCATTTGAGATATGAGTATAAATTTGGGTAGTTGAGATACTTGCATGACCTAAAATTTGCTGTATTTTTCTTATATCTACTCCTGCGTCCATAAGATGTGTAGCACAAGAATGTCGAAGGGTATGAGGATGAACATGTTTATTTATTCCTGCTTTAAATGCTGCTTTTTGGATTATTTTTTGAATATTTCTCGTCGATAAAGAAGATTTTTCAGAAAAAATATAATTCCAATCCTTGTGTTTATCTGCAAACTTTTCCAATTGTTTTGAAAGTTTTTTTGAAATAAAAAACATTCTGTCTTTTTTTCCTTTTCCTGCTCTTACCCAACCTGTATTTTCATTGAAATCAATGTCTTGTTTTTTTAAATTAACTAATTCTGAAACTCTTAGTCCTGAAGAATAAAGAAGTTGAATAATTAATTTGCTCTTTTTTGTCGACGCTGAATTAATTAATTTTATTACCTCTTCTTTTGTTAAAACTTCTGGAATTTTCTTTTCTGTTTTTGGGCGTTTTATTCCTGATGTTGGATCTTTTCCAAGTAAAGTAGTGTAAGCAAATTTTATTGATGCTAAGAATAATATCGTCGATATTCCTGCCCTGTTTGTCATTTTATCAGCTAAAAAATATTTTATGTCTTGCTGTTCAATAGAAGTTGGCTCTTTGCCAGAGTGCAATAATAACTGTTTATTAAATGCAACATAATTTCTAAGAGTATATGGGGAAAGTTTTGATATTTTTATTTCTGTTTCAAGTTGTTTTAGGAATTGTTCAGAGTTCATAATATTTTTACTCCTAATTTTTTTAGATCTTTTATTAATTGATTATTATTTTTGAAAAGAATTGTATTTAGGCCTAGTTTTTTTGGAGTATGAAGAAATTCTTCTTTATCATCAATAAAAATAATCTCTTGTGGCTCAAGACCTAAAATTTTTAAAGTATATTCAAAAATTGCTTTATCGGGTTTTTTCATACCTAGCTTGCAAGAAATAAATGAATTATGAAAATTATTGAATAATCCTGCCTTTTCATTAAACCTTGCAATTTCTATTTCAGTATTAGTAATGCATGAAACATTATGGTGTTTTTTCAATCTCTTAATCAAATCAACTATTTTTTTATTCTGTTTTGATGAAGTCTTTTCATAAATATTTAAGTAAAATGCTAATAAATCTTCTTTTGATATTTGTGAATTTATCTTTAAAATCAATTCAGAAAAAAAATCTGTCAAGCTTTTTTTTCCTTTGCTCAATTGCCCATCAAAGGAGATTTTTAATCTATGTATCAGGGATTTACTTATACTTAATTTATCTGCTATTCTTGATTCAATCAATTTACTTCTATCAGGAACTACAACTCCTCCAAGATCAAAAACTATTGATTTCACTTCTTTTTTTTGTTTCATAAAATAGAATGTGCGAACTCGTTTATAAATATTTACAATAAATTAAAAAAATATTTATAAAAATATTTAACAAAAAATTTATAAAGTAAAAATATTTAATTTAGTTTAATTCAAAAAAAGAAGGTTAGTAAAAAAGTGGTTCCAAGGCATGTTTGTGAAAAGTGTTTAGAGTATATGCAGGTTGATAAAAATTCTGAAGGGTACACTTTGAAGTGTCCTGAATGTGAAGCTGCAAAAGATAAAGAGTCTGAATAAATTTAATTTTAAAAATCAATTCGAAAGATTTAAAAGTCCTAAAAATTATTTGTTTTTACTTCTAAAGTTTATTTAGATAATTAGAACCATATAAAATGGAAATTTTAAAACAATACAAAAAAATAATTGAAAATATACATGGCAAAATAGCTCAAAGAGAGCCCCTTAGTCAGGAAGATAAGTTTGCTTACTATGAAGCAGTTCACTATATTGATTTGCATAACTTCCATGAGTCAGAGGGCCAACCTGTAGATGCAAGAAAGGGACTTTATACAGCTGTTGTAGACTCTCATAGAAAATTACATACTATTGAAAAAAGAATCATGGGAGATCATTTTAAAGAATTTGGAATCCATGGGCCTGCTATTGATTTAGAGAATAGAAGGGCTTATCTAACTGGGCTTGATGGCTCAACCCAATAGATTTTATCGTCGCTAAAATGGGATTTTTCTGTTAAAAACCAAGGTTTTTAAATGCAGAAACTTGTTGTTTTTGCTTAAAAGTTCTTATTCGGGGGCAAGGTTTAAAAACCAAAAAAGCATAGGATAATTACACATATAACCTATGGAATCAATTTTAATTGAGCTTCTTTTTATTTTACTTTTTATTGTTGGAATTGGAGCTTACATCGTCGGAAAAAACAAGCATATTGATCTGCTTCGGACTCTTGGAGTTAGAAGCTCATTTATAATGGCATTCATGCTTGTAGTTTATACTTTCCTTAAATGGAGTAGAGATTATTGATATAGGCACTACTTATATAAAAAATATGTCTTCTTTAGGTATTACAAATCGTTAATTTACCTTAGCAAAAACTTGTTGCTTTCGCTTAAAAGTTATTACATGAATCATTATTCATACATAGGAAATAAGGGGGCTATAGTTTTTATTTAGAAAGATATTTAAGCATTAATTATTTATTTTTATTATGATAGATATTTCTTTAGGAATGTGGGCTGGAATCGGACTTATTATAGTTTCTGTAATTTTATTTATTGTTGGATGGTTTATGGAAACAATAAGAACAATTCTTTTTATTGTTGGTGTTGTCGTATTAATTCTTTCTGGAGCACTTTTGTATTTTGGAAAAATTCCGTTTTTTTGATTTTGAGTAGTTGTTAAAGGGTTAAAAATTACTTATTATTTAGTTTTTCTTTAATCTGATTCATAATTTCATCCCTATATTTTAATGTATGGAGCATTTTATGATGATTAGGGCACAAACCAATCATATTTCTTTCTGAATTATTCTTTTTATTCTTATCTAAGTGATGCAAGTCAACAACTTTATCAAATCCGCAGATTAAACAGAATTTTGTTATCTGCCTATAAAGTAAAGGATCAATATTATGATATTTTCTATAATTATGATATTTAGCATTTTCTAAATGATAAACTGAGTTATAACATCCATTACACAATCCTTTTGCATGGAGGGGTAGGTCTCGCTTACATCTTGGACAATTTTTAATTTTTGGTTTCCAGACTAACTTTTTATAACAAGTTGTGCACATACCTTTAGCATGTTTTTTACATTCTTTTCCACAATTAGAACATTTATCAAAAATCATAAGAAATATAAACTTTGAAGTTTTATAAAACTTTATAGTAATTTTAAAGTAGTTCGCACATAGAATATGCGAACTACAGATATTATATCTTGTGCGAACTCCGTCCGCTATAAATAGGTATTGAAAATAATGGAGCTTTTTTAGGGCTAAAATGAGGGGTATTTATTGATGTTGTGGAGTTTGGGTTGGGGAAGGAATGGAAGAATTTTCTGGGGAGTTTGACATTTTTTCTAAATTATTTGGTTTTAGGGTTTGTTCTAAAATTTCTTGATTAGCATGAGAATTAATTTCTCTTCCAACTAGAAAGCTTACTAATCCCCCTGCTGCTGCAAGTGATGCTAAAGTCTTATTTCCATTAACAAAATAAAATGCTGCACCAGTACCCATTAAAATTCCTAAATATTCATGAAAGCTTCCATAAATCCTTGTACCCTCATAGGATCTAAATATTTCTTGGGTCATTCACTTTTAACCAATAATCTATTTTTATATTTTATGGTGATTTGTTAATCTCTTGCTCTCATCCCCAAACTTATCAGACATTGACATTACCAAAATATATTAAAAATTAATTTGGACTCTGGACAATTAATTTTGTAGTGTTAATTCTTTAATTTCATTATTTTTATACACTACTTTATGCATGCAGGAAGTTTTAAGAAAAAGCAGGAAGTTTTAGCTGAAAATTTTATTCTAAAATACATGCAGATTTTAATAATTCAGGGGAAAGATTTTTACTTGCATTTAAAATTTCAATTCCAAGCGGTCTCCCTTCTTTATCAAAATCTATTATAAAATTATGATTGACTTCTATTGTTCTGGCTACCCCCCCATCTTCTATTTTATCTTCAAGATAAATATAAGCAGCATCTGCATCAGTATCTAAATCAATTTTCATTTTAGTGGATACAAAGTTATTACCTTTATATATTTTTCTTTGTTTACATATACTATTTTTGTCATTTGACTATTAACTTTTTTGTAGGCTTCTATTTCCTCACCTCTTTTTATGGTATATTCTGGAAGTTCAATGATATCTCTGACTGTTTCTTCGCTGATTTCTCTTTCTTTTAATCTCTTTTTTGCGTGATATGAATAAACTATCCTCATAACATTTTATCGTCTGTAAATTTATTAAATCTTTTGTTTTATCTAAAAGTTTTAGCTGGTTATTTGTTTGTTATTTTTTAGGGTTTAGTTACCAGGTCCTCAAGATAATCTTCTGCAGGAATTAACCATCTAGAATAATTTTTATTTAGCCTAATAATTGGCTTTCTTTTTTGATAAGGAGTTATAGTGCAGAAGTCATCAAAGCCCCTTATGTGGGCGATTAACACTAATCTATTTCTGTGCCTATCGCATTTTTTGTAGAAAGTTTCAATGTAGGTTCCGGATTTTATAGGGTTATTATTTGCGTCGAGATACTTCATTTTAATAAAACTTTTTTGGGATTTATAAGAATTTGGGTGGTTTAATGGGTGTTTAAATCGAGGTTTTAGTTAATTAAATTATTAACAACAACTGCTTGGAACCATATTATCTGGTCCTTGACCAAAGCTAGTGGGATGTATTTGTGTTTGATGCGTTGTTTTTGATGCAAGTTCTAAATCATGTATAAATCTTTCAAGTCCTGTTGGAAGACCATCTTTGTCTGAAGTGTCTGAGGGATTATATTTTTCTTGAAACTTTTGATGATATTGAACAGAAACACTTACTGGAAAAACTTCACTAAGTCTTGGGGCAGGAAGATCTTCTGTAGGATATTCTTCTAATCTTACATAGTATAATAATTCGTGATGGGGATTTACTTCTTCAAGTGCCCTATAGGCTAATCTAAGGGAATCATACTTTCTTAATTCTGATTCCACAACTGTACTAAGATCCAAAGTTCCTGCTAATGACATTATATAATTTATTTTAATTTGTTTTTAAATATTGCTATGTTTGAATGATAGTTGGTCAAACAGTGTTTGTTGGTTGTTTTTATCAGGGGTTTG
>Ga0208958_1000194_pt1 | contig 76839 bp, 98 predicted proteins | sample RifOxyB1_FD_184032 | JGI IMG/M metagenome (GOLD analysis project Ga0208958, IMG submission 184032) | Soil microbial communities from Rifle, Colorado - Rifle Oxygen_injection B1 (SPAdes) | ecosystem: Environmental > Terrestrial > Deep subsurface > Rock core/Sediment | place: Rifle, Colorado...
TCAACATTTCTTACTGGTAGAAATAAAGTCATTAAACTATATCCTTTTTCTTTCAGAGAATTTTTGCTATTCAAAAAAATTAAAACAGATTATCAAACAACAGATGAGAGAAGGGCAGTTTCTCAAGCATTTAATGAATATTTTGAGAAAGGCGGATTTCCTTTAGTAATAATAAATGATGATTTAACCCTTTCAAAACAATATTTTGAAGATATACTTAACAAAGATATCATAAAACGATATAATATAAAGAAAGTAAAAGAGCTTAAAGATTTGATTTTATACTTATTCTCTAATGTTAGCAAGACTTATTCTTATTCAACATTAAAACAAGTTTCCAGTATAAAGAGTTTGAGCATGATTAATAATTATATTGAGTATCTAAAAAATGTTTTTGTTGCATCTACGATAAATAAATTTGACTATTCAATTAAAAAACAAAAAGTTTCTTCATCTAAATTTTATGTATTGGATAATAGTTTTTTAAAAACAGTAGCTTTTAATTTCTCAGAAAATGCAGGAAAAAGATTAGAAAATCTTGTTTTTATAGAATTAGTAAGGCGAGGGAATGAAATTTATTATCATGCTAAAAAGAATGAGTGTGATTTTATAATCAAAGAAGGACTCAAGATAACTAAAGCTATTCAAGTATGCTTAATCTTAGATAATGTAGTAACAAAAGAGAGAGAGACCGATGGATTAATAGAAGCTATGAAAGAATACAAGTTAAAAGAAGGTTTAATTCTAACTCTTGATAAAGAAGAAGGGATAGTCGTAGAAGATAAGAAAATAACTATTAAGCCTGTTTGGAAATGGTTGCTTGAGAAAGGATAGTAGATTAAGTTAATGTTAAGGAAATGGTTCAGGCAATTGTGAGGGAGTTTGAGAATGAAAAGGGATAAAGAAAAAGATAAAAAGGCGGAAAGAGGCGAATTAATATGGTAAAGAAAAATATAATAAAATCACAAAAGAAATTAACCGAAGAGCAGAGTGAAGTAGAACCAGAAATCAATCCTCAAAGAGAAAGGGAAGAATTGGGAAAAGAAAAGCCAAAGGCAGAATATATTTCATGATTTAGTAAAGATTGAGAAAACTTTATGGGACGATTTAGAAAAGATTGGTGGAAGGACCGGGATAGAAAGGGTGCTGAATTTTTATGAATATCTGTCTTTTCTATATTTCCAGGACGCAATAGACAAAAAAATGACAGAAAGATTGTTTAAACCTGAATTGATCAAAAATTATGAAAAATTTAAGAACCATTTAAAACCTGAATTTGAAAATCTAAATAAACTCTATATTCTATTCAAGGAAGAATAAAATGACATTCAAACTATCGCCATCAACCTTAAACTTAATGCACGAATGCCCTAGATGTTTCTGGCTTTCCACTCATAAAGTTTGGACAAGACCTGCTGGAATATTCCCAAGTTTACCAAGCGGGATGGATGGCATCTTGAAGATACATTTTGATAAGTTTATGGAGAAGGGCAAACTGCCTCCAGAACTCTGCGATAATTCTGAATGTAAAAATCTTAAACTTTTTGATGACAAAGAAATACTTAAAGAATGGAGAAATTCCAGAAAAGGTTTATGGTTTGAAGATAAAGAAGGAAATATACTTCATGGTGGAATTGATAACCTGTTAATAAACAAAACAAACAGCAAGATTATCGTTCTCGATTATAAAACTCGAGGGTTTCCTCTGAAAGAAGACACTCATGAACATTATCAAGACCAACTCAATATCTATGCTTGGCTTCTTGAGAAATTAGGTTACAAAGTAGAGGATTTTGCCTATTTGTTATTTTATCATCCAAAAGAAGTTTTAGAAACTGGGGAAGTTGTATTTAACACTGATTTAAAGAAAATGAAAATCTCTCCAGAAGATGCTGAAAAGCTTTTCAAGAAAGCTATTAAGATGCTTAATACAGACTGCCCTAAGGAAAGTTGTGTTTGGTGCGAGAAAGTTTAATTTTAGAAATTAGCCTCGATAATAATCAAGACAAGTTAATCTTTTTATAGTTTAATTCTTTGAGAAAATCAACATGGCTGAGAATAAATGGCAACATTTTGTACCTCAATTTTACTTTAAGTATTTTTCAATAGATTCGAAAAATATCTGCGGATATTATCTCAGAGGTAAAAAACATTATAGAAGTCCGATTGTGAGTCAGTCTGCAAAAAACTATTTTTATTCTGAAAATACTGAAGTTGAAAAGAGCTTTTCATCGATAGAATCTCAATTCAATTTTAAAGAAAATCATAGAAAACGACAATTTTCGAGCTTTAACAGGCTATGAATATATGGAGATGCTTAGGTTTATCTCTTTTCAAGGTAGCAGGACAGAAAAGGCTAAGATGCTATCTGATGATTTTATTAGCAAAATGTTTGAAAAAGTAGTTAAGCCAATGATGAAGGCAGACAAAGAACTTATGAAAAAAGTAACAGAACAGGATTTAGATAAAGTAAAGTTAGTTTATCCAGGAGCATTCTTGTACGGGGTAGTCCATTCTTTAGAATCTAATATACTTCTTACCGACTTAGTGCCAGCAGTCATAATAAACAAAACGGAGCAGGAATTTATCTTCAGCGATAATCCCGTAATATTTTATAATTTAATCTATAGGGATCCGAGTCATGCCTTTGAAGGAATTCAACATCCAGGCTTAATTGTTCTTTGTCCAATCTCTCCAAAGAAGTGTTTATTACTTTTTGATTCTAATTATTATTCAATTAGATTAGATAATAAAAGTACCATCGAAATAGATGATTTAGAAGATATAAGATCTATAAATAAATTACAATTTCACAATTGCCTCTATAATATTTATTACAAGTCAGAAAACCAAAAGTCTTCTGTGGAGGATTTATCTAGAGATTATTTTTCGGAGTATTCAAAAGACAAAGATTTAGCACAAATAAAAGAAGTCCCTAAGTGGAATGGTGGAAATAATTCTTTACTCGTTAGCTCGAAAAAAGGAATACCCGAAAAAGTAAGTCTACGATTTATTGAGTGTGGCAAACCCTTGCGAAAAGTAGCTGTAATTAGAAATAAAGAACTAAACGATTTGTTTGAGGAAAGAATGAAATTATATGGATTTGAAAGAGGAGATTATAAAAATGAGTCTAATTGAAAATTTTGTTGCAAATAAGATTTATAGTGCTCTATACTTGGATTTTCTCTTAAAGTTTTTATGGGCCAGAGTTATTGAGCTATGGAATATTGGAGGTTCTGCTATTCCGGGAGCAATAGTATTGTTGCTTCTAATGTTAGTAATAGTTTTTATTCCTTTGATCCCATTTATAGTCTTAGGTTTAGGAATCTATAAATTATTAAAGTATTATGAAGTAATCTAAAACGATGCCAAAAGAAGAAAAAATGGCGGGTGTGAAATGCAGCGTTTGCATGAAAGATATGCAGATGCCTGAATCTTTTTTGAAAGCAGGAAAGGAAAGAGGAGTTGATGCAATGAAGATGCCGCATATATGTTCTTATTGTACGGGTAAAATGGGAGATGTTCTGGGAGATAAGAAGATGAAGGGTTTTATGGAAGATGTTAATAAGCAGATGGAGAAGATGGGAAAGAATAATGAAATAGCAGAGAAGCTGGCTGAAGAGATAACTTATGGAAATATTGATGCTTTAATAGCCGAGCTTGATGAGTCTGATGCCTCTGAAGAAGACAAGATAAAAGAGGCATTTTATAGGGGCGCATGGATGACTTTATTTTTAATAGGGAATAATCATGAGCCTGGCTTCTTGGAGAAAGAAGCTGTGAGCATTAAGGATTTTCACGAGAAGATGAAAGAAAGGGAAGAACAAGAAGCGGAGATGGAAGAGGATGATGGAAGAGGATGATGAAGAGGAGAATGACGATGAGCAGGTATAAATTAAATATGTCTGATGCAAGGAATATGCAAAAATGGGCATTAGAAGTGAGCGGAGCTAGAAAATATCTTAAAACCCTTCCTGAATTACCAAAAACGAAGAAGATAATCCCTGGAATTTATGTTGGTTACGACATTGATGAAAATGAATTAGAAGATGACGGGCTCGATTATTGTACTCCCGAAATTGCTTCTATTTGGGCAATTGATTCAAATGGAGAAGAAACTAATTTGGGTGGAATTAGGGCATATAATTGGGAAACTTTTTGGCTAGAAATTGGTGAGGATTGTGAGGTTGATACTGCCGAGAACTGGTTTGATTTAATAAAAAAAGAATACGAAAAGATAACAAAATCTGATAGAGAAAAAACATGAAGATAAAAAAGGTTGTAAAATATAATTATGAACTAACAGAAGAGACTCTTGAGAAAGATATAGATAAATTTATCCAGAATGCGAAAAAAGGCGATTATCACATGGATAAGATGTATGGTAATGAGGGATTAAAGATAATAAAGCAATATCTTAAAATATTAAATGAGAAATTTAAAAATAATGAATTGGAAGAATGCAAGAATTGTTATCATAAACTGATACCTTTCTTACTCATATCCTCATCTGCTGATGGAGATTTATTTGATTATAATGATATGCTAGCAATGTTAAGTAAAGATTTTGACGATTATGTTAGAAATTATTTTATTTGTCTTGTAAAGACCTGTAGCATAGATGAATTAGCAGATAAAATCTCAGAATACGCTTCTAGCCTTGATGTTTATGGTTTTGATTCTGATAAAGAAATTATGTTAAATAATTTAAACAAAGAGCAATTAAATCAGCTTGAAGAAAAGATGCTTGTGAAAACTCATGGAATGACAAAAAAAGATGAAAAAAAGCATGAAATTGTTTATTTTTTAATGGAGATAGCTCAAATACAAAATGATAAAGAAAAATATCTTGAGTTATGCGAGAAATTCAAAGGAGTTTTAGACAATAAAGAATATGAATATATTAAGAGAGAATACAATAACTCAACAAATGAGGAGAATGAAAATGGATGAAGAAATTGGTAAAAAACTTGTTGATGAATTAGACAAATTGGAAATAACAAAGAAAGAAGTAGAATCTAAAATTAATAATTTAAAGTCAGAGATAGCTAATATTGCAAAGATAGAGGGCAAGAACTTTATTAATGGAGCTCATAAAGGTTGTTCTGTAAAAGAATATGATAAGGTTATTTATCCTGAAGACAAGGATTATTTTGCTAAACTTATTAGGGAAAAGGGAATTTATGATTATTTCTCACAAGTTAATTATTCTAGGTTGAGTCCGGCAATTATAAAGAAAGATATCAGTATCGATAAGGAAATACTTGATAAAGTGAAAATAACAAAGAGCTTTAGGGTGGTCTTAATTGACAAAGGTGTTTAAAATGACAGAAACATGCAAGATTTGCAGGAAGAAGTTTGACTCTGGAATTTGGATAGCTCCGCAATTTGTAGATGAGCGTGTTTTATTATTTTGCTCAGAGAAATGCAAGAAAGAATATCTTAAGAAGAAGTTCAATAGAATAAAAACAGAGTATCCAAAATATTATGACAAAATAATGAAATCCTCAAGAGATGCGAGAGAATCCTTTTTGGATACCTCAAAATTCTAACAATTTTGATGGTCGTAGAAATCCAAACAATTAGAGAAAATTTCTGAGAAAAAAGAAAAATTAAATTTTAATCCCTCTCTTTTTCATCTCCTCTTCTAACTTCTTAGGAAATCCTAAGGACATGAGCAGTTCTTGTTATGCTCTTTATCCCATTTAACTCTTTCTTCAAAAGAGATGTTTTTGGGCATCTTGTTTTTCTCGTGCCATTCTTTGTTTATGTCAAGATGTTTATTGTCTTTCGTTACATCTTGATCATCCAAAAGTCCAGACAATTCATACAAGGACTTTTTGATTTTCATTTTTCAACTCTTGATTATGATAACTAAACCAATTGTAATACATATCCTTTTCTATAGGTGGTCTTGAGCTAACAAAACCTAATAATTTTCCTATATATCTCAGATCCATTTTAAAAGGAACCCTCTCTTTTAATTCCAATACCCCGATTATTTCTACATCTTTAGAGCCTTCATCCCTCATTTTCCGAGTTATTTTTATTATAGTATTTTGATTGTATTTTGACTTTTTGTATAAATCAACCACTGCCTGAACTTCACAGCCTTGACCGGCATGCTTTATTAGATTGCACATCTGACAAATTACTTGCATATTGCTATCCGAGTTATTCTCAGGGTTTCCATCAATATGATCAACTATTTGATATTTCTGAGATTTATATCCGCAGTATGCACATGTGTAATTATCTCTGTTCAAAATCTTATTTCTAAATTCTTGCCATTTCTCTCCTTCTAACTTTTTTGTTTGTCCGGGATTTCTCCATTTTTCAGGAGGGACGAATGATAAAACTAATTGTTTCATGATTATGCAGTATTATTCGTAATCTTCCTTGATAAATTTCAGATAATCGTTAATAACCGTATTGTTGGAAGATTTCTTATCTAAAGGCTCAATTTCTGTCAAAGGCATTCTTGATCTTATTCCTTCTTCAAATTCTATTTCGCATACAACTCTGTGAGAAACAATTGAAGTAAATCTTAATACCTTAAAATTTTTGGAATTCTTCTCATTTTTTATCTTTGCTTCAAAAGGGAATTTAATATAATCTTCAAGATAGCAGCAGAATGCTGTTTGCATCTCATCTTCGCCATAAGCATCTGTTAAGATAATCTCAATTCTTTTGTCCTGATTCAGTTCATCTAAAATATTTTCGTATTCTGCCATTTTCAATAATTGTTCTTATCAAAGTTCTTTGGTATTTGATAAGTTTCATTAGTTATTTTAGCAGATGAAATTCTGCTTGTCCGGAATTTTCTGATGTCTTTTCTTAAATGACAATAACCAATAACATATTTGCTTGATTTATAATAAATATCTAATTTTCTCGTGCTGAATTCTGCGCTTTCCATACTGAAATATTTTATTTCGACCGTTCTCAATTGTGAGAATGCTTTTTCAATTGCAGAATAAACTTTATCATCAATTTCGTTGTTAAAAGTATGATATTTCTTTCTTAGAAAGTCTTTATCGATTTCTACTTTTTGTTTTTCAGGGAGAAAAGCACTAATTTTTTTAATTACTGATTGAATTATCTTTTTCTTTATTGGAGTTTCATATTCATCATAGTAATCATCATAATATTCCTTATCATTTTCGGGAGCGTTTTTCTCGTATTCCTTTATTATTTTGTATAATGATTCTGCTTCTTCTTTGCTAAAGTTTGTAGATTTCTCTTTTTTATCCATATTCTTTTATTGTTTTTAGGATATTTTATACTTTTTGGATTTCATTCTGATTCCTTGTAGAGTTTACTAACTTCTTTAGGTGTTAAATCTCTGTCATAAATTCTTAAATCATCCATTTCCCATTCAATATCTTTTAATGGGGCGTATGAAATTCCTATAAAAAAATGCGTGTCATTGTAGGATTTTGGGATAATCACAGAGATATTTTTGCTTTCAGCAACGGAGAGATTATTTAAGTAAAATTTCCAGGAAGTTTTATTCCAGGTCATTGTATAAAGAGACCATTCATTTATTTTGATGCTTTTGTTAAGCTCGCCTAAATACAATCTGCATCCTTCTGTGCCAATATCTGTGTAGTCGTTCTGGAATTTTCCACAGACAGTTCCGTTGGCAAGTATTTTTATAAATGAATCATTATTCCAAAACTGCTTGTCTATTCCAAATGTCCTTAAATCTGGCTGGCTTTCCCAATTGTCTTGCGCATTTCCCCATAGGTTTATTTTAAGCCAGTAGCTCCATGTACCCTCGCCTTCTGTTTTAAGCTCAATTTCATTTGTCGGAGACTGCATTGCAAGAATACCCTCATCTTTGTATGAAATTGCCTTTCCTATTTTTCCATTTTCAATTTGCGCGACATTTGAATCATAATATGTCCAGTTGTATCTTCCAGTTGTATCTGCAGCTATGCTGCCATCAAATGTCCAGCGGACGATATAATCATTTGTTCTATTAAAAACTAAATGGGGTTTTATTATTAGAATTAATAAAATAAATAAAACCAGAATTAAAGATATCTCTTTTATTTTTTTGTTCATTTTATTATTCTCTTTATGCAAATAAATTTATTTAATCATTCTCTTATATAAACTATTCCCTAATGGGATTATCAAGATATTTGGAGACTGGACATTTAAAGTTTAATCTTGATTGATGCAGCTTAATTAATTTTTCTGACATCCCATAATTTTCCCTTATTTTACACATTTTATTTTTTAATTTTGCTGTTTACATTAATCCTTTTATCTTTAATATAAATTAAATTTTATAAAGAACCAATAAACCATTGGACGAAGAGTTTGAGAATAAATATAAGTAAACACGAAGATTATAACCAAGGAGACCATTATGCATCTTTAATCTGATAACCTTTTTTTAATAAAGATTTAAAAAGAGAAGGAGATTATTATGTTTACCTGCAATGGGGGACAGAAGATTAAGCAGACTTATGGCGCAAGAGACAGAACCTGAAAATGAGGCGGCGATAAAAAGGGGATTGAATATTTATCTTTATTACTGGACAATACCTGTTTTTTTAATTTTCATCCTGATTAATTATTACACTCCTATTTTGAAAATTGGCTCACTTGACATAGGGCTGATGATTTCAATTGTAACTTTTTTATTCGGCTTCCTTATTACTGTTACTTTTTCAATGCTTCTTACAAGGGTGTCTTCTCTTAAAGATGCATTAGCAACAGAAACAGGAAGATTGGCCAGTATTTTTCTGCTGTCAAAACATCTCGGAACAAAGTTTAATCAAGCAGTCAGGCAGAGAATTGACGATTACACTATTTTTACTTTAAGGGAATACACTAATTATTCCTTAAGCAGAGAGTCAATTTATGGAATTCACGAGGATATTTCTTTGATGGAGCTGAAAACATCAAATCAGCAGGCAGCTGCAAATTCTTTTCTTTATATTCTTGGAGAGCTTGAACCGATAAGAGAAAAGCTGGAATATCTTACTGGAAGAAGAGTTGAATGGTCTTTAAGATTTACTAATTTAATTCTCGGGACAATCTTAATAATTCTTCTTTTTCTTAACAGAGGAGATGCATTTTCAAATGCGCTTTTTGTGATACTTTCCACAATTATAATATTCATTTTATTTATCCTTGAGGATTATGATAATCTTAAAATTGGGGATTATATCACAAATATAAGCAACTCAGAACAGCTTTTTGATTTAATAGGAACTGAAAGATATTATCCGGAATTTGTGCTAAGGGGTGTTAAATTAGAACGGGGGAAAACATATAGAATCGGGATTTATGACCCCTCTGCAAAGGCAGAAAAAATATTTAGAATAACTTATAATCCGAAATTCTTTTTTAGGGTATCTGAAATTATCCGAAGAGTAAGAAGAAAATCCGTTTAACAAGGGATTATTTCTTTTTCTGCAATAGGACAATTCCCTATTGAGAGATGAACTTTTTCAAATTGTTCCGATGAATCAACATAGTAACTTTTTGAATTTCCTTTTGGCAGAATTGCACAATTTTTGCAGTCTGAAGAGCAGACAAATTTATTTATTAATTCTCCTTTTTTTAATTCAAATACAAGAAAATTTATTTCAGGAGAATTTTCATTGCGAATTAAACTTGTTTTTGTTTCTTGCGAACTTTTGTTAAAGCAGGCAGATTCTATTTTAATCGGATCTTTTAACTGCATACTAATGCAGGATTTTTCGTAATCTGTATTTTCTTTTACATACTTTGATAAAAAGACGGCTAATATTGTTATGGAGGATATTGCCAGGAATATTATTAAAATTGTTACAACTATATTTGAAATTGCTTTTTTATCCAGCTCATTAGTTATATTTTGCATGGCATTGCTCCTGCATGGCTTAAATCAATTTCTGCCATCGTTGCACCATTCTTTGTGATTGCAATTATTTCCCCCTGGTTTTTTGAAACAGGGATTCTAAGAATAAATGGTAATTCTGAAAAGAAAACTGTTCCATTGATTTCCCCTCCAAGAGATACGCCTTTTAGAGAATCTGTAAATATCAGCCCGGGATTAAATTCTATGCCCGAATAATTCTCGTCTGGATTTATGAAATTATATTCAAATTCTCCAGAGCCGCCATTTCCAGCACATCCTTTTTCAATAGAAGTATTTAAGAGAGTAATTTTTTCAGGCAATGTTAAATTTCCCGGGTTGTAAATTCCTTCAATTAAGTAATAGGCTGCATCATTGCACTCTGCAAATTCAGCTATTGCTTTTGAGGTTATTCCCTGAAAGTTTTTTGGCATCTTTTCCAATATTAAGTTATTGTTAAATTTCCCATATTCTTTAGAGGATAAAGTTCTCATTACCCCTTCATCTATTGAACGATAGTACACCTCTTTTGAACAACCTTCGAAGCATCCATTAGTTTCCCAAGCGAATTTTGAGCATGAAGAAACGCAGTTTTTCGAATTTTTCGGGATTGTTGCAGGAGTGTATTCGTCTGCGAAGTTTGCAAATGCGTGCCCAAATTCATGAATAAGGACGCTTTTAGGATGATTTGAATTAATGCTCATAACTTCCATGTAAGCAGAGCTTCGAATCTCGGCAGATTTTTCTTTAATTACAATAATATAATCGCTTGGGCAGGATGATGCCTTTTTTATAATCTTTTTTGAATAGCATACTAATGCGATTCCTTTGTATAATTCACAGTCGGGAGTATAACTATCAATATAATAAAAATTAAATGCTTCTTTATTTTCATCAAAAGGCTGCACCTGAAGAAAAAAGTCAGAATATTCTTTTGCCTGCTCTTTTGTTGAAAAAAATAAGATATTCACCGCGTCTGCAGAATTGAATTTTAATTCATTGCATTTTTCCAAGGCATCATTTGGCGGGCTCAGGTTATTTGTTGTTATAATAATAGATATTATTGAAGCAATTACCACAATTGCTCCAACCATTGAAAAAAGGACATAGTTTTTATCCATTTTTTTAATAAGGAAAGCACATTTAAATAACTATCCTGCTGAGAGGCTATTAGGATACCTGTTTTTAAGAGTAATTTTAATTGAGAGTGAATAAATAAATTGATAGCCGATTTGCATAATAAATAGGAATAAACAAAGTTTATCTGCTATTAACAAAGTTCCTTGATTATCTTTTACTATGCGGATTTGCGCAGAGACCTTTTGGCCATATGCCTCTTTTATTTTTTCAGAACAGATTTTGTCTTTGCATTCAAGGAATATTCTTGCAGAAGAATTTTGATTGTGAATTGTAATCCAAATTCCTGAACTGCTGTTGCTTATTTTTTCAACAATTCCTAAAATAAATACTTTTGAACCACCTGGCAATTCGCTGATTTTTTCCAAAGGCGTTTCTTTAGGGGAGATTAAAACTGAGGCAGAGTATAGAGAAAATATTCCAATCAGCGAAATTAGCAAGGCAAAGAGTTTTAATAGGTTTTCTTTAGTCATTTTAAGGATAAATCACCAGAGGATTATTAAGTTAACGCACTATGCCTTTTGAATTTTTAAATAGCTCGTTTATTTTTCTTATTTTAGGTTTGTTTATTGGTGTTTTATTTTTTGATTTAAGATATGTAAATTATGATTTGTAAGGGATTATTGACTTATGGAAAACTTTAATAATAAACCTTTTCTTCTTCTTTTATGGATAGTGAAGAAAGATTTAAGCTGATAAAAAGAAATACTGAAGAGATTATTGGAGAGGAAGAGTTGAAAAAGAAGCTGGCTTTAAAAAAACAACTGGTTGTTTATTGGGGTACCGCACCAACAGGAAGGCCGCACGTGGGTTATTTTCTTCCAATGCTTAAAATTTCTGACTTGCTAAAAGCAGGATTTAAAGTAAAAATTCTTCTTGCAGATTTGCATGCAGCCCTTGATAATACTCCCTGGATAATTCTTGAAAAAAGATACGAGTATTATGCTGCAGTTATTCCCATGATTATTGGAGCAATAGGCGTAAATGTTAAAAATCTTGAAATTGTCAAGGGAAGCGACTTTCAGCTAAAACCCGAGTATATGTATGATGTTCTGCAGATGTCGAGCTATGTTTCTGTTCATGATGCAAACAAAGCAGCTTCTGAAGTTGTTAAATTAGGAGATAATCCCAAACTCTCTGGCTTGATATATCCGATAATGCAGGCAATTGATGAACAATATCTTGGAGTTGATGCACAGCTTGGAGGAACAGACCAGAGAAAGATAATGGTTCTTGCAAGAGAAACTCTGCCTAAACTCGGTTATGATTCAAGAATTGAAATTCTTAATCCGCTTGTTCCTGGGCTTATAGGGAAAAAAATGAGTTCAAGTGATGAAAAATCAAAAATTGATTTGATTGATGATGAAAAATCTGTTTTTTCAAAGATAAATAATGCAGAATGCATTGCAGGAGATTCAAACAATGGGCTTATGGCGTTTCTGAAATATGTTATAATGACGATTAAATCAGACAAGAAAGAAAAGTTTGTGATTAAGCGAGATAAAAAATACGGAGGAGATTTAAGTTATTTCAATTATGCAGATATTGAGAAAGATTTTATTGCAAAGAAGATTCACCCTCTTGATTTGAAGAATGCAGTTGCAGTTGAGATAAATTCTCTTCTCGCAGTTTTCAGAAAGAATATTAAAAAGCTTGAAAAGCTCTCAGAAGAGGCGTATGAGTAAAACCTCCTTATTTAAACTTAAACTCCACAATGTCCTTGTCTTTTAATATATGCGAGATGCTTACAATTTGATTTGGGAATTTGCTTGAGGGGCCTGTAATTCTTGCCTCTTTTATTTTTTCTGACAGCCCTTTTTTTATTTTTTCAGCTATATCTTTTATATTTGTGTTTTGAGGCATAATTATGGGTTCTTTGCTTACGGACTTACCTGGCTCTTTTGTGTAAACTCTTATTTTATTAAAGCTATGAAAAATCTTTTCTTTTAATTCTTCAATCCCTTCTTTAGTTATTTGGGAGATTAAAACAAATGAAACTCGTTTAGATTTGAGCGTTTCTGATATTTTTCTTTTTTCGTTTTCAGACAGCAAGTCACATTTTGAAAAGGCGATTATCCTTTTTCCAACCGCCCTTGGAATTGATTTTTCTATTTCCTCTATTTCTTTTATTGAGGTTATTGCATAAATTAATGTGTCTGCAGAGTTTGCAATGCCTATATCAAAATATTCACTGTTTATTGGAGGATTTTCTATAATTTGCACTTTGATATCTTCGTAATCCATCATGCCTACTTCAGGCAAAATTGTTGAAATGTACCCTCCTGTTATAATTGGTTTTGCATTTGTCAAAGCTGTGAGAAGGGAGGACTTTCCCGAGTTTGCTATTCCTATTAAAACTGCCTGCATATCTGCTTTTTTTATAGAGTCTTTTCTTGATTTCCCGCCTTTTTTTGATTTTTTAATTCTATCAATTTTCTCGATAAGTTTTATTCTTCTTGTTTTAAGATTAGCAAGCATTTTTTCAGAGGATTTGTGCTTAGGACATTCTTTAATCATTTCTTCAAGAAAATAAAGGCGCTCTTCATCTGTCTGTGCATTCAGAAAATTTTCTTCTGCTTTTTTATAAAAGGGTGACTGGTTTGTGCTCGCCATATAAAGATGAATTCTGCATTATTTATCAAACTTTGCTTTTTAGGATTACTTTGCTCGCTCGTTTCACTCGCTCTGCTCGCGATTGTGCTCACATTGTTTAAAACTTTAATTACATTCGTCCAATCGCTCGCCCAACGATTTTGGCTCGCTCCGCTCACTTATTTATTCTCCTGCAAACCCTTAATCCCTTGGCACATTGGAATTTATGTATATCACAAAACCCTTTGAGTATACTCCACACTAAAGTGTGGAGTTTGTGTTTGGGTTTTGGGAGAACCGGGAAAAATCTATACATTTTAACTCCAATCTAAAGATTGGAGATTTTTCACGAGTATTCAAAAATATAGGTAAAATGTAATTAAAATAAAAATCTGAAATGAACAAAGGTAAAATAAGGAAAAGTTATAGGGTGTTAGAAGAATTAAATATCCTTAATCCTTCTAAGAATGTTTAAAAACATCCTTGTCTTTTTGAGGCTATGGTCCAAAGGAAAATTCTGAAAAACGGAATGACTGTGCTTTTTAAGAAGAAAAGAGGAGGAGTTGTAAGTGTTGCTTTTGCTGTTAGAAACGGCGGAAGAAATGAGGTTGCTAAGGAAAAAGGAATATCTCATTTTATTGAGCATATGCTTTACAAAGGTACGCCAAAAAGGAACAGCATGCAGATTTCAGCAGAGATTGAGAAAAATGGAGGGGAGCTAAACGGATTTACGAGCGAGAGGATGACGGCTTTCTGGTGCAAGATGCCGAGCAGGCATATTAAGGTTGCTCTTGATGTTTTAAGTGATATGGTGAAAAATCCGCTTTTTGATGAAAATGAATTGAATAAAGAGCGGAAGGTTATTTTTGAAGAAATGAAATTATACCACGATACACCAAGCAGGTATACTGCTGAAAAAATAAAATCTTTGATGTATAGAGGAGATTTTTCAGTTCCAATCATAGGCACAGAAAGCTCAATGAATTCTATTTCCAGAAAAAAACTTACTGAATTCTTTAAAAAAGTTTATGCCAGCGAGAACATGATTCTTTGTGTTGTCGGAGATACAGATTTTAGAAAAGTATGCAGTTTTGCAGAAAATAATTTTATCAAAAAAAGCGGGAAAGTTGCAAAGCCAAAAATAATCCTTTCAAATAGTAAACAAATAGAGAGAAGAAATGGAATTGACCAGGCGAATCTTGTTTTTGCCCACCATATTCCTCTTCCAAATAAAAAAGGATATTATTCTGCACAGGTATTGAATATGATTATGGCCGGCGGCATGTCTTCAAGGCTTTTTTCAGAAATACGCGAGAAAAGAAATCTTGCATATTCTATAAGAGGAGAGACAGATTCAGAGGGAGAGTATGCTTATAGTCTTATTGCTGTTGGAACTCCTCCAGAAAATGTTCAAAAAATTGAAAGGCTGATAGTTGAAGAGTTTAAGAAAGTCTCTGAAAAGCTTTCAGAAAAAGAGCTGTCAGAAGTTAAGGAGCAAATTATCGGGAATTATCTGATTTATCAGGAAGATTCTTTTAATGTTCTTGCAAATTTGCTTATGGAAGAGATAAAAGGGAATGCGCTTAATGCTGAGAAGTTCATTGACAATATAAAGAAAGTGAAACTAAGTGAAGTTAAAAAACTTGCAAAAATTAAAAAATATAGTTTTTTTGCGCTTGTGCCTGATAAGCACAAGTAAATTTGTCCTATTTTTAATGAACCAAAAGGTTTAAACTTGTTCTTGTATATGTGCTTCTATGGCAATTAAGAATATCTCTATAACTAAAGAGGCATATAGCAGGCCTGCTCGTCTTAAAAAGAACAAGGAACGTTTTTCAGAAATTATAGTAAAGATTACCCGAAAAACGAGATTAGAAGATTTTTTTGGAATTTTGTCTAAAGATGCAGGCAGAAAATTAGGAGAGAATATACTTTTTTTAAAAACAGAAAGAATAAGAGAATATCAAAAACGACACAAGAAATATAATTCATTTTGAGAAAATAAACGGATTAAAAATTGAAGGATATTAAATATTCATTTATTCGCATCAGTCAATCCGATTATTCCACCAATTAATGCAAGGATTCCTATAATATTTCCGATTCCAATTACTCCTATGATTATTGCCCAGATTGCGCCGTTTCTGGCAGTTTTGGCATTAAGCATTTTTCTTGATGAAATCAGCAGAATACATCCGATAAGAATGATTACTAGAGAAATTAATATGCCCAAGATAAATATGGCTATTGGAAGAAAGGGATGAGAAACTTCTGCATTCGGAAGTTTTCTTATATAATTAATAAATAATGAAATTACCAGGGCTACAAAGAGAACTATTCCTGCAATTACAAAATTAATAATTGCAGCGATTTTTGTCAGCGAAGCACCTGTTTCGCTTTTCATAAATAGGTTAATAAACAGAAGTTTATAAATTCTTTTAATTTGAATTTAAGATGATGTTGGTTAAAATTCCTATTGAAAGCAGTAAAGAATCTGCTGGATGCAGAGAGGCGGGAAATGCAGTTATTTCCCAGATACCTGCAAATTATTCAAATGAGACTGGCAAAAATTTTTCCAAATTTGATTTAAATATTGAAGAAATCCACTTAGATAATTCAAAACTTAAACAGGCGCATGCGCTTATTTATGAAAATTCTATTGAGCTGATAGAAACAAATAAAAAAGTGGTTTTTCTCGGAGGAGACCACTCACTGACTTTTTCAACTGCTCTTGCATTTAAAGAGGTTTGTGATAATGAAAACAAGCAGAATAGAGAGGATAAAGAGCCATTTTTAATTATTTTTGACGCCCATGCTGATTGCGAAGAGTATTCGGGCATTCCGAACAGCAGGCAGTGGCTTAGAGCCTTAATTGAAAAAGGGTTTAATGCAGAGAAAATTATCTTAGCAGGATTTAGAACCGGAGATTCTGAAGAAATAGCTTTTTTAAAAAGTGCAGGAGCCAGAATTTATGCAATGAAAGATATGAACGATTTTGAAGAATTATGCGATATTATTATGGAGCTTGCGAGAGAGAATAATATTTATCTTTCAATTGATATTGATGCTGCTGATGCTGTTTTTGTTCCAGGCACGGCTCATCCCGAAAGCGCAGGACTTACTTCAAGACAGCTCGTTTATTTTGTGCAAAGGATTAGTATGCTTAAAAATCTGAGAGTTGTTGATATTACTGAGATTAATCCTAAGAAAGATATAAAAGAAGCAACGGTTAAATTTGGAGCAAAAATCGCAATTGAGGTTTTAAATTGAGGGCGTTTATATCCCTCGAACTTCCCGAAAATATAAAAAAAGAAATTGTAAAAATACAGAAATATATTGAGAAACTTGGGATTTTAAAAGGAAAATACACTGAAGAGGAAAATTTGCATCTTACTTTAAAATTTTTGGGAGAGATTGATGAAAAAGAAGCTGAAAGAGCGGCAAATCTTTTGAAAAATGTTAAATTCAAAAAGTTTAAGAGTAAATTAGGGCTTTTGGGAGTTTTTTCAGAACAGGAGATTAGAATTGTTTGGATCGAACTCAAAGGAGAAGGAATTTTGGAATTGCAGAAACAGATAGATGATGTGTTATCTCCTATGTTTCCTAGAGAAGAAAGATTTATGCCCCATATTACAGTAATAAGGCCGAAGTATGTTGAAAACAGAAGAGTTTTTTTGGATAAGTTAAAAGAGATAAAATTTGAAAAATCAGAGTTTGAGGCAGATAGTTTCTGTTTTAAAAAATCTGAACTCAATAAAAAAGGCGCAGTTTATTCAGATTTTGGTGTGTTTAAAACTACAGATTGAAAAATATAATTAATAAAGAATTTCTTGATTTATAAGTTTATTGGAATTTAATAAATATTTTCTACTGCATATTATTTTTTATACTCCTACTATTTTTAATTATTTTAATGGCTTTTGGAAGAAATAATGGAAAAACAAAAAAGGGTGTTGTTCCTTTTTCTGTCGAGGCGTTTTGTTGTGATAATGCAAACCTTTTAAGGAGTTTAAATCACGAAGGATATGATTGCAGGGGATTTGTTTTTTATGGGGGTTCTGCTGAAATCCGTCAGCAGTTTGAATCTGAAATGAGAAAACAACTTGCTGGAAGAGAATCAGAATATGTTGTTTTATGCTCTGAAGTCCGTCCATTTGATTACCTTATTAAATGGTTTAATCCTAAGGAACCAAAAAATCCCGGTGTAATGGGGGTTGATGTTGGTTATTTTATTAAGAATGGCGTTCCGTTGATGAATCATACAGATATCCAGAGAGTCCAAAGATAAACGCTTTTTTCCCTATAACTTTTTCCAGTTCTTCTTTTGAGGCATTTATTATATTCTTTATTGAGCCGAAATGCTCGAGAAGCTTTTTTGCATTTTTCGGGCCTATGCCTGGAAAACTTTCTATGATATATTGAGTTTGCTCTTTTGGATTTCTTGATTTTCTTTTTAGGTTTGCGCTTTTTTCAGAAGAATTTTCTTTTTTATTGTATAAAACCTTTATGAATTCTGCTGTATCTTCATAATCTTTTGTGAAAATAATCGGAATTTTTCTTTTTAGCAGAATTGAGAGAATAAAGCCCCTTACTGCATTTTCATTTATTCCAGAAGAGTATAAATCTTTTTCATCTGTGCCTTCAATTATCAGAAGCTTTTCTTTGTTTTCATATTGCATAAGAGTATCTAACTGGGATTCCATTCTTTTGTTTATCATTGAAGAGAGAAAATCACCGATTGTTTTTCTTTCGATTATTACTTCTTTTACAATATAATCCCCTACTTCAAGATGCACAAAGTTTATTTGACATCCTAAGCGCACGAGCTCGCTTGCAACAAGCGCGTTTTTTTCCCTATCATCAATTAGAATTTCCGGTTTATCCAAATCCTGTTCTTCTAGTTTTCTTTTCTCAGATTTTTCAAATATATTCTCGAACATTTTTTTAAGAAGGGTTATGCCTTTTTATCTTTAACTGCACTTTTTATTTTTTAAACATCCCCATAACTTTTCCTTATTTTACATCTTTTCATTAAAGTTTTCTTTTTTATTTAATATCTCATTAAAAATCATAAAGTCTAATGAACAAATGGACGACAGATTTGCAGAATTAGATAAGTGAGCGGAGCGAACCAAATTAAGGCGAGCCCGAATGGGCGAGCCGATAATTCCATTATTCAAATAAAAAATCACAACCGAAATATTTATAACTCCCCCCCTTAAATTGTTAATCTTGCTTTCATAACGATAAAGCAGGAATTTTAAAATTGAGTGAAAGGAGGTGATAAAATGAAAAGCAAAGAATGGGTTGGAGTGATTGCTGTTGTTGCAGTTGCGTTTGCAATTGCTTGGGTTTCTGCGAATTTAGATGTTTTAACTAATTCAGGAATACTGCAAAGCCCGCCTTCTGGTAATGATATAAATGTGACTCCGAGAGAGAATCAGACATATTCCTTTATTATGGGGGGAGATAGGTATGATTATAGATTTGGGATGAATAGTGTTAAGATTCCATATAGTATTGACTTGTCTATTAATGATCCTTTTGCTCAGGAATCCTTTATGAAAAGATTATCTTTTGCAGGGAATGATACTAATAATTTGAGTTATGCTTATTTTGGATTCCAAAAGATAATAATAAAGGCAAATCTTGTAAAAGTTCATGATACTTGGGCGAAGAAATGGTTTGTTAATTTAACCTTTAAAGATGCAACAAATGATCCGAATGCACCTTATACGAAAATTGATGGATGTAATCGTATAGATGAAGTAATCATTGATAAAACTCAGGAGCTTACTGATAAAGGAAGGATTGTTGTGATAGAAGAAATGAGCCCGGTATATTACGGGAATTACTTTATTGCTCCTGGAGATACTAATGGAACTGACGCAGGGATATATAAAATAACTACACTTTCAAACTCTTCTACAGAATTCCATTTAGTGCTTACTGATGTGTTTGACACAGCAAATACTTTTGAGGTTACTGACTCTACTGGAGATGGAATTGCAAGTATCTATATAATGGGAAAACAATATGAGGTTTACTATGCATTTACTTCCTCAACCCTTCCAATTGAAAGGGCTGTTAAATTTGATTTTTCGCAAACAATAGGACATCAGATTATGGATTTCAGCAAGTGTGCTAATGCACAAGAGAATTATGTTGGTGTTTTGAAAATGTTGAATGAGTGCGATTTAAGATTCGTAGACGATTCTTTTTTTAGAAATCAAACGGCTCACATTTCTTGCGATCAAAAATGCCGAGAATCTGGTCAAGTATGTACTGAAGCATATGGTTATCTATTTAATGGGACAGATGAAGATTCAGAAGATTTTAGAGTAATAACTACTAGGGTTCTTTGTCAGGCACAGGCTTCATCTTCTGATGTTCTGGGTGGGTATCCTTTTTTAGAATTAATGTGCAACTGCTGTGGAGATTAATTAATCTTTAATTTTTATTTTTCTTCTTTTCTTTTTTATTCAATCAGCTTCTGCTGTGCGTCTTTTTCTCTTTTTTTTATATTAATTTTTTTTGTATTTCTTCTTCATCTTTTTTATTTTCGTCTGCGCTTTTTCCTTCACTTTCTATTTCTTCATCCTGCGCTTTTGCATTAAATGTTCCGTCCTGCATTTCCTGTTTTATTGAGCTTATGGCGTTGTGCATTCTTTTTTCCTTGTGATAAGCGGCCCAGTAATATGCTTCGTCTCTTGTGTCTTTTGTTATAAGCATTATCAACTCTCCTGGCATTAATCTTGCTGTTCTTCCTGCTCTCTGAATTTTTCTTATTGCGCTTGGAACTGGCTCGTAAAAAATAACTGTATCAACTTCAGGTATATCAAGCCCCTCTTCTCCTATCTGGGTGCTGACTAAGACATTGAATTTTCCGTCGGAAAAGTCAGAGATTATTTCTCTTTGCTCTTTTTGGCTTAGTCCTGTATCTCCTTTTTTTGCCTGCCCTACAAAAACTTTTGCACTTGCATTTTCAATCGAATTAATTTCCTTGCATATTTTTGTCACGCTGTCACGATACTGCGAAAAAACAATTATTTTCGGGTTTTTGATTGAGCTTATTTTTGATTCTATAATTGCTTTTAGCTGAAGAAGTTTCGGATGCTCTAAATTTTCATTTATCATCTGCTTTATTTTTTCATATGCAATTGTAAAATCAGGATTGCTGACAAGCTTTTTTACAGCTCTGCTTTTATTCTGCCTTGCCTGTTCATTCAGAGATTCAATATAATTATTTAATCCATAAAGTGTTTGGGTTTCAAGAAGTTCAATTGCATGTCCGATTTTTATTGCCTGTGCGCATAATGACGCTCCATAGAACAAATTAAAATTTTTACTTCCTCTTGAAATCATAGCCATTATTCTTTTCTGGCAGTCTAACAAAGCGATTTTGTTTGCGGGCCCATTAAGGATATTTTTTTCTTTAAGCGAATTTATGTTTTTATCATAAATGTTTTTCAAATGAACTTTAATTTCTTTGAATTTTTGCGGAAATTCCACTTTTATTGTGTTTATGTCAAGTTCCTGCAAATATTCTTTCAAGTCTTCGCTTTCTCGTGTTCTTATTTCAACTTCTTCAATATTCAGATTTTCACAAATGAGTTTTATTGACTTTTTGTCTGCGCCAGGCGAGGCAGTAAGTCCCAAAATCCTCGCATTTTTCGCCTGCTCGATATACTTTTTCGCAACATAAGTGTAGCTGTAATTTTTCACGCATTTATGCGCTTCGTCTTCTATAAGCAGAGAAACTCCTTCTAAATCATATAGTTTTTTCTTTAAATCATTGGCAATGCAATTATGGTTTACTAAATAATTTGCTATAAAATTATGGTGTTTATCAACGCTTAAATCATACACTTCTCTTTTTTCTCGACACCCTCTTTTTTCTTTAATCTTCACCCACCTTATTGGAAGGTTGAGAAGTTCTTTCAATTTATTGGCACTTTCTCCCTCTAAACAAGAGGATAGCTTTTTTAAATTATCCAAGGACAGGCAACTAAATTTATAATATTCTGCTTTGCTCATATTAGACTTATGAATTTTTTTCATTAATTCTGGAATAGGCAGTATTTCTTTTGAGCGTGTTTCTGGTCTTTTTGTATTGTTTAAGGTTTCTATTAGTTTTTTACATTTTTCTTTGTTTGGAGAGGACTCAAGAAATTTTTTTAAATTCAGCCTTCCTGTGAATTTGAATGTAAAAATTTCAGATTCTTTTAAATGTCTTCCATTTATCGTTCCATGAGATTTTGTTTTTTCAATATTGCCAAGAATGCCTATTCTTAAAAATAGCCACTTTAGTCCCTGCACAAATTTTTCGCTTACACTGGATATTGATACTCCGTATTTTGATGCATGGCCATCTGTGTCAAATATTCCTTTGATAAATCCATTTATAGAATCTTTATCTGCGAAAAATAAAAATTTTGGAATTTCAATTCTTCTTGCTTTTTTTCCTTTTGGGATTCCAAGATGCGAGAAGAAATGTGCGAGAGCAGAGTTATAAGCAATAAGCCCTTTAGTTTTATCTTTCTTCATTTCAATTCCAAAAACTTCTTTAACTGCCTCTTTAAATTCTTGAGAGATTGATTCTCTTTCTAATTCTGAGAGGACCACTTCAGACCCATGACCTATCCTATCTCCAATATGTCCATCACCAAACATCGCACCTAAGATATATGCTAATTTATTGTCTAACTTTTTAGGGAGCTTTATTGGAGAACTTTTTCCGCAGCTATCTGTAAGTGTCAATAAGCTATAATCAAAATCTATTTTTTTTGATAGTTCTAGGAAAAGTTTTATGGGCATGAAGTTATAAAAATATCTTGAATAAGGCGAGGTTTTAATTTTCTTCTCTTTTAACTTCTTTATTAAGTCTTTTGTAAGAGCAGTATCTGCTATTTTTAAACATTCACTCGAAGAGAGGAGATTTAAAATGTCGAGATTTTTTTCTTCTATATCTATCTTCTTTGAAGATGCAATGTAATCTCCTTTATTTAGGCTTGACGCTTCCTTCCAAATTAATTCTCCACATGGGCTTATTGTTAAAAGAGGGTGGTCTTTTGTACACAAGAGGGTATTTCCTATTTCGGTTTTTATATTAATTACTTCTTCGGTTGTCCTTTTCCATGCTTTTGTTGCCTTTAAGAAATCAATTTTTTGCCCATTGTAACCCAGAATTTTTTCATTTATCTCAGCGACTTCTATTTTTCCATTTAGATAGTTCTTTTCTTCGAAATTAAATTGTTTGAAGAAATCTGAAATTTTTATCGGACCTTCTCCAGTGAATATTAATGTTCCGCCATCAATGCACTGCGGAGTTGAAAATATAATGTCTGTTCTCTGCCATATTTTTTTTCTTTTTTCTGCATCAACTTTTCCTGTAAAAAGCTCCATTTGAGCAAACAGCTCTGGAAGATATTTTTTAAAATAAGCAATATGCTGTTCTGCGAGCGGGCGTGTTGGAGCAAGAAAAAGAATTTTCTCCTCTGGAAATTTCTGCATCCTATGTATTGTGAGAAGCAATGCAACAAGAGTTTTTCCTATGCCTGTAGGCAGGACTACTAAACAGTTTTTTTCTTTGCATTTTTCAAATATCTTTTTTTGATATTCTCTTGGATTTATATCTTTTAAAAATTTCTCTTCTGGCATCATTTTAAGGATTAGAAAATTAAATCAGTAAAAAAGAATATGAAAGGAATATTGCGGTTATTGATGCTAAGATTATCCATAAAAGAGCTCTTTTTGATGCAAAAAATATTTTTGTTCCGTCGAGGTTGCTGAATGGAATCAAGGAAAATGCCGCGTAGTAAATACCTACTCTTGCAATCTCTGGAAAGTTTACAAGATATGCCAGAATCGAGAGCGCCAAACAGGCAATTACTCCTGATGCAGCAATAAGCCCGAGATGAATGTCAGTTATTTCTGTAAAGCTGAATAATCCATGCCTTTTGCTTGCTCTTGCACTTGTTCCTTCTGCGTCAAATTCCAGAACTGCCATCCAGATTAATTTTCCAAAAGAGATTATTGGAATTATAAATGCGAGAATTATTCCGATAGGAATAGGCGTTTTGAGATATGCATCTCTTCTAAGTCCAAACCTTTGGAAATTCCAGGATTTATGCTCTATTGTAATTTCATAATAATAGGCAGTTATTTTTTTTGCAACAATACTTGTGAAAGCAACAAGTACAATGCCTATAAGACTAAGAAAAATTGAGGCATAGTCTGGAGTTCGCGAGATAAACTGGAGATAATTAAATGTAAATAAAAGAACAATTATTGCCAAGAAAATATGCCCTCCTTCTTTTAGTTTAATCATTATACTACTTGGAAGAGATTTTTTATAAACCTTGTTATTGCCAAAAATTTAGGTATTTTTTCCGGGAAGGTTTTTATTCTGCTGTTTTTTACATATTTTTCCGGTATAGAAAAGTATATAAATCAAATCTTTTTGAAATGGGTATGTTAAACATAAAAAAGCTCAGCGAGGTGCTGAACAAGAAGGTGTATACTGATTCCGGCAATTTCTTTGGAGAGATAGAAGAGGTTAATTTAGTGAATAATCGGGTGGACAGCTGGAGAATAAGAGTTGCAGGAAGTGTCAGCAGGACATTTAATGGCGCGAGAGGAGTAATAATCCCCCATAATTTTGTTCGTTCTGTTGGAGATGTTTTTGTAGTAAGCCAAATGGCTCTGCCTTCACAAAGCGAACTGCCTGAAATTTCAACAGAAGAGTTTAATTAGGTTGAAATTTATATAATATAAACAAAAAGGGGAAAATGGCTTTTGAAACAATTCTAATGCACGCTTTTGCAGTTCAGATAATTTATCCTTTTTTGCTTATTTTTACATTGGTTTTTGCAATTCTTCAGAAATCAAAAATTTTAGGAGATGAGAAGAAACAGATTGATGCGCTTGTAGCTTTTTCAATTGCATTAATCACTGTTGCTTTTTCATGGGCAACAAACATTATTACTTCCTTAATGCCTTTTCTTGCAGTTTCAGTTGTTATACTTTTAGTATTCATGATTCTTTATGGTTTTGTTGGAAGCACTTCTGAAAAAGAATTTTCTCTGCCTAAACGCGTTCAGGTTGGAATTGTGATTATTGCAGGAATTGCATTGATAATTGCTGTTCTTGTTGCAACAGGACAATGGGATAAAGTTCATAATGCCTTGTTTATTAATGGCAATCCAACGAATTTATTTTCAAATGTTCTTCTTATTGCGATTATTGCGGGTGCTTTGATTATTGTGGTAATGCCGTTTAAAAGTTCTGGCGGAAAAAAGAAGGACGAATAATCTTCTTTTGCGATCATCCAATAATCTTGCCTTATTTTAAGTTTGTTCATGGGCGTTTTTTATTTTTAATATAAATGAATCTTATTCAAATTTATAAAAGAAATAGATTGCCTTTGTATGAATGTATGGCGGATTAGCAGATTTGAAGAAAAATAAATATGAGTGAGCAGAGCGAACCAAATTAAGGCGAGCCCGAATGGGCGAGCATATTACTTATTTTGCTAACACCCTCCATACTTTTTTCCACATTTTACCTCTTTTCATTAAATTTTTTTTATTTAATATTTCATTAAAAATATAACTTCTAATAAACAAGTGGATTAAGAATTTAAGAAATGCCTTTTAAATACCTTTTAGAAAGGTATTTAAATAATGCTGGTTTTTTATTGGGGTTATTAAAATGGGGCAATCAATAGGAACAATTCTTCAGCAGTGGGAGCAATTAGGGATATTTTATTATGCACTTCCTTTTCTTTTAATATTTGCGCTTGTATTTGCTGTTTTGCAGAAAGTAAAATTAATGGGCGGAGATGACGATAGGGCAAGAGGAGTTAATGCAATAATTGCTCTTGCTGTTGCACTAATGGCTTTGCAGTATAATAAAGTGCCAATATTTTTTCAGGTGATATTTCCTAAATTAGGAATTGCAATTTCAATACTTCTTGTTGCAATTATCCTTGTCGGGCTTTTTGTTGATTTTTCAAAGCACGAAGGCGCGGCAGTTATATTCTTTGGAATCGGAGGAGTTTCATTTATAGTAATTTTGTTGAGCTCTTTTGAAGATTATTCTTGGTGGAGTGGAGGCTGGTGGTATAATAATATGTCTGCTATAATTGCGGGAATTATTTTATTAGTTTTTGTAATGGTGATAATAAATTCAGGAAAAGTAAGAGAGAAAGGGACTCCTAACTGGCTTTTTAAACCGATTTCCGGAGGACATTGAGGATTATAAACAGAGATGGCAGCAGCAGTTGATATTTCGTGGCTTGCATATTTTATGCCGATAGTCGGCTTCTTTTTTGTATTTATTGTAATGTATGCAATTTTGGCAAAGACAAAATTATTAGGAGAGTCAAATTTTGTTAATTTGTTTTTATCATTTATTTTTGCAACGATTTTCGTGACTTTTTCTCCAGGAGTTGATTATGTTACAACAATCACCCCCTGGTTTGTGATATTAATTATTTCCCTTTTATTTGTTATGATGATAATCGGCTTTTCACAGAAAGAAATTGACAAGATGATGAAGCCGGGATTTTCATGGTTTTTTATTGTGGTTCTTGGAATTATATTTTTAATATCTGCAATTAATGTTTTTCATCCAATACTCGCGCCTTATCTTCCTGGAGCATCTGACAGCGGAGGAGAAGACACTCTTTTATCTCTGAAGCATTTTGTTTATTCTTCCAGATTCTTGGGGGCTGCGCTTCTGCTTATAATCGGCGCCTTGGCTTCGTGGATTATAACGAAAGGGAAGAAATAGTTTTTGCTTAAGTCCATTTACCTTTGAAGAAAATCCGCTGAAATAAGAATAGAAACCCTTTTAAACCCATTATCTTTTAAAAGATAATGGGAATAATAAACGAGATAACCTTGAGCATAATAAAAAATGCTGAAGATGGAGAGAGCATTCACAGCTTGGCCTCTAAATTGGGATTTGCTTATTCAGCAGTGTACAGATGGATTTTGGAATTAGAAAAATACGGAGTAATTGGTTTAATAAGAAATGGAAATAGGGATGTTATTAAGATTAATGAGAATTTAATATATAAAAAGTTTAAAGAGTTGGATGGGGCTGTTTCTGTTATTGAAAAAGACAATAATTTTTGGGAGTTGGTTAAAACTTTAAAATTGAAAATAAGGTTTGTAAAGGGAACAGCCGCAGTTATCTGGACTCAGGGAAGTTTTATAACAGGAGACTTTTATGATAGAATTTATTTCTTGGAAGTTGAAAAGAAAGATGCTGATAGTTTAAAGAATGCTTTAAGGGAAAATGGAATTGCATATACTAGAGGAGAGATTAACAACAAAAGGCCTTTGATTTGGATTATCCAAAAACAAAGTTTTAAGACAGAAAGAAGAGAAGGCTTGCCTGTTATGCCTTTAAGAGAATTAGTAAAATGGGGAAAAGAATTGCATTTGGAAAATATTTTGGAACATTTGGATATTTTATATAATTTGAAATTAAATGTCAGATATTCGGAGGTTTTAACAAATGTTTAAAATGGATTCAAGAGCAGGTTTGCTTGAAAGAGAACAGGAGATTATAAAATTGCTTAATTTATTTTTGGATAAAGAATTAGAGTTTATTGTTGTCGGAGGATATGCGGTTTCAACGTATAAAAAAAGATTCTCAATAGATTTGGATATCGTAATTCGCGAGGATAATTTTCTTCAATTTGAAAAAATATTAGAAAAAGAGGGTTTTGCTTTGCATTATGAAAAGAAAATTGCCCTGCTTTATGGAGAGAATTTTAAAAGATTTACAAAAAAGATGAAAAATTTGCCTGTTGATATTGATTTGTTAGTTAATGGGCTAGTTTCGCGAACAACAGATGCAAGTTGGGGATTTGATCATATCAGAAGAAATTCTATAAAAAGAAAGTTAAATGAATCCGAATTTTTAACTCCAGAAAAAGAGCTGCTTATTGCAATGAAATTTCATAGCGGAAGATTATCCGACATTCGGGATATTGTTGCATTGATGCCCTGCAACAAAGAAAAACTTAAAGCTCATTTGTTAAAAGGGGATCTCAGCAAACTTAAACAATCTATGAAAAATCAAACATCTCTTCTAAATAACTCTCAATTTGATGATAGCTTTAAAGGGATATTTGGGCCATTTTCATATAATAATGAAGTTGTACAAGCAACTAAGGAGCTAATTGAAGGTATTTTAAAAGAAATGGATAAATAGAAGTATTTTGTTAATCTTATTTTCTTCTCGTGCTTTTTGTTTGCACTTCTCTCGCACCATCTATCAATGGATTAATAACTTTTCTAAATCCATCCTGCATCTGCCTCATTTCTGTTTTTATGTCCCCTATGTTCTGTTCTTGCTCAGATGCTTTTCTTATTAGTGATGCCTGCAAAGAATCTATTATTGATTCTATTTTTTCAAGGCGCGAATTTAGTTTTTCAAGTTGCGCAGATGCCATAATTTTAAATTCTGAAACATCTTTTACGGATTTTGACATCTTGGATGTTTTTTCTTCAATCAGCTGATTTGCAACTTCACTTATTGTTTCTGTGCTTGCTTGAGAATATCCTGCTCCGTACTCTGTTCCATATTGCCCATTATTTTGTTCATATTGACCATACTCTGCTGTTTGAGGAATTGTCTGCGGGGCATATTGTTCTGGTTGTTGATTCCAGTATTGCGGCTCTTGCTGCTGAGGCATTTGTTGAGGAGGATATGCTTGTTGCTGTGGTTGAGCAGTATATTGTTCGTATTGTTCTTGCTGAGGAGGATATTGCTCTTGAGGTATTGTTTGTTGGCCATATTGCTCTTGTTGTCCTTGTTGCTCAAATTCTGTTTGCTGAAAATTTGATTGTTGTTTTGGAGTCATTATTGATGTTTCCATACCTTCAGTAATCATTGAATCTTCTTCATATTCCTTACTATTATCTCCTACTGCCTGTTTTATGCTTGACTGCGCCATTGCTTCATTTATATCTCTCGGAGATATTCCTTTTTCTTGAAGTGAGCGTATTACATCACTGTTTGAGTATCCCTGCTGTTTCATTATTTTTATTATATCTAGTGTTGCCATTATACTTTTCCTGCCCAAAAAGCGTGTTTTGAATCTGAATTTTCTAATTCTTCTTTTTGTGAATGTTTTTTTCCTTTTCCTAATTTTTCGTCAATAATTTCTTCAACATCTTCTATTCTTGCATAATTTAACGGCTCAAACATTTTATACTGGCGCGAGAGTATTGCTAACTCTTCTTTTCTTGCACTTTTTGAAACTTCTTCTGAAAGCGACTCAATTATACTTTTTATTCTTTTTACATCTGTTTTCATTTCCTGGACTTCTTTTTTTATTTCTGTTATCTCTGCACTGCTTTTTTCTTCAAATTCTATGAGATTTTTTCCAATTAGAAGAACTCGGTCTTTCATCAGTTTCTGCCCCTGCTCTAAATCACGAAGCTTTATTGCAACTTCATAGGAAATTTGCTGCTGAGTTTGAAATTCCTGCACCATCTTTATTTTATTATTAAATAACGAAGGGAGGGTTTAAATTTGTTTGCACGTGCAGATAAATTGAGCGTTTTAAGGGATGTTTTGCTCGCTTCGCTCGCCTTTTTATTTTTCAAATTTGTTAATCTATTGATACATTGGTTTTCAGGAATTTAATTTGTATTAATAATAAAATAATAAATTTTTAATACTCGTGAAAAATCTCCAATCTTTAGATTGGAGTTAAAGTGTATAGATTTTTCCCGGTTCTCCCAAAACCCAAACACAAACTTCACACTTTAGTGTAGAGTATCCTCAAATGGTTTTGTGATTAAACAGATATTAAATAAGAGAAAGTTATTAGATGTTAGAGAATAAGCTACTTTAATCATATTTAGCATCACAGAAAACTATTTTAATCGTCTTTTGGTTTTATGGTTATGTTATTTAAAAAAGGGGCTGTGCTTTATTCATATGAAGTTCAGAGAGAGTCAGGAGAGAATGTTATTTATGTAAACTATCTTGGAGCGCCTGATATTCCAAGCATCGCAAAATCTCCTGAAGTTATGACAAGAGCAATTGATTTATTTATTGAATCTCCTAATGCTTCGAGATTAGTATTAGTCCAGCAGAGAAATTACAGCTATAATTCAGAGCAGGTTGAAATGCTTGTTGAAATTGCACAATTATATACTTTTCTTTTAAAGCAGGAAAGAGTGCTTTCTCCAGAAATGTTGTCAAGTAATCCAAGGGAGTTATCATCAAGATATGCTTTTATGAATTATTTTATGACTATTTTAAGACAGAACCCATTTTTAGCATACAGAAAGATTAAAAATGCCTTAATTGAAGAAAAATCAAAGAGTGGGCACGATATTCTTTACATTGGGCTTCTTGAAAAAATTGTTTCATTACTCTTAAAAACAAAACTTATTTTAAAAATAGAAAAATATGCAGAGGATTATGCTTTTGAAAGCAGGGAAATATACGAAAAACTTTTTTCTCCAAATATAATCCCTAATTATGCTTTTGCAAGGCTTGCTTCTGAGCTTCCGGAAAATGCGAAAATAATATCGCAATATGCTATTGGAAGTGGAGATGATAAAAGCACAGTAACTATCTTAAAAAAAGAAAATGAATTAAAATATATTTATCATTTAATGCCTCCTGAATATTTTCTTAACGAGGATTTTCAGATGCTTCTTAATCTTGCGAGAAATGTTCTTATAGAGCACCAGCCAAAGGCAGAAGAGTTTACAGATACTGAAAGAACAAGGCAGGTTTTTTTTAATGTTGCGCGCGATTTATTGAGGGAGCTTGCAGAAGAAAAACATATAACTTTTTCTTATGAAGAGCTTGGCAAACTCGCGATGATTCTTGTAAGACATACAATTGGCTTTGGCTTGTTAGAGGTTCTTTTGCAGGACAGTAATTTGCAGGATATTGTTCTTAATGCTCCGATAAGCATGAATACAATTTTTGTAAGGCATGGAAAATATGATGAGTGTTCTACGAATATTATTCTTAGCCAGGAAGATGGAGAATCGTGGGCCGCGAAATTCAGAATGATTTCAGGAAGGCCGCTTGATGAGGCAAATCCTGTTCTCGATACTGATTTATTGATTGAAGGCGCGAGAGCAAGAGTTTCAATTGTGCAGAGGCCTTTATCTCCTCACGGACTTGCATATGCTGTAAGAAGACACAGAGATTATCCTTGGACACTTCCTTTGTTTATTGAAAATAAAATGCTTAATCCATTTACTGCTGGATTATTAAGTTTTCTTATTGATGGGAGCAGGACACTTCTTGTGGCAGGAACAAGAAGCTCTGGAAAAACTTCGCTTCTTGGAGCTTTAATGCTTGAAATAAAACCAAAATATAGAATTATCCTTATAGAAGATACTCTTGAAATTCCTGCAGATTATTTGAGAAAAATGGGTTATGATATTTTAAGTATGAAGGTGCGTTCTTCGCTGACTGAAACAAGCAACGAAGTTACAGCAGAAGAGGGAATAAGAACAAGTTTGAGATTAGGAGACAGCTCTTTAATTGTCGGCGAGATAAGAAGCAATGAAGCAAAAGCATTATATGAGGCAATGAGAGTAGGAGCACTTGCAAATGTTGTTGCAGGAACGGTTCATGGAAACTCTCCTTATGGTGTTTTTGACAGAATTGTAAATGATTTGCAAGTTCCGATTACAAGTTTTAAAGCAACTGATTTAGTTCTTGTTGCAAATCCTGTTAAAAGTCCTGATGGATTACATTCTGCGAGGAGAGTTGTTCAATTAACAGAGGTAAGAAAGCACTGGACAAAAGATCCTCTTGAAGAAAAAGGATTTGTTGATTTGGTTAATTATAATGTTGAGAAAGATGAATTAGAGCCGAGTGATGAATTGATTAACGGGAATTCTGAAGTTATAAAAGCAATTGCTTCAGGAGTTAAGGGATGGGCAGGAAACTGGGATGCTGTTTATGATAATATTATTTTAAGAGGGATGGTTAAACAGGAGCAGGTTGAATTAGCACATAGGTTGAACAGGCCAGAACTACTTGAGGCAAATTTTTCCCTTCTTGCAAATACTTTATTTCATAACATTTCTGAAGAAGTTACAAAAGAGTTAGGATTTCCTGATTCCAAGATTGTTTTTCCTAAATGGAAAAAGGACGTTGAGAAACTTGCGCAGGATTTTTCTTAAATCTTATTTTTAAACATCCCATAATTTTGCCTTATTTTTACATCTTTTCATTGAAGTCTTCTTTTTTATTTAATATCCCATTAAAAATCATAAAGTCTAATGAACAAATAGACGACAGATTTGCAGAATAAAACAAGCGCGAAGCGCACTAATGTCGTTATTAATGTGAGCGAGCGAAAGATTTAAATATCCATATACTTCTATATGATAAGGTGTATAAATATGTATGAAAATAAATATAAAAATGAGCCTCTTACGAGATTAGAAGATTTAGATATTCTTTTAAATCTTTTGGCAGATTTAAATGAGCCGTTGGAATTGTTTGCAATAGGAGGAACTGCAATGGTTTTAAAAAGAATTAAAGAATCTACAAAGGATATAGATTTTTTGACTGCTGAAAAATATGAGAAAATTAAAAAGCTATTTACTTTAGCAGGTTTAAAAGAAGAAAGTTCTAATAAACTTTGTAACATTTGGAAATTAGGCAATATTCGGATAGATATTTTTTATGATGGTTTTATTATGGGCATAAGATTTCCTGATGATTGGAGAAAGTTATCTGAAAAAGTAAAAGAAATTGGAAAAATTAAGCTATATATTCTTAATTGGTATGATTTGATTATCACGAAAATTTCAAGGGCTGAGAAAAGAGATATTGAAGATATAATTGCAATAATAAAAAGCCAAAAGTTAGATTTTGGTTTTTTGAAAAAGAGATATTATTCTTTTGCCGAAACTGCACTTATTTCAGATTTTGATTATAAATTTAAACATTTGGAAAGGGAATATGCCAAGCGCAAAATTGATTAAGGCACTTGAAAAAGAAGGCTTTTTTTTGGAGTTTCCAGAATATTATTCAAATGAAGAAATTGTTTTTGAGATATTAAAGGAGGACAATCCGAGAATAACTCTCTGCCTGCCGCTTTTTTTAAGAAAAGGAATAGATTACAAAACGATTTCCTCGAAATTAAATCCCAAAAAGAAAAAAGAATTAAATAGGGCAATTGCTATCAGTGATAAAATCTACAAAAAAGAAAAAATTGAGAATACTCTTTCAGGCATTATAAAACAAAATAGAATAAAAGTAAACTTCTCAGAACAGGAATTCAAAGAGTTTTATGATTCTTTTAAAGAGAGTCGAGCAAGATTAAAAGAAAATGAACAAAAAATTATTGAAAAGCAGTCTAAACTGCGGCTTAATCTTGATTTAAACAAATGCATGTCTGTTTTATTTTCTCCAGCAAAGATAAAAATAATGGAGAAAATATTCAATCATAAACTGCTTACGAATACAGAATTAAAGTATTATTATAAATCCATTTCAAATATAAACAAGGCAGTTTTAAATCCAAATTTGCAGGATTATTTAAGGATAATTGAGATTACGAAGAAGATTGCGGAGAAATGAGCGAGCTAAATTAATTATTCTAACATCCTATAATTTTGCCTTATTTTAAGTTTGTTCATTGGTGCTTTTTATTTATTGATTTAAAACATAATGTAAATTCCAATCTGCTCACGGGTTTAGGATTTACAAAATAAATAAGTGAGCGAAGCGAACCAAAATTGTGGGGCGAGCCCGCAGGGCGAGCCGATAATTCCATTATTCAAATAAAAAATCACAACCGAAATATTTATAACTCCCCCCCCTTGGATTGTTAATCTTTCAATAAGTTTTTAACACGAAAAAGAAAGATTGAACTAAAATAAAAAATAGTGATTGAAAGGAGGTGATAAAATGAATAGAAATTTAGTGATTGGACTTTCTGTTACTTTAGTTGCTGTTTTAATTGCAGGAAGCTTGAGCGGATGGTTTGGATTGACTGGAAACGTAATTTGGGGAAGTTCTCCCTATGCTGATAAGATTGCAAAATTAGGGAAAACATATACTCTAAATTTAGAAGGGAGTAGTCATACATTTTTAGTTACCGATTATCAGAGAGAAAATTCTACTTCTGTAGGGTTTATCTGGTTAAATGTGGATGGAGAACTAAAAAAGGTAAGTTATGGGACATCTGCTGTTAGATTTTGGGATAATATTGACGTGCAGATTTTACAGTTTTACAATTGGGCAGGAAGTTTTGTTCAAATAAGGTTTTTTTATCTTTACCCTGAATATACTGATATGAATGATTGTAGGTGGGAATATAATACTTATGATAATGAGTATCTCCCAGAATCTCGGGCGGTAATTTGCAGATATGGTGAAGAAGTATTAGTCTCAACCGAATTTGTCACTTGTGATACTCCAAGGTTGGTTGAAACATGGAACTATTGGTGGCCTGGATTTAAAGGTGCACCAACCTTTGGAAGAGGGTATACTTGTTATGACTCTTCTTCAAATACTGTTTTTAAGCCAGGGTATGTATCTGGAGTATGTTGTAAAGTAAGAAGTACAAATGGATCTCCAGGAGTAATCTCTTCATTGAAGTCTGGTGCTGAAAATGGAGAAATCTTGGCAAAGGTAAATCAATTGACTTCAGATAATAAAATAATAGAAAGAGATTTAACTTCTGAAGAAATAGAAGTGACTTTATCTGCTTAAGCAATTTATTTTTTATTTTCTTTTTATTTTCTTTTTTCAATACCTTTATTAATTCTTTTTTTCTTATTTCTATAAGGAATAAGTGAAAGAGGGAATAATGGCGGATGTTAATGAGATTTTAAAAAAGTATGGGGGCAAGCTTTCAGAGGGGATTAATGAAGAGTATAAATCCGGGGATATAAGCAAAGAGTATATACATTTCAAACAGGATATGATGCCACAGCTTTCAAGATATGAAAAGCTTGCAAAGACGTTTTCTCTTTTAAAACTTAAAATGGGAAAAAAGAGCGAGGAGAGAATGAAGAAAAATCTTGATTCTGCGCATCTTGACTTGACTCCTTCTGATGTTGCGACTTTTTCTTTTTTTTCTGCAGTAATGGTTTTTATGCTCGGACTTGTAATTTATGTTGTTGTTTATATGAATACAGATGAACTTTCTGGCGCAAATGGATTATTTTTAGCGCTTATGTTTATTGCATCTCTTTTTGTTTTTTATTTTGTATATACCTCTCCTGAAAGAATGGCGAATATGTGGAGATTAAAAGCTGGTTCGCAAATGGTGCCGTGCATACTTTATATTGTAGTTTATATGAAGCACACTTCAAATTTGGAAAGAGCAATACATTTTGCATCTCAGAATTTAAAAGCGCCTCTTTCGCTTGATTTGAAAAAGATTTTCTGGGATGTGGAAACTGGGAGATTCAGCACAATAAAAGAGAGTTTGGATAATTATCTTAAAACATGGGAAAAATACAGCATTGAATTTGTCGAGGCATTTCATCTTATTGAGAGCAGTTTGTATGAGTCGTCTGAATTAAGAAGAATTCAGATACTTGAAAAATCACTGCAGGTGATTCTTGACGGGGTTTATGAAAAGATGCAGTCCTTTTCACGAGAAGTCCGCGGACCTTTGACAAATGTTTATATGCTGGGAGTTGTTCTGCCGACACTTGCGCTTGCACTTCTTCCTCTTGCTTCGACACTTTTAGGAGGAGTTATAAAAGTTTATCATGTGTTTATACTTTTCAATCTTATTGTTCCTTTTCTTGTGTTTTATATGACTAACAGCATTATGCTTAAGCGTCCAGGAGGACATGGAGAGAGCGAGATTTTAGAAATGAATCCTGACTATCCTAAATATAAAAGCAAAAAACCATATTTTATTGCAGCATTATTTGCAGTTCCATTATTAATTATTGGCTTGATGCCATTGTTTTTTCAATGGGCTTGGTTTGTGCAGACATTTAATCTTGCTCCTGATTATAATCTTGGAGTTTTAGGCGGGAATTTTGAAGGAGCAGTTATGTTTGATTATAAAAATGCTGATTTAAGTTCTGGAAGCTCGATAATGACACTTGCAGAGCTTAATTCTGCAAAAAATATTGCAGGGCCTTTTGGAATTGGCGCGCTTATTCTAAGCTTGTTTGTTCCTCTTTCTGTATGCCTTTTTTTTGCTATTTCTTTTTCTATTAAAACAAAAGAGATGATAAAGGCAAGAAAAAATACACAGGAGCTTGAGAAAGAATTTACAAACTCGCTTTTTCAGCTTGGAAACAGGATTGGCGACGGGCTTCCTGCTGAAGTTGCATTTGCAAGAGTTGCAGAATCAACACGCGGACAGAGAACAGCAGAATTTTTTAGAAAGGTGAATCTTAATCTTCAGCAGTCAGGAATGTCACTTGAAAACTCTATTTTTCATCCGCGCAATGGGGCAATAATCTTCTTTCCATCACAGCTTATTGCTACGAGTATGAAAATTCTTGTTGAATCAGTCAAGAAAGGGCTGAAAATTGCAGCACAGAGTTTAATGAGTATTTCAGAATATCTGAAAAATATAAATAAAGTTGAAGACAGGATGAAGGATTTGCTTGCAGAGGTTACAAGTGATATGAAAAGCAATATGGTATTTTTGGCGCCTCTTCTTGCAGGAATTGTTGTCGGACTTGCTGGTATGATTACTTCTATAATAAACAAACTGACTCTTCTAATAGATTCTATGGCTTCTGGACAGGAGATTCCCGGATTTGGAAATATTTCAAATATTGTAAATCTCTTTGAAATAACTAAAATGGTTCCGCCTTATTATCTGCAGATTGCAATAGGAATTTATCTTATCGAGATTATTTTTATTCTTACAAAGGTTCTTGTTACAATTGATTCAGGAGAGGACAAGTTAAGCACAACAAACAGAATTGGAAAGAATCTTTACACGGGATTATTCCTTTATTTTGTTGTGACTCTTGCAGCAGTCATTACTCTTTATATTCTTGCAACTGTTTCTTTGGGCGCGATTGGGTGATTTTTTCTGTTATTTTCTTTAAACACACTATAACTTTTCCTTATTTAACATCTTTTCATCTCACTTTTTTCTTAATATTATTAAAACAATCCAAAGGACAAATGTATCAATGGAGTCAGATTTGCAGAATAAAATAGGCGAGGCGAAGCCGAGCACAATATTTATTTTGTTAATATCCAATAATTTTCCCACATTTTACATCTTTTTAATTGCCTTTTTATTTTTTTAATTAGATTTTGATTTAATGCATTTAAACTTTATAAAAACCAATGTATCAACGGATTAGGGGTTAGCAGAATAAAACGCGCGCCCGCAGGCGCGCGTTATCTCTCTATTAAACGAGCGAGGCGGAGCCGAGCGAAAATCGTGGGGTCGCAGGGCGAGCGAACCGAAGGTGAGCGAGCCGTTATACTCTTCAGAAAGCCGTAGTTTAATTCAGAGATACATTTATTAATTATTCTTTGTTAATTGAATTATGGTGGAAAGAGAGGATAAACGGGGCTTTGAAATGGATTTTCTTGCGTGGACTTTGCTTGCAATTGCAACTGTTGCAGTTGTTGTGATTATTTATCTGGGCATTATCGGAAGACTTGATGGAATAGTTGAATATATAAAAAATGTTTTTACTTTTGGAATATGAGGAAACTAAGTAAATCCGGAAAAAGAGGAGAGTTATCAAGCGACAAATTGCTTACAGTAATTCTTATTATAGTAACTTTGGCACTTGCATTTTATTTTTTGTTTGTGAGAAGCGAAATTAAAAGCCTGATTAATATTTTTCCAGATTATACTCCAGGAGGAAATAACGAGATTGTTGTTGAAGAGGGAAGCCAGGTTGACAGCAACTGTGTAAATATTGGTGCTGTGCAAGTTGATAAAAGTAATTCTAAAGAATATCTTGTTGCAGTCAAACAGAATTTACAGAGTGATAGTTATAACTACCTTGGATTAAAGTATGATGAAAGTACAGAAACAATAATTTATCCAGTTAAATATTACAGCAAGCATAAAGGGTTTTCAGATATAACTGTTGGAAAAATTGAAGATTCAACAAATAAAGATGGAGAGAAAGAGAAAAGATTTATTGCAGATAAAAATATGTTTGATGCAAATTCCTTTATTCAAAGCCAAATTGCATTTCAACACGTTTTATCAGGGGTTATAAATCCTGAAGTTAAACAACAGGGGCTTGCTTATCAGTTATGGACTCTAAATAATGCAAAAGTTTCTTTGAAAGCAGTTTCATCTGATAATGTTTTATTCTTTTTGTGCAAGAGCAAAGATGAAATTAAGCCCTTGGAATATGTTCCAAGCAAAGTTGATGAAAATGCGCGGGTTTTGAGTTTGAAAGAAATTAATCCAAAATCAATTCCAAGTAAGGGAACTATTTGGAATTTGTGGAATTTATTTTCACCTGGAAATCTTTTAGGATATGAAATTGTTTTGCCTTATGATGTTCATTCTAGGGGGGTTAGAGAATTATCTCAAGAGGATTTAAATTGGGTTAGGAATTATAAAATGTATAAAATTGAGAACTATCTTTTTGTAGGATATACGGATATTCCAGACTATATGGCTGAACAATTTGCAAGGAAAGGGATTGGGTTTGATTTTAATGCTGCCACAGTTAGCAATTATTTTCCATTTACTAAGAGTTTTGTGCCTGTTGCATTTATATTTCCTGACGGTTCTGTTTGGTTTTATAAAAGTTATTATGATGTTTTTATTGATGAATATAAAGTGATTATTAATGAAAATTTCTTTCTTAAAGGGGGTTATGCTCCTCACAAAACATTTTCTGGAGATATTGACTATCATTTTGGTTTTGAACCTGAACCAGGTGAAAAATATGGATTTCCTCGTGACTTTGTAAAATCAAATCTCCGCATAAGCCCTGAGGATTTTAAACTTCTGCATGATGGAATTGGAAAATGAGGGAAATAAAATTTGATAGTGATAAAATGAAAAAAGGAAAATTTAAATTTGGTAATGGTGAAATAAGTAAAAAAGATAGAGGGGATAAAAAAGCAATTCTCCTGCCAGAGGCGCTGAAGATAATTATTGCACTTGCGTGCCTTGTTCTGCTGGGTTATCTTGCAGTCGATTTGTATTCTTTATTTGCGTCTGCAAACCAAAAACAGCAGGTAAAAGTTCATCTTGATAATCTCATTGAACTTTCAAATACAATCAAAGATGGTGAAAGCAAGGAATATGTGCTTATTTATCCTAAGGGATGGGCATTGACAAGCTGGCCTGCAAAAGGATATATTGAAACTCACCCTCCAACAAGGGTTGGCAATGAGTATATTTCTGGAGACATAGAGCAGATTCCTTATGGAGAAGAAGATGTTCCGGCAATTTGCAAGCAAAGCAACTGGAAGAGATGCATTTGTTTTTGTGAATGGAGTAACAGCAAAAATTATCTTCTTTGGTGTGAAGGTGAAAATACTATTTGTGACAGTGCTGAAGGAAAAGAGATTTTTGTAAATCCGCAATTAGATGATAAATTTAGGGATGGATACAGGAATTATTTAGTTATAGCTGATCTTGTTGATATGAAAACATCAGTAGTTTTATCTGCAAAAGATAATCAGATAACAATTAAACCTTCTGGTAAACCTGCAAAAATTGAATAAATTAATAATGGAGAATAAAAATGCCTGAAAATCTGCCAATGGAAAATGTTGTGAGAATTTTATTCTGGATAATTTTGTTTATTTTTCTTGGGATAGGGGTTTATCTGATTTATAAAGGACTGACGAACGTATAATATAAAAACTCTATTTTATTTGTTTTATAATGGTGCAAAATACCAAGAAAAGAGGCGAGATTTCAATGTCTTTTGTTGCAGGAATTGTTCTTCTGCTTATTGGCTTTGGAATTTTATTTTTATTTTATCAGTCTTTGTATAAAGCAGTTGACATTAATAGAACTGCGTGCCATACTTCTGTTATTGGAAGGGCAACGCTTCCTGCTCTGGCACAGGGATATGTTCCTCTTAAATGCACAACTGCAAAAATATGCATTACTGGAAAGAAAAGCGAGAAATGTGAAGAATTTCTTAACAGCGAAAGCGTTACAACTGCAGTAGTCAAAAATAGTCCAGAAGGAATTAATCAGATACAGGCAATTTATGCAAATGAAATTATAAGTTGCTGGGCAGCAATGGGAGAGGGCAGAGTTGATGTTTTTCCTGATTATGTTCAATCACAATTAGGGCTTGGAAATAATGAGCCTGGATGTGTAATCTGCTCGAGGATTGCAATAGATAAAGATAGTTTAAATCAGGTGGATTTTTCTAAAATGGACCTTGTCAAATATATGGATAGTCATACTCTTCCTGGAAAAAAAGAGACTTATGTAGAGTATCTTTCTAAAAATAAAAATGCAGCGCCTGTAAGAATTGGAGAGGATGTACAAATTGTTGATGCAGAAGGAAATATTATTGATAGTGATGATAAATGGAATAATAATAAAGAAGCTGAATACGAAGAAACAGCAATTTTATTTGCTCAGCTTAGTGATACTCCTGGCTATTTTGAGGGTCCTTTAAATGGTTTAAAGACTATTTTTAAGGGAGCTACTATTTCAACAGTTATTTCTCCTTTGGCTACTGTTTATATTGGAAAGACGATTATAACCGAACCTCTCGCATGGGTAGCGATTTTGGTTGCAGGAGGATATCAAGAATATTCAATTTATAAAAATCGTGCATTCAGCGCAGGATATTGCGGGGATGTTCAGTCAGCAGATAAAGATAAAACTGGGTGCTCTGCTATTAGAACCGTGCATTATAATGCTCCAGAGATATTAGAGTATTGTGGCACGATTGAAAGTATAGGATAGTTATAAATTTTAATTTGTTGTGAAATGAATAAAAAAGGTGAAGAGTTGGTTATTGAACAGGTTATTTTTATAGTTTTGAATATCGTGTTTGTGGGTTTGCTTTTAGCATTTGCTTATAAGACATCATCTTCTGCATTTACTTTTGAGCAGAGATATGCAAAAGAAATCGCGCTTCTTATTGACAGCACAGCAGACAATTCTGCACTGAAATTAGATGTTACAGAAGCATATGAAATTGCCAAAAAAAATAATATTCCAAAAGAGGAGATGATTGTTATTTCTGACAAAGAGGTTATTTTAAAACTTTCTGGAGAAAAAGGATATGCTTATCCATATTTTCATAAAGTGAGCATAGATAAAATTGGCGGAATTTCTTATGAAGATAAAAAAGAGGATTCTGGAAATGAGCGAGTTTTTGTCAATATAATTCTTGGAAATGCCGGAGGAGAAAATGAGAATGGTCAAGATTAATGGAAAAAGAGCAAATTTGCTTTCTGCGTGGTGGATACTTGTGATTATTATAATTGGCAGCGGGCTCGTTGCAGGAACACTGTTATTCTTTTTCAATTATGCAAATGTCTCTCTTGCAGAATCAGAGATTTTGGCAAATAATCTTGCAAGATGTATTTTTGAAAAATCTGTGAATGCAAACGAAGTTTTAGATGAAAATACAGATTTTCTTAATGAGTGCAGTATTAATTCTGAGTTATTCACAGGAAGTTCACGTTATTTTGTAAAGATAAATGTAGATTACTCTGATTCTGAAAGAACAGATTTTGTTAAAAAGTATGGTGCAAATGCCTATGAAAAGGATTGCGAAATAACACATGCAAAAATAAAGACAAAATATTTCTCCCAGTGTGATATTAAAAAGATAAAAGTACCTGATGAAAAAGGCGGAGCTGATGTTGAAATTACTGCCTCTTCTAAATCTTCTGGGAGGCAGATATGATAAGAAGCTTGATTAAAAATACGAGAGCACAAGTAGGAGACACTTTAACATGGATAGGCGTGACCATATTAATAGTTTTTATAATGATGATTTTTTTGGCAGGAGTTGGATTTTTGTCATCTAAAAAATCAAGTGCTGAAGATGTGAGAGTTTATCCTGCTTCAGAGGAAATTTTAATTGGGGATTATGAAACTGACTTGGTTATGATGAATTTTTTTCAGGAGCATAAAAAAGAGATTTTTGAGTGGGTAGATAATGCGCCGAGTTTTAAATCTGCTGAAAATATGGAGGATTATTTTAATTTGCAGGATAATAGAGATAAGTATAAACTTTATGATAATTTAGGCAAGGCGTATGCAGGATTTATTTCTGACAAAGGATTAGGAACACCGTATTTTTATATAAGAACTTCGGATAAAGAAATGTGGGCTATTTCAGAAGTTTTGAATCTGGAATTAAAATGGCTTTCAAATAACAGAGAAAATATTTTTTTATTTAATTTTCAGCCAGGCTATGCTTACTCCTCAGGCACTGATTTGAATGCTCCGCGTTTTTTTGTTGTCACAGACAAAGGAACTCTTGCAATGATTGTTTTTGATTATGAAAGGGCGGGGAGGGTTGTTACAGGATGAGCAGAGAGTTGTTAAAACAGAATAAAAAAGCAATGTCTATTCCTTCAACACTTTTGGTATTTCTTGCTTTGTTTCTGGTTGTGACTTTTTTGTTTTATTTTTCAGCAGAAAATGCGAAAAGCGTGAAAAATATTATTTATTCTGTTAAATTAACTTCAGATTTATATGAAAGAACAAATTTGATTACATTTTATGTTCAGGATGCTTTGGAAAGAGGCGTGAACTCTGTTGATGTTTCTGCGAATAATAAAGAAGAATTAATTGCTGAGAAAATGAAGGAAACCCTTGATAAATATAGGTATCCTGACGGGATACTTATTTTTCCAGAATTTGAAAAAATTATTGGGCAGATAAGCGCAGAGAAGATTGTTATAATAAATGGTGTTGATGGAACTCCTGAAAAAGCAGAGATTGAACTTGAGATAAGCGCAAAGGGAGGAATAAATAGTGGAATAGGAGATAATTATAAAGAAATTGCAAGTGTGGAGAATTTTTATAAAAAGAAATTCAGCACTGAATTTCTTAAAGCGGGCAAATAGGATTTATAAATAGGTTGAGAAACATTTATAAATATAATCCCACTTAATAAATAATAAAAGATGGTGAAAATGAATAAAAAAGCGCAGGAGACATCTCTTCTTGTCTGGATTGTCGGAATTGCTGCTGTTGTTATAATTATCATATTCCTTGCAGGAGGATTTGGATTTTTAGGGGATATATTTAATGTAGCTCCTGGAAAAGCACTTGAAGTAAGATTGGAAGCATGCAAGCTTGCAGTTAATACAAATAATCCCACTTCATTCTGCAGATTTGATTTAATAAAAGTCCCTGGATACAGCAATGAGATTTATGTAAATTGTGAGTTTAGTGATTTGGCTTCAGGATTAGCAGAAAATCCTGATGTGGATACAACTGCATTGACAGAAATTAAAAAAAGCTGTGTAAATTCTGATGTAGAACTTTGCATAAGAAATTATAAGGACGATATGGATAAATTTACTAAGATAATTATTAATGGAAAGACTTGTGAAAAGACAAATAATGGTTTAGAATTTGGCGGTGTTTGTGACTTAGATGCGAAAACTTGTGGAAACCCTTAAAATTTTAAAATAACTTTAAAAACAATCTTTTCTTTAATATTAAAATGTCAGACGACTACGGCTTTGAAGGAAAGAGAACAACAAAAAAGGATTTGAAGAGAAAGCGCAAGGCGCGAGTGTATAAAAGAGGTGGGCAGAATAGGGTTGATGAAAAGAGATGGTGATTTTTGGGATATTGCTTTTTTATAATTCTTTTATTCTCACTTCGCCTTCGGCATGTTTTCTATTATCGTCACTAAGATTGTAAGTATTAACGGGCCTATTATTAGTCCAATTATTCCAAAGAGTTTTATTCCTCCAATTATTCCAAACAGCATTATTGCAGGATGTGTTCCTGTTTTCTTGCTTAGTATTCTCGCGCGAAGAAGGTTGTCAATAAATAAGCTTAGAGTTATGCCCAATCCAATTATTCCTGCAGCTGCGAAATATTGTCCATAAATTATTTTAATTATTGCAAGAGGAACCCAGATAATTGCAGGTCCGAGCGCAGGAATAAATGCGAGTATTCCTATTGCAAATGCAAGCACAAGATAAGCATCAATTCCAAGAAGCTTGAAAACAACTGCACTTAGGATTATTTCTATTAATGCAATAAGGCATGTCCCCATTATTATATTCGATACCCTTTTCTTTATTTTATCAACAATTTCTACTTTATTTTTAAATGGCAGTATATTGATAATTGCCTTTTCTATTTTATCCCAGTCAATTAAAAGATAATATGCAGTGAAAATTATTATGAACAAATGAAGGATAAAAGAGGGAATGTAGCTTATTGTTTGAGGTATCAGGCTTATGAAATATTCCCCTATTCTAGAGATTATTGCTTCAAGATTATTATTTATCAAAGGAATTTTGCTGATTTTTGATAGGCCTTCAAGTATAGCAGAGATATTGACAGGATTTAGGAATTTTGATAGCTGATTAATAAATGCTCCTGCAAAGGCGACGATAAATCCAATAATTATGGCTATTGCAAGGGAAATTATTGAAAATGCAGATATTCTTTTAGGTATTTTTTTAGAAAGTTTATCATGAAAGGGTTTAAGTGCATAGGCGAGAATTGCTCCAGTAATAATTGCAATAAGCATTTCATTAAGTATAAGATAAGAAAGTATAATCACTCCTGCAATTATACTCCAGAAGACATATTTTTTTGTCTGTTCGCTTTTCTCCATTTCTGCCTCTTTATAATTCTAATTTAAAAACATTAATAAAGCTTTTTGTTTAGGTTATAATATGGATATGTTTTTGGCAGTGCTTGGAATTGTGTGGATAGCTGCTGCAGTGATTCAGGACTTGAAATCACGCGAAGTTGCAAACTGGATAAATTTCAGCTTAGTTATTTTTGCACTTGCATACAGGTCATTTTACTGGATTTTTTCAGGAGAGCAGATGTTTTTTTTGTCTGGAATTTTAGGACTTGCAATTTTTTTTATAGTAGCACATCTCTTTTATTATCTTCGGCTTTTTGCAGGAGGAGATGCAAAATTGCTGATTGCGCTTGGGGCAATTCTTCCCACAGCAGGAGGATATTATGAAAATGCGCTGATAATGCTGTTTTTTATTCTTGTGCTTCTTGCAGGAGGGGGGGTATATTCGTTCTGTTACAGCATTCTTCTTTCTTTTATTTCGTGGAATAAATTTTTAAAAGAATTCAAGGTTCAGGTAAGAAAGAATGCATTTTATTTGGTGATTGCTGCGATTGTTTCTGCAGTTCTTGCAACTTTTTCTATGTTTAGCGGAGATTTTGTTTCTGCTCTTGCCTCTGTTTTAATAATTCTTATTTCTGCACTTTATGTTTATGTAAAAGCAGTTGAAAGTGCGTGCCTTATTTATGAAGTTTCTCCTGATAAACTTTCTGAAGGTGATTGGCTGGCATCTGAATTGATTGTTAAAGGAAGAAAAATAAACCCTTTCTGGGAAGGAATTAGTCAAGAAGAAATAGAGTTTATTAAAAAGAATTATAAAAGCAAGGTAAAGATAAAAGGAGGAGTTCCATTTACTCCTGCATTTTTGATTGCATTTATTGCAGTTCTTTATGTAAGTTATTTTGTTGGTTTTGATTTTATGCTTGAAAGGCTGATGAGGTTTATTGCATAAATGCCCGCTCTGCTCATTCATCATTATTATTTCTTAAATTTTACTCCATGAGAACATTGGGTATTCATATATTTTAATTCATATTAAAAATAAAGAGGATATAAAAGATAAACACCAATGAACAAACTTAAAATTAGGGAAAAGAATGGAGTGATAGCAAAATGTTGTTCATTTGCCTATGGCAGAAAGCAATAAGTTTATAAATAGTCCGTACTAAGTACATACTATGAAATTCGTGCATAAAGTGTCAAAAGGAAGCAGGTTTAATCAGATATACATTCCAAAAGAATTTGAAAATCATTTTGAAGTCGGAGATTTGGTGCAGGTGGAATTGCTGGAAAAAAATACAAAACTTTATTATTCTAAAAAAATAGAATTAAGTAGTTTTAAAAAAAGAATTATCCAAGAAATATTCAGTTGCCTTAACAACTTAAAATCTATAAGCCAGATATTTGTTTTTGGCTCTTTTATTACAAAAAAAGCAGATTATAATGACATTGATCTTATAATCATTTCCGACATAATAACTGAAAAACAGGTTTATACCCTGCTATTGGAAAAATTAGAATTGAAATTCCACATTTTAATGATTCCAGAATCTAAATTAAAAGAACTTGAAAAAATATGTCCTTTGACAAGAAGTATGCTGTATTACAGCATTTCAAACAAGCCATTTTTCCTGGAAAAAGAGAGGGTTATTGACAAAAACCACATAAATTTTCTTTTAATGATGCCAGAAGATATACTTAAACTTAATGTAGATGGAAAAACAATTTACAATGCTCTAAGAAGATTAGAAACAATAGAGAATTTTCTTAATAACAAAGAAGAAAATCCTAGAAAAATAGAAAAAGATGTAGAAAAATTAATAGGAGAGAAAATATCATGCAAATTAAAAGAAAACACTCCTCTTGCACAAGAAGAAACAAAAAGATTAAATGAGATTATCAAATCCAAATTAGTAAAAATCAGGAAAAAATAAAATGAGCAAAAAAGACAAAATCAGCGAACTGACAAATATACTTTCAAAAGCATTGAGGCATAGAATTGGAAGCATAGTAAATGAACATGAAATTTACGCAGAAAGATATTCTAAAGATTCAGATACTCTGATAAAATCCGCCCAAGATATCTCTTTAGGAGAAAACTGGAGCATCTATGACAAGGCAGAAATAAAAACACTATTAAAGAAAAAACTCCAAAAAGAACTTGAAGAAAAAGAATTCATAAATGAAAAAAAGTTTAAGATTTTAGACAAAGAACTGGAAAAAGTGCTTCTCTTCTTAGAACTAAATTAATTTATTTTCCGGTTCTTCTAAATCCTACAACCTTCTTTCCCTGATAAATCGGAAGTTCAACAAGTTTTCCTCCTGAACTTCTTAAAGCACTCACGCCGAAAATTACAAAGGCAACTCCAATAACAATAAAATATACTCCATGAATATTCATCAAAGGCAAAAATGCTGAAACTGCTTCTTTAATAGGCGCAACACTTAAAGCCATAAAAAATATTCCAATTGCACTTAAAAAATAACCTAATGTTCTTGACATTTTCACCTCAATACTAAATAATCGCAATTAGAATTTATAAATCTTGTCCCATCTTCATCTCTTTAATTTTCAGAAGAGTTTGCCTGCCTTTTTCTGTTTTCATAAGTTCAGAATAAAATCTCCGTGCCATTATAATTTGCGCATCTAAAAATGGCTTTAATTTGCTCTTCCATTTTTCAGGATTTTCTCTGATATAATTTGCCCATCTTTCAATTTGTTCTGAATGTTCCTCACGCATTTTATCTCCTCATTTTAATCATTTTTATTTTATCTTTTATTTTTTCTATTTCTTCTAAATTAAGCTTGTCTTTATAAATAATTCTTAAATGCTTTGCATCTTCCATATCCTTATCTGATTTTAAATACTCTTCTTTAAAGGCAATATTCATTTCAATAGACGAAAAATAAACATTCAACCCTGTAAAAGGCAGTTTAACCCGAGTTTTAATCTGGTAGTCATCTAATTCATCTTTTACAAACTTAATTTCCATTTCAGGAAGGAATTCTCCTTTTTTTGTATACCTCACACTGGTTTTATGCAACAAATAATCCATGTAGATAATTTGAGGATTTTCAGACTGCATGCATTCAAATCCATGTTCTATCAAATCATTATGCAACTCCTCAAATCTTTTTTCATCAATTTTTTCAATAATCATGTCTATATCTTCTGTTCCTCTGCTTCTTCCATGCGCAATTGCAACAAAACCAGACACAATGATATACCTGCAGTGCTTTTCTACAATTTTTGTAAAATCTTCTGCAAATTCCTCTAAAATCGTTCTGTCTTTGATTCCTCTCTCCATTATACGGTATATCTCCAGGACTATATAATAATTTCTATAAACTCAAGCATCCTTAATATGACTGATATCAGTTTTCTTCTTTAAACACTCGTAACTTTCTCACATTCATTATCTTTTCAAGGGTTTTCTTTTTTGATTGAATTTGTTTAATGTTAAATTAAAACATATAAAACCAATCTGCCCACAACGCCAGATTTCAAAAATAATAAAACAGGTACGAAGCGCACAAAAGTATTAAATACTCCAAAAACGGGAAATATCAATGAGCAGTTTAAGAAAAGAACAGCTGAAACAGGCAAGAGAAGCGCTTTTAAAGCAGATTGAAAGCTGGAAAGGAGATCAGGAAGGCGCAAGAGAGCAGATTAATTCTTTATCAGATGAAGAGCTTGAAAGCTTTTTGATTAAAAATAAGATTATAAAACTGCCTTATGGCGAATCTGAAAATTCTGCAGAATCAAAAAGTCCGTTCAGAATGATTGTAGAAGGAAAAATTAAGAGTTATAAAATTTCAGAAAATGACAGTGCACTTGCAGTTCTTGAAATAAATCCTGTTTCAAAAGGGCACACAATTATAATTCAAAAATCGCCGTCTGAAGAAATCTTAGAGGGAACAGAAACTCTTGTAAAAGAAACTGCAGACAAATTAAAATACACGCTAAACTGCAGAAGAGTTGATGTTGCAGTTCAGGATGTTCTGGGAGAAAGAATAATTAATTTAATTCCAGTTCATAATGAAGAAAATATAAACTCAGAAAGAAAAAAAGCAAGTGATAACGAACTTAAAGACGTGCAAAAACAAATTCTGGAGAAAAAAGCTGAGGAAAAAACAGAGAAAAAATCTGAAAAAGAAATTCCAATAGAAAAGCTTCCAAAAGCGCCGAGGAGGATTCCTTAATACTCGTGAAAAATCTCCAATCTTTAGATTGGAGTTAAAATGTATAGATTTTTCCCGGTTATCCCAAAACCCAAGCACAAACCCCACACTTTAGTGTGGAGTATACTCAAAGGGTTTTGTGATTTTATACAAAGCTCTGTAATCTCCAATTCGATAACGAAATATTTTATCAGAGTTTTCCCTGCCAATAAATTTTGCATCACTTGGTATAGGTTCTTGTTTCAACCTTTCAATTCTTTTGATTATCCTTTCAGTTACATGCAAATCAAGATTTTTTAAGAATTTTTTTGGTTGAGCTGCGAATTCAATAGAAAACATTTTAAATACTTAACTCTTTTTTTAAACATTCAATAGATGTATAGCATAAGACATTAATTATTCCCCAAGATTTATATACCCCTTATCTTTGTTTATTGGGAGGTAAAAATATGAACAATAAACAAATAGAATTTCTTAAGAAAGCTTATAAAAAAGAAAGAGATGCAAAAATAATAAAGAGAATTCTTATGATAATTTACACACTTCAAAAAGAAACTTTAAGAGAGATAGGTGAAAGACTTCATTGTGACCATAAACTTGTACTTTATTGGAAAAGGAGATATGAAAAAGAAGGCTTAGAAGGTCTTAAAACAAGACCCAAAAGTGGAAAGCCGAGAAAGATTTCACGACGACAAGAAGCAAATTTAAAAAGAATCTTTTCTAAAGAAAATCCAGATAAACCTTGGACAACAAAAAGAGCTTTAGTATTAATTGCAGAAAAAACAGGTGTAGATTATTCACAACGTCAGACAACGAGAATTTTAAATCGCTGGAATTTTGGTCTCTCTACGGGTAGACCAATTTATTGGCATAAAGCTTCAGAGGAAGAAATAGCAAAATTCGGAAAAAAAAATTTGGTATTACAAAGATAAATATCCAAATCATCCATTATTTTGTGAAGATGAATCAACATTCCTTTATGATTCAATTTCCAGGAAAGTTTGGGTAGTAAAAGGCAGAGAATATAGACGATTAGTGACAGGTTCTCATAAGAAAGTACATGCATATGGCTTTCTTTCTGAAAATGGTAAAAAGATGTTTACATTAAGAAAAAACATGAATGCTGAAGAATTTGTTAAAGTTTTATCTAAATTCTTACACAAATTCAAAAGAGCAATACTAATTTTGGATAAGGCTCCTTGGCATAAAAAGTCAAAGAAAGTTCAAAAATATTTGAAGGAACATCGACGAGAATTAAAGATAATTTGGTTTCCATCCGGATGCCCTGAAATGAATCCTGTTGAAGAATGTTGGAGACAAGCCAAAGGAGAAGTTAATGGTGGTAGAATTCATGAAAGTTTTGAAAGGATGGTGAAAGAACTAAGATATTTTATGAAATATACTGAATTCAGGCAGAATATGGGGAAATACTTACGTCCTTAGCCATAGCTTCTAAAATTTCTTTTATTTTTCCTGTTAGATATTTTTTATCATACTTGCTCTGTATATATTCACTTACAAGTTCATTAGTTAAGTTTTGTGTGCTTTGCATTATTAATAATCTCTATAATGTCTTTTTCCACTTCTTCAGCTTCCTCTTGACTTACTTCTGGAAAAAACTGGGAAATCATTGTTGGTCTCATGCCAACAATTTTTACCTTACCATTTTCTTCCAAAACATTAATTTTGCATGGCATGCATAGAGAAATAAGCTTGTTCTTGTTCAAAAATTGGTTTGCATATTTTCCTGAACAAATTTCAATTATTTTTAGTGGTTTTTGACCAAATCCTTTTGCAGCCAATCTTTCTTTCATATCATAAATCTGAAATATTGTCCAATTTTTCTGCTCAACTACTTTCAGCACCGAAACAACTGCTTCATCGAAACTTTTTTCAGTCTCAACAATATATGCAAAATTTTCTATTTTCATTTTTTACCTTCTTGTAACTGTTTAACTAACCATAGAATAAATAAAACTAAGGCTACTAAAATTAGAGTCATAAATAAAAACCCAAAAATCCACATACCTCCAAAACCAAATCCCCAATTTCCCATCATGCCATAACTTCCACCAATCATTCCACCAAAACCAAACATTCCCAAGAGTAAGAATACAATTACAGCAATTATTATTCCAATGATTAAATTATTATTGTCTTTCATTTTGTTTTCTCCATTATGATGCCATAGTGATATGGTTTTAAATCATATTTTTTTAGACTACTAAATCCAGCAAATTCTGCCCACTTAATGCATTGTTCAGGTTTTGGTCTCATTTCCATTGGAGGACCTCTTGGAGTTGTTGAATCATAGTTCCAGTGAATAATTCCAAGTTTCCCATTTATTTTCAAAATCCTATAAGCTTCTTTTAATAATTTTTCTGGATTTTTTGTGGTATACAATATATTGAAAAGAAAGACATAATCGACAATTTCATTTTCAAGACCAGAGCCTTCAGCCATAAAGTCACGAAGCCTTGCTTCTACATTATCCAGCCCGTTTTCTTTTGCTTTTCTTTTTACATTCTCTATCATTTCGGGCTCTATATCAATAGCATAAACTTTTCCTCTTATTATCTTGGCTGCAGGTATTGTGAAAGTTCCATAACCACATCCTAAATCTGCCACACCCACTACACTGTTGCTTAAACCCAGAGTTTGAAGTATTTTATTGGGCTCAAAAAATCTACCCCACATCTCTTCTTCAGGCATGCCACTTTCTTTAAGTTTCATGCTTTCACCCCCACTAATATTTTTCTATTTTTTTCTAATCTTTCTGTCAAAACTTCTTTAATAATATCAAACGCCTTGAATATCTTTGGATTTGATAATTTATAATAAATCATTTTACCATCTCTTTTAGAGACAACAATACCTTTAGATTTCATTATTGACAAATGCTGGGAAATATTCGCTTGGCTTAATTTAGACATATTGATTAGTTCTGTAACAGACATTTCCTTATCTCTAAGAAGATTTAGAATTTCTAACCTTATTGGATTAGAGAACACCTTACACATTTCTGCATGTAGATTATAGATCTCTTTCATTAACATATTAGAATATTCTAATATATAAACTTTATGCTTCGGCTTTTTAATGCCTCACCTCTTTTCTAATGTTTCAAAAATATGAAATGTCTGCCAAACCTTCTAATTTAGCTCCCGTTAACTTTACAGCTCAAAGAAAACATAAAAATAAAGATGGAACATTTGATTTTGAAGTCAAAGGAGATGATATTTATCTTGCCAATGATTTGCTTGTCGGTGCTTATGAAAATCTTTATGATACGGCTATTTTAGTTTCAGGAGATGAAGATTTTATTCCAGTAATCCATACATTAAAAAGATTAAACAAAAAAACAGAAAATGTCTTTTTTTCAAAAACTTCTTCTAAAAAACTAAGAAAACTTTGTGATAAAGCAGTAAATATTTTAAGTATAATTGATAAAATAAGATTAAATAAAAAGTCCGGTATTGTCTAAAAGACCATACCGGGAAAGTTATTAGTAATATAATAATTAAGTACTTTTTAAACTCTTTTCTCGCTTTTTTATGGGCAATTTCCCCTTTTTATAGACAAAAAGCCCATTTATGGAATGTGTCCCAGATGTTTAAAATTATTTAAGAATTACCTTTTTATTTCAGACGTCTTATTGCGTCTTCTAAGTTTTTCTCTTTCTTTTTCAGTTTTCTTGCTTCTGCGCCAGAAATATAAGGGCTTGCGAGAGCTGATTGAACTCGCTCTAATTCTTTGCTTAACTCTGCTTTATTAACAATATCATTCATATCATAGCCTGCCTTTATAGCGCCAACAATTATTGCTTCTCTTATTGTTTTATCAAATGCCAGAGCAATTATTGAAATTGCTGCAACAGCTATGTAAATCCAGCCTAAATTAAATGGCTCTGCTTCTAATTCTGTCCAGCGCATTGCTGCTAAAAAGAAATAGATAACTCCGAATGCAGTCCAGCCGAATTTTCTTAGAACTGTGCTGTCCAAGCTTTCTATGAAAAAGAAGAATATAATTAAAGGAAGAAGTGAAGATAGTGCTATGCCTAAAACCCCGTAAGGGAGCCAGATAAATTGTATGAGCTCTTCTGCTGTGAGATAGCGCGCAGCCATTAAAGCAATGATTACAGAGAGAATTTTTCCAAGCTGAGGATTTTCATTTATTCCAGGAACTCTTTTAAGAGCAACAACACAAATAGCTAAAATTAAAAGAAAAATAAGGAATTTTATAAATACAATATTCATATCCCCGCCTACATCTCCTAAGACAAAACTTATTGTCGGCTCAAGCTGGCGAAATCCTTCTTCAAGTGAAAAGCCGCCAAAATTTCTTCCAAAGAATTGTGCACTTGCAAAATTAATTTGAAACATTGAAACAAGGAAGATAAAAGATAAGATTAACAAAAGATAAATTTGACGAGCACCTCGTTGCGAATTGAATTTCATAACATATCAAACATAAAGGAATTTAAAAAGGTTGTTGTGAACCAAGTTTTTCATTAGAATAATCTTTTATTCAATTTTGTAGATTTAATATAACTCTTTTATTCTTCTTTCAATATCTCTAATTCTTTTTTTTATTTTTGATGCTTCTTTATTATTTGGAGCATTTGCAAGGGCTGTTGATAATCTTTTGATTTCTTCTCTTAACTCTCCTCTTGCTGTAAGATTTGCAGCACCTCTAGTTGCTTCTGCTTGTGAGCCAATAATCATCTTTCTTACTGGACGATCTAAAAATACCGCTAAAATTGCTAATACTGCGGTTATAAGATATACCCACCCTAAATTTGCAAATACTGGATTCACTTCTAGTCCAAAAATGCCATTTTGTCCCGTTGCTAAATCTTTCCATCTTAACATTGCTAACATTATATATACCAATGTAAATAAAGACCAACCAACTTTTCTTACAAGGGAAGCATCAAAACTCTCAATAAAGTAGAAGAAGATTATGAAGGGGAGTATACAGATTAATGTAATTCCAAGAACTCCTGTTGGTAACCATATAAATTCTATTAAGTAACTTTCGGAAAGAAGTCTAATTGCAAGTATAGAAGTAATAATTGAAATAATCCATGTTACTCCTGAATTATCTCCGAGTGTTGGAACTTGTCTTACTGCATAATAAATAATTGCCAATAAAATTATAAAGAATAAGAATTTTACAAGCAAAAGTTCGCCTGTAGGCGTATCACCGAGAAACCATTTTAATATCGGTTCTGTATTCATAGCTACACCATTAAGAAAAGTAGTAACTAAATTTGTGATTGCGCCAGGAGTATTTTTAACTCCTTGATTTGAATTTTGCACATTTGTAGCAGCAAAAGCAAAAGACGAAGCTAATACAAGCATTAAGAAAAATCCGAAGATTGCCACACTCTTTTTTTTGCTCATGTTAATTCTATATCTTTATGCTTTATAAAGTTTTCTTTGTTTTTGGGCGTTTTTGGTTTTATCAATCAAAGATTTTCAAATGAATCAATGTACTTGCAAGTAGAGCGCAATATTTATTTTGCTAACATACCATAACTTTCCATTATTTTAAGTTTGTTCATTGGTGCTTTTTTTAATATCTCTCAGTTAAATCTCAGAAGAACAAATGAATCAATTGGCGTAAGATTTGAGAAATAGATAAGTGAGTGAAGCGAACCAAAATAAAGCGAGCCCGAAGGGCGAGCGATTGCACGAGCTAAAAAAAGTTGATACAATGAGTGCAATCGTGAGCAGAGCACAATATTTATTTTATTAACATCCCATTCTTTTTACTTATTTTAAGTTTGTTCATGGGTGTTTTTTATTTAAGGCATGTAAATTTCAATCTGCTCATGGAAAAGGATTAGCAGAATAAAATAAGCGCGAAGCGCGAACCATTAATTGCACTTATGGCGAGCCCGCAGGCGAGCGAGTTTGCTTTTATTAGAAAAGTGCGAAATGTTTATAAATATCTTATTTGTAGGTAAGTTATGAAAAAAGAGAACAGGAATATTTATGTTAATCTCCTTATCATAGTTTTGTTAATTTCTATGTTTGTTTTGAGTGTGGAGATGGTGAGTGCAGAAACTATCCTTCAAAAATTTGTTTCTGATATTTCTTTTGGAAATATAAACCTAACATTTTTAGATGAGGGTTTAAAATTTGGTGAAAATATTTGGTTTGTCAGAGTTTTATTTTTTCTATTAGTTGCTTTAATTATTTATGCAGTTTCTGATTTTATTCCAATTTTCGAGGAGCATAAATATGCTGGAGGGATTGTTTCGGTTATTATTGCTATACTTGCTACTTTTTATTTATCAAATCAAGAAGTTTATACTATTCTTTTATCTTATAATGCTTTGGGAATTGCTTTAACCTCAATTATTCCATTTATGGTAATTTTAGCAATTTCCAAAAAATTTCATGATAAAGGGCATACCTCTTTTAGCAAAGTTATTTGGATTTTTTTCATCGGTTTTCTATTTTACAGGTGGGCATTTGCAGATTCTACCGAACTTGGAATTTTTGGAATGTATGCATATCCTGTAATAATTGGCTTGTCTTTTATTTTATTCTTATGGGAGAATAGACTTTGGTTCCTTCTTTTTAAAACGGAATTAAGAGGATATGCAGATACAGCTAGAGAAAATGCTGTAGCAAGAATAACTGCCGATTTGGATAGACTTGTTAAAAGAATTGAAGATACAGATAATAATACCGTTAAGGAGAGATTAATTTCTCAACACGATAAAATGGCAGAAAAGGCTAGAGAACTTGGGGTTCGGTGGAAAAATTGGGGACATTAATGAATTCTTTTTTTTAACAACCCTTAAACTCCTCCCTTATTAATCCAATTTTCGGCGTTTGGAAATCTAAACTCCACTCGTTCCTTTTTGTTCTCATCTTGTTTTTTGTTTTATTTTTGAAAGCCATGCTCCTATGCCTCGTGTCTCGTGCTGAGGCGCTTGCGCTTCGCTTAAAGGAACATTTATAACCATGTGTTAATATAATTTAACAGATGTTAAAAGAAATTAACAGGCTTGCTGTGTTTTTTGGGAATTGTTCTTTTTAATGGATGTATTGGCTTTGTCTAAAAGATTATATTCAGGATGTTTAATAGTTTATATTACCAATATACAATAGTTTATATTGAGAATAGAAAGCTTTAAAAATATGTGCTCTTATAATAATTATGCTATCAAAAGAAATATTGAGCAATGTGATTATTTCACAAAGAGAATTTTTGGATAGTTTAGAACAAGGGACTATAAGAGAAAAAAGCAGGGAAATAAATATAGAAGATTCTTTTGCATTGATAATTACAGGAGTAAGAAGATGTGGAAAAAGCACCCTTCTTTATCAATTGCTGAAGAAACAAAAAAAAGGATATTATCTTAATTTAGAAGATCCCCGTTTAGGCGGATTTGATTTTTCGGATTTTAATAAAGTTGAGATGATTATGAAAGAAATTTATGGCAATGGAGGAATTTATTTTTTTGATGAAATACAAGTTATTCCTGAATGGGAGAGGTTTGTAAGATATTTAGTTGATAAAAAAGAGAAAGTTGTTTTAACCGGTTCTAATGCTTCTATACTCAGCAGAGAACTTGGAACAAAATTAACTGGCAGGCATATCTCAATAGAGTTATTTCCATTTTCATTTAGAGAATTCCTTAATATTAAAAAACAGGAACCTTCAATTTATTCTTTTGAAGAATATCTGATTAAAGGAGGTTTCCCTGAATATCTCAAAAAAGAAAATCCTGAGATTCTTCATGAATTATTATCTGATGTTGTAATGAAAGATATTGCTGCGAGATTTAAAATAAAAAACACAGCAATTCTAAATAAGATAGTAATTTATTTAATAAGCAATATAGGAAAAGAATTTTCATATAATTCAATTAAGAAAATGTTTGAAATTAAATCTATAAAAACAGTCATAGATTATATATCTTTTTTTGAGAATGCTTATCTTATTTTTACTATACCCAGATTTAGCTATTCATTCAAACAACAACAAGTAAATCCTAAAAAAGTTTACTCTATAGATAACGGCTTTTCTTTTAATAACTCCGCGTCATTTTCAAAGGATTATGGAAAAATGCTTGAAAATTTAGTATTTTTGGATTTAAGGACAAAATATAAAGAAATTTTTTATTTTCAAGAAATGCAGGAATGTGACTTTATTATAAAAGAAAAAACAAAAGTCATAAAGGCAATACAGGTATGCTTTGATTTTAATGAAGATAATAAAGATAGGGAAATAAACGGGCTAATAAAAGCAATGGAAAAATTTAATTTAAAAGAAGGAATAATTTTAACGAATAAGCAAGAAGATGAGTTTAAATTAAAAGATAAAACAATAAAGATTTTGCCTGTATGGAAATGGCTCCTGAAAAATAATTAAATACAGAGATTAAGATACTATGAAAAAACAAACAGAAGATAAGAATTATGAAATTAAATTTTGGAAGGATTGGCTTAATGCAAATTTATTAGAAAGGGAAAAACTTGTTGAAAAACTCCCGATAGTTAAAAATATCTGGGGAATGGTAAAACTGCCAGAAAAACCAAGAAAACAATGCTTTGTTTCGATGCTTAATGGTTTTTTTGAAGATCTTGAATCAGCAGTTTATACTAAAATTAGAATTGAAAATAAAAAAGTATTAAAAAACAAAGGTATTAGAAAGCAGGATAATAAAAGAGAGTAAAAATCATAATATACCGAAAGAATTAAAAGATAATTTGATTAATTGTATTGTAATGGAGAGGTATTTCAAGGTGATAAAATGAAAAAAAATTGGGCATTTATTTTATCTGTCGTGCTTTTTGCATTATTCTTTTCTTTTTCTGCAAGTGTGCAGGCATTAGAAGATATTAAAATTAATCCTGATGATCCGCTTGGCATAGGTATTAATTCTGATAATCTTAATTCTGGAGATCTTGTTGGAAGCGCAAGCGACAAATGGCAGTATCTTCAGCAGGAATGGACAAAGATTTTAATGCAGAATCCAGCAGTTGTTGGAATTGACACTTTTTTCAAGCAATTTAATATTGTATTTGTGATTTTATTTGCAGAGCAGTATGCTATGCTTTCTCCTGTTTTATGGCTTGTTGTTGTGCTTTGGATTTTGATTGCTGCAGGCACCAGTGATTTAATAAGAGGGCAATTTGGGATGGACTTTGTAATTTCATTTTTGCTTGGAGTTATCACAACAGTAATTTTTGCACAGATGAAAATTTTCCGCTTTTTTGCAGAGCTTATGCTGAAAGTTGCCTTTACACCAGAGTTATGGTATGTTCGCCTGATTGTATGGCTTATTATTTTTGCTGTTGTTTTTGCAATTTTTCAGGGTTTTAAGATTTTAAGCAAGCACCTTAAGGAATCACGGCTTGCAAAGGCTGAGAAAGAGACAGCACACAGACAAAAAGAATTAAAAACATATACTGATGCAGCAAAAAAAGATAAAGCATAAAATAGAATTTGAAGATGAAGAATTAAGCAAAGAAGAGATTAAAGAGATAAAAATAGGTTTAAAAAATATTGAAAAAGGAGAGGTTCAGTCAATAGAACAAGTTGCAAAAGATATGGGTATTTTGCTTAAAGAGAAAAAGATTAGGTAATTTTAAAAAACTAAGGGATTCTTGTTTCTTTGATTATTCTTGCTTCTGCATTCATCTGTGCAACATCTCTCCCTTTCATTTCTGCTTCTGCAAGTCCTGTTTTATGTTCTATTAATCTTATGATTATTGATAGTCCGTATGCCAGAAGCGCAACTATTCCAAGCGCAACCACAACTGCCAATGCAGGCCATTTGCTTAGAATATTAAACATATTTGCAAGATTGAGAAAAAATGTTGATACTTCAAGTATTGCTCCGCTTACACCAACAAGCGCAGTAACTATAAATGCAATTGCATATCTTTGCAAACCTTCATTTGCAAAAGGCATTGATTTTAATATCTCTGAAATAAGGACAGCAAGACAAATAAAAACTCCAATTATGATAATTAGCAGCTGAAGAGGAATTTCTCCTTGTATCCCAAATAAGATTCTTGCAGGAATTTGATATTTTTCAGGCACTTGTATTGAGCGGTCAAAGTTGAAATCAATTTTGCCTATTGTAGAACTTAGGTCTACGCCCCTTGTAATTGAGGTATTGTTTGTAAGAGAATTATTTGTTTCATTTTGCGCACTGGCTAAATTTAGAACACTCAAAAAACTTAAAAGTAATATTGATAGAAACAAAAGGGATTGGATTTGCCTGTTCATAGAATAAACAGCTTTTTTTTGTTTATATTTCTTTCTCTGCCTTGATTTATATTGGCTCTGCTCGCGATTGCACTAATTGTATATTCTTCTTTGGCTTGTGTAATTGCTCGCCTGCTACTCGCGATTGCACTCATTATATCTCCTTCATTAGCTCGTGCAATCGCTCGCCCTTCGGGCTCGCTATAAATGTACTTAATGGCTCGGCTTCGCCTCGCTTATTTTATTTTGCAAATCCCACTTCATGAGCACATTGATTATTGGGTGCTTTTAATTGATAATGTAAAAAAGAAAAGATAAATGAAAAGAGGTAAAATGCAGGAAAGGAATGGCATGTTTAAAAAATAACTAAAAGCTAATTCTTCTGAAGTCAATTATTTCTGTTGAGCTTACATTTTCTATTGCCCTTAGCGCCTCTTCCAAAGGATCCTGATCTGAATTTTCGTCCCAGGCAAATGTGATTATAATGGAATTAAGCCCAAATGCAATCGGCTCTTTTTCTGTTTTTGCCACCTTGCCGTGATATTCCATTATTATTTTTACTGCAGAACTCTCTATGGCTTCCAGGTCTGCGTCTGGAGAAGTGGGCATTATCCTTATTTTTACTGCTGCGTCTCCCATAGCTATTTGAGTTAAATTTGCTTTTTAAGGATTTTGGTTTAAACCGGCAACTTATCTTCTTGCAGAGTATCCTTAGTCAGTGCTTTTCTTTAGACTTCTTACACCTTTCTAATATTTTGGGTTTAATTGAAGTTTATCTAACTATCTATAATTGTATAAGTAAAAATAAATTCTAGATTTTTAAGTTTTTAATAAAACTCAGCTATCACAATACTTAAAAATGGCCGATGTTTTTTTAAGGAGTTCTCTAAAAGAGCACGTTAAAAAAAGATTAAAATAAGGGGTAAAATAAAATGCTTCAAAATTATCAGCAAATTGCGGAAAAGATTTCAAGAGCATCAGGTTTATCTATAGATGAGATAGACAGGAGAGTTGAGGCAAAGTGCGCGAAACTTTCTGGATTGATTTCAAAAGAGGGAAGTGCGCAGATTGTTGCATCTGAACTTGGAATTTCATTTGAAAAAGAAAAAATGAAGGTATCTGAGCTTGCAGCAGGAATGAAAAGAGTTAATATTTTGGGCAAAATAATTACAGAGCCAATGATAAGGAGTTATTCTAAAAATGGGCGAGAGGGCAAGGTTGCATCTTTGACTGTTGCAGATGAGACAGGGAATATAAGGGTTGTTTTGTGGGATACAAATCACATAGGGCTGTTTGAATCAGGAAAAATAAAACAGGGCAATACTGTTGAAATATCAAATGCTGCGGTCAGAAATGATGAGCTGCATTTATCCGGTTTTTCTTATATCAAGCCGAGCACAGAAAATATTGAAAATGTGAATACAGAAATAAGTGTGCATGAGAAAAAGATATCAGAACTTGCTTCTGGGCAGAATGCTGTTGTTCGGGCTTTTCTTGTCCAGATTTTTGAGCCGAGGTTTTTTGATGTCTGCCCAGAATGTGGAAAAAAAGCTGCGAATAATTTATGCGCTGTTCATGGGAATGTTATTTCAAGAAAAAGGGCGCTTGTGGGAGTTGTGCTTGATGACGGATATGAAAACATGAGGGGAGTGATGTTTAATGAGCAGATAGAAAATTTAGGAATAACAAATGAAGAACTTGAAAATCCTGAGTTATTTTTCAAGAAAAGAGAGGCGCTTATTGGAGAAGAGGCGTTTTTTACAGTTAATGTAAGAAATAACAACCTTTTTAATACAACAGAGCTTATTGTGAATAATATAGAGAGAATTGACATTGATAGATTGATTAACTCTCTGCAGACGAAGTAAAGAGGTTGAAAGAAAATGATGTTTAAAACTCATTTGGCAATTGGAATTTTTGCAATTATTTTGTTTTTACCAATCGTCAGCGATGTTTTTATTTTTGTGCCCATTGCCCTTGCAGCTTCTGTTCTTCCTGACATTGACACGAATTTTTCAAAAGTCGGGAAATCAAAGCCTGCCAAAGTTGTTCAGGTTTTTACAGAACACAGAGGTTTTTTACATAGCTTAACTATTTGCATTTTAATTTCTTTACTTCTTGCTGTCTTCCTCCCTGTTGCTGCTTTTGGTTTTTTTCTCGGATATTCGCTTCATTTAATATCAGACAGCTTTACTAAAATGGGCATAACTCCATTTTGGCCTTATTCAAAAAAAGCGCAGGGATTTATCAGCACAGGTGGAGTAACTGAAAAAACAATTTTTGTTATATTTGTGTTTATAGATATTATTGCTTTTGCAGTTTTGATGCTGAAGTAAGTTATTTTGTAATGGTGCGCTTCGCGCACTTATCAAATATTCTGCAAATCTGCTAATCCGCGGATACATTGATTCTTTATATTTTTAAAAGGATATTTAATTAAAATATGGGATAATTAAAATTAAAATAATAAAACTTCAATAAAAAGATGTTAAATAAGGGAAAAGAATGGGATGTTAGAGACATTTAAGTTTATCTTGCTATTTTTAACACTATCCTGCGACTGAAATAATCTTTATAAATGCGCGTTGTGAAGGGTATTTATGGCTAAGGATAAAGAAGAGGAAGTTAAAGAAGCGGTTTCTGATGAAGGCAAAGGATTAAATGACTTGCCTGGAATAGGGCCTGCGGCAATTGCAAAGCTCGAGGCAGCAGGGGTATTTGATTTAATGGGTGTTGCAACAATGAGCCCGCCAATGCTTTCTGAAATAAGCGGACTTGGAGAAGCAGTTGCAAGAAAGGCAATTCAGGCATCAAGAAAAATGCTTGATTTGGGATTTATGGACGCTTCTGAATTTGAGAAAAAACGCCTTGATATTCATCACATTACAACTGGCTCAAAAAATATTGATAATCTTCTTGGTGGAAAGGGAGTTGAGAGCAAGGCGATAACTGAACTATTTGGTGCTTTTGGCAGCGGGAAATGTGTGAGTAAAGATACAGAGGTTTGTTATTTTAATGATACAAGGATGCATGTTGAACAGATACAAGAAACTTATGAAAAATATAAAAAATTCAATGAAGAGTGTTTAGTTGATAGGGGTTATGCTGTGCCTGTTTCAACTGTAAAAGTATTGTCTTGGCATAATGGAATTTTAAGTGTTTTGAAAGCTTCCCACTTATATAAAGAAAAAGTTAATCAATTGTATATTATTAAAACAAGAAGAGGTAGAGTTCTTAAAACAACAGGAATGCATCAGATACTTAGTTTTGAAAATGGTGTTGCTTGGAAAAGAGTAGGATTGTTGAGCAAAGGAGATTTGATTGCCTCTCCAAAAGAAATTAGCATGATAACGGAAAATATTTATGATGAAGATGACGCTTATTTTTTGGGATTATTTGTTGCAGAAGGCAGTTCAAATCCATTTTCAATTTCAATAAGTGAAAAAGAAATTAAAGATTGGTTGTGCAATTATATAACCAATAAATTTGGCTATTCTCCGACAGTCAGAGAAGACAGAAGACGAGAAAAAATTGTTTATCAAATACTATTAAGAAACAGCACAAAAAGAATTATGGACAATCTGGATAATTGCAATTCTTCCAATAAATTTATACCTGAAGGCATTTTTCTTTCATCAAAAGAAGTTGTTTTGTCATTTTTAGGGGGATATTTAGATGGTGATGGTGAAGTTTCAAAAAGCGATATTTCTGCAACTACAAAAAGTATTAAACTTGCAACTCAATTGACTTATCTTTTTATGAGAATTGGAGTTTCTGCAAGTTTAAGAAATAGATTTGTTAATGGACAATTGTTTAAAATTATTCGGATTTCTGGAGAAGATAGAGAAAGGATGAAAGATGTGAAATTTAAAATAAAAAGCTTTAATCCTAATATCTTAAATAGTTTTTATGGATATCCTAAAAAGATTATCGAGTTTATTTCTGATTTATACAAAGAAAGTATTGGGGGAAATAGAGGAAGGTTAAGAAAAGAATTTGGAAAAATAAGCGGCGGTTATGAACATAGGATTTTTACAAATTCCTCAACTCCATTTGTTATCAATACTAATACTCTAAATAAAATTGAGAAGGTTTTTATCAAACAGAAAGAAGAGTTTATTAAAATTATAAAATTATTAGAAGAAGAAAAATTTTCCACAGCATTCTTAAAAGAGATTTATCCAAAAATGCCCTTTGCTTTTAATAGTTTGGCTGAAAATATGGGGCTGAAGAAAAGCAGCATTCAAAATTATTACAGCAGAAAAATTCCTGAAAATAAATCAGAGATTTTAAGAAATTTGATTTTAAATGAATTAAAAACAAGAGTCGATGTTATCTGTTTGGCTTTAGAAATGATTAGCGAGATAAGACTGTTTAATTGGGATGTTGTTGAAAGTATTGAGTTGGTGGATTATAATGATTTTGTGTATGATTTTGTTGTTCCAGAAGGGCATTCGTTTGTCGGAGGAAATATGCCTACAATGATGCATAATACTCAAATTGCACTTTCTCTTGCAGTTAATGTTCAGCTTCCTAAAGAAAACGGAGGAGCAAATGGAAAAGCAGTTTATATTGATACAGAAGGCACTTTTAGGCCAGAGAGAGTCAAGCAGTATGCTGCAGGAATCGGTGCAAATCCTGAAAAAGTGCTGAAAAATATCTTCGTAGCTCGCGCGTTTAATTCAGATCACCAGATTTTGCTTCTTGAAAAAATAAATGAAATGATTAAAGGTGGCGAACCTATTAAACTGCTGATTGTTGATTCTCTTACAGCGCATTTTAGGGCAGAGTATTCTGGAAGAGGACAGCTTGCAGACAGGCAGCAGAGATTAAATAGATATCTTCATGACTTAATGAAATTAGCAGAGCAGAGAAATCTTGCTGTGCTTGTTACAAATCAGGTTATGTCAAATCCTGCAATGATGTTTGGAGATCCAACAACTCCTATTGGCGGGAATATAGTCGGGCACGCATGTCTGACTGGAGACAGCTTAATTCAGCTTTCTGATGGAAGCATAAAACAAATTAAAACTATGCAACAAGAAAATGTGCTTTCAGGCAGTTTTAAAAATTTAAAAATTGAAAATGCTAAAAGTGAGAACTTGTTTATTAATAATAAAGTTGATAAGCTTTATAATATTAAGACAGATTGCCAGATTAATTGTTCTTCATTACACAGATTTTTTGCAATTGAAGATTTTAATGTTATTGAAAAAGAAGCTAAAGATTTAAAAGAAGGGGATTTTGTTGCGCAAGCAGGGAAAATTGAAGTGATTGGTGATGAACAAAAATTGCCTTTAGTCCATATCAAAAAAATAGCGAAACTCTCTGATGATTCTTCAAAACACTTAAAATTAGAGCTTGAAAAGGAAAATTCAACAAAAGAGGAAATTTGCAAAAAAATTGGCATAACAAAAAGGCAATTTAGAAGAGTTTTAAATCAGAGTTGGCCTACTTCTTGCGATGTTTTAAATAATCTGCAGGAGCATTTTTCTGGAAGATTGCAACTTCAAATGATTCCTGTTCAGACATATAAACATAGAGATTTAATAATTCCTGCTATGATGACCACAGAATTTTCACAGATTTGTGGATATTTTATCGGAGATGGAAATTTTGAAGCAAGAGGGTTAAGATTTAAAGATGAGAGAATTGAAATTTTACAAAGTTATAATTCTTTATTTAAGGATATTTTTAATATAGTAGGAAGTATTACAAAGGTTAAAAATAAAAACTGCTATACTTTATATATTAATTCAAAAGAAATTTCTGATTTCTTTAGACTTATTATCCCCGATGTTTTAGGCTATGTTGCAAAATCTAAAGATGAGGTAGTTGCAGGATTTATTAAGGGGTTTGTTGATGCTGAAGGGCACATTAACAAAGAAAGAGCGATGATAACTATTACTCAAAAGGAAAAAATGATCCTAAGGCATATTCAGATGTTTTTACTAAGGTTTGGTATAAGAGCAACTATTAAGTTTGATATTGGAATGAAGAAGATGAGCATTTTGAGGATTATTGGAAAGGATTGTTTGGATTATCTTCAGATTGGATTTACAGCTCAAGATAAACAGAAAGAGTTATTTAATTATAAGAGGCATTATTTGCGAACTTATTATAAAGAAATGATGCCTATGCAAAGAGAAGAGATTTGGAATTTATTAAAACAAGTTGGATTAAAATCCTCGCATTTTATGAAGCCAAGAGATAATAGTTATAAATGGGTAAATAGGAAGGAATTAGAAACGTGTTTTAAAGTTTTAATGAATCAAAAAATAAATGACAGACAGATAAAACAAAAAATTGAGTTTATTTTTAAATTGATGAACGGCGATTTAAGGTTTGAAAAAATAAGAGAAATTAAAATTTCTGATAATATTAATAAAGAGTTGTTTTATGATTTCTCTGTTCCTTCTCATGAAAATTATATTGCTAACGGGTTTGTTGTGCATAATTCGACTTACAGAATTTATCTTCGGAGAGGGAAGAAAGACACAAGGGTTGCAAAACTTATTGATTCTCCAAATCTTCCTGACAATGAAACTGTATTCATGGTTACAACTGATGGATTAAAAGATGTTGTGCTGAAAGAGTAAAATGGATTTTCAAAAGGGAGTTTAATTACAACAAGTGTAATTGCTTTTTCAATTTCTTTAGGGTGTTAATTACTTTGCTTGGATTTATCAATTCAATGAAAGAAGCTCATTTTTGAAAATAATTTTTTTATGTTTTTTATATGATATTTAAACTAACATCTTAATTCAACAATCTTTTTATACGCGCTTAATTTCCCAATTAGGTTAAAATGATAATCGTTGATTTGCATCTGCATTCAAAACATTCAAGGGCGACTTCCAAGAATCTTAGTTTTGAAAATCTTGTGAAATATGCACGGATTAAAGGAATTGATGTTTTGGGAACAGGAGATTTTACGCATCCAGAGCATTTCAAAGACATTAAAAAATTAAAAGAGAAGAACAGTATTTATTATTGCAAGGATTTTCCATTTATCATAACAGGAGAAGTTTCTTTGATATATCACCAGGGAAGCAGTCGGAGAGTTCATTTATTGATACTTGTTCCAGATATTGCAACTGCTGAAAAAATAAATGCTTATCTTGATACACTTGGAAGACGGGATTATGACGGCAGGCCGATATTCGGAATTTCGTGCATTGAATTCACGAAAAAAATGATGGAGATTTCAAGGGATATTGAAATAATTCCGGCGCATTGCTGGACCCCCTGGTTTGGAGTTTTTGGAAGCAAGTCAGGATTTAATTCCCTGAAAGAGGCATTTGGCGAACAGATAAGGAATATTCATGCAATTGAGACCGGACTGAGTTCAGATCCACCAATGAACTGGAGAATCTCAGAGCTTGATAATTTTGCAATATTAAGTTTTTCAGATTCTCATAGCTACTGGCCTTGGCGCCTGGGAAGGGAAGCAACTTTATTTGAGATTAATAAAAAAGATATTTCTTATAAAAAAATAATTGATGCAATAAGAGAAAATAAAATTATGGGAACAATTGAAGTTGATCCTGCATATGGGATGTATCATTTTGACGGACACAGGAACTGCAATTTTTCATGCTCTCCTGAAAAAACAAAAGAACTTAATAGAATATGCCCTGTTTGCAAAGAGTTATTAACTATCGGAGTAGATTATAGAGTAGGAGAGCTTGCAGAAAGAAAAGAGGGATTTATTCCTGAAAATGCAAAAAAATTTTATAAGGTGCTTCCTCTTCAGGAGATTATATGCCTTTATACTGGGAAAGGAATATCTTCAAAAGAAAACTGGGAGATTTATAATTCCATTATTGATAAATTCAGAACAGAATTTAATGTTTTGCTTGATGTTTCTTTGAATGATTTTCTATCAGCAGAGATTAATGAAAAACTTGCGCATCTGATAATAAAGAACAGGGAAGGAAAAATAAAAGTAAAGCCAGGATTTGACGGGGTTTATGGAGAGGCGGTTGTTGAAGAGCAGAAAAAGCTGTTTTAAAATGGTTGAGAAACTTTTGCATAAACTTGAAAGATTATTTTTAATGGACGAGGTTTTAGTTGATTCTGATGGAAATGAGGCTGCTGCATTTTTTGAAGGATTAGCTTCTATAAGAGCAAAGAACGAAGAGGAAATTGAAAATATTTTTAATGAATTGGTTGGAAAGGAGTTTGAAGGATGTTTCAAAATAAGCACAAATTATGCAATACTTCTGGGAATTCCTGAAAGAGCAGACGCTTATGCAATTGGAAAAGGAACTGAATTTTTCAGCAGGCATAATTTATATCCTGTTGCTTACTGCAGAATTCTTTGAGAATATTAATTTAATTCTTAGATTAAATATTTATTTAATCTCTTGATTATTTTATTGCGGGGTTGTTTAGAGATTGTGCAAATATTTTGATGTTCATTTATTCCATCTTTTATCTAATTTATTGTCCCAATCTTTTTTGAGCGATTTTTCAGATGCGAGCATTGTCATAATTCCCTCTTTATTCAAATTTTTCATAAATTTCTCCCTGAATTTATATCCTGCGTCTTTTGTTTCTGAGGCGCATTTGAGGCATTTTTTCTCCATTGTGTATGCATTGCACTTTGCGCATTTTTTCAAGTTCATTTTAATAATAAATTATTTTAATGTATTTAAATTTGTTTGGAAAGATATGCGAATAAATTCTTTTGCTAACACTCCAAATTTCCTTATTTTAAATTTGTTTCTTGGTGTTTTTTATCTTTAATATTTTAAAGTACAATAATTCAAATGAATTAATGTAGTTAGATTTGCAAAAGAAACAGGTGAGCCGAGCAATTATTACGCAAAATCAAAAGATTTATATACTTGTAAGATTTATCTTACTTATGGAAAATATTAGTATAACTCGTGTAAGTTCTAAAGGGCAGGTAGTTATTCCTGTTGAGATGAGAAAGAATTTTAAAGAAGGAGACAAACTTGTAGTTATACAAAATAATAAGCAGATTATTCTTGAAAAAATAGATGATTTTGACAAGAATCTTGAAGAAGATTTAGAATTTGCGAGAAGAACCGAAGAAGCTTTGAAAAGACATGAGAAAGGAGAATTTGTAAGTATGGATGCAGAGGAATTCTTGAAAGAAATTAAAAAATGGTGAAAGTCATCTTTGACAAACAATTTGAAGAGGTTATCCATAAAATTAAAGACTATTCTATAAAAGAAAGACTGATAAAACAAATTGATAAAATTATTGCAATTCCAGATATTGGAAAACCAATGAGATTTAGTAGAAAAGGAACAAGAGAAGTTTATGTTGGTTCATTTAGAATTTCGTATATTTTCCATGTTGAACAAGGTACTTTAGAATTCTTAGACTTTTATCACAAAGACGAGCAGTGATTTGGATTATTTATTTTCTTTTTGTTTCTTCTCTTCCTATTTATTTTCTCATCTCAAACTCGCACTTCTCTTTTTTTGCATTTTTTTCAATTTGCTCAATTATCTCATTTAATTCAGAATTTGCCTTTTTTAAATCGCGTGAAGTAATTGATATAGAGAATTTTGAACCCCCAAGATAAGTTACGGTTTCATATGGCGAGAGTATTTTTTTTATTTTGATTATACCATCTGACTCTTTTGATTTAAGGGAAAAATCTCTTTTTATTTTTCTTTCTTTTTCTTTTTTCTGTGCTATTATTTCCTCTATTTTTTTAGAGTCCTGCTCTGAAAAATATTCTCTTATTAAATCCGGATTTTGCTTTGCATTTTCCAGAAATTCTGCGATTGTCTGCTTTTTTGTTATTTTATTTATTATATCTCCTGACTTTTCTCCATGGATTTTTTTAATCAAAGAGGTTATGCTTTTTTCTTTTTTATACGAGTCAAGTATCTCGTTTTTCTCCTTGTTTTTTACTCTTCTTAAACTTAAGAATAGATGTTCATTTCCTATGCTTAGTATTTTACATACAATTATTTTATTAGGCACAACATAATCCCTTATATTCCTGATTCTTCCAGGAGCAATTTCGCTGAAAACTATACTCCCCTTTGCACCATCAAGAGTTTCAACAAACACAGTTGTTTTTCCTGTTTCAATTACAATACACGGGATTATATCTCCTTCTTTATATTTTGCAGTATTTTTCATAAATATAGGATAAGAAAGGGGTTTTTAAAGTTGGTGATAAACAATTGGAATGAGAGATTATTTTGTTAACATGCCCTAATTTTCCCTTATTTTATCTTTTTTATTGAAGTTTTATTTTTTGTTTAATATCTTATAAAGATCATAAAGTCTAATGAACAAATGGACGATAGATTTGCAGAATAAAACAAGTGCGAAGCGCACTAATGTCGTTATTAATGTGAGCGAGCCCGAAGGGCGAGCGAGCCGGATATTCCTCCAAAAAATCAAAAAATCACAACCGAAATATTTATAACGCCCCCCCCCTCAAAATGTTAATCTTCTGAAAGGAGGATTTGATTAAAGTGATTGAAAGGAGGTGATAAAATGAAATATGCATGGATAATTGCAGCAGCAGTTTTATTGGTAGTGGGATTTATTGGATATAATGCCCTGTCTTCAAATTCTCCAATGTTTAGCCCTATAGCGAATACTACAAATAGCACCAATAGCAGTACGCAAACAGGAGGCTTGAAAATAGCAAGTATCCCCACATCAGCGAGCATATATCTAGATGGTGTTAATAAAGGAACTACTCCAAAAACACTAAATGGATTAACTCCTAGATTCTATCGTATAAAACTAACTAAATCCGGGTATAATAGTTATATTGTTGATGTCCGTGTGATTGCTGGCAGGACGATTAGCATTAATGCTACTTTAATGCCTGTAACAAACTCGACGAACCCAACAAATAATTCAAATAGAACCAATTCAACTGGTTAATTTTTCAAAATTACTTTTTCCTTTTTCTTTCTTTTATTTTATCTTTACCAATTCTACCTCAAGGTGCTTTTTGAGCTCTTTTATGAATTCGGCTTCTTTTGACTTTTCCACAAGGCATCCTGCTGCGAATTTGTGCCCTCCGACTTCTCCGCCTATGATTTCAATAACCGAATTCAAAACTTCACGTATATTTTTTCCGTTCTTGCCAACCATTCTCGCAGATACTTTTATTTTATCCTCATTATAAGCCATTGCAATAATTGCAGTTCCTTCCTCATACTCTTTTGAATTTGAGATTATGCTTGCAATTGTTCCTATTATCGTGTCTTTTATTTTGTCTTCTGCATTTATTATCAGGTAATTTTTATCTTTTATCTTTTTTAATTTTGGAAGCGAGTCAAGTGCATTAACTAAACTCTGCTTGTATTTTGCATAGATTACTTCTGCAGATTCTTTCGCCTTTTTATTCTGGAGGGCATATGCAATTGCAATTCCGCTTTCTCCCAATCTGCTGCAGGCATTTAGCATTGCACTTACCTGCCGCACATCTTCAAGTTTATTGAAAATGTTTATCAAATAAATATTGCCTATTAAATCAGAAGCACCATTCTTGTTGGTTGCTTGAAGAGTTATTGCTGTGATTAATTTGGACATCTCTTCTTTGTCGAGCTCAATTATGCTTTTGAACTGCCCTCCAATTCTTCCTATTCCATTTTCCCTGAGAAATTCTTTTGTACCTTGATTAGAACCAGTCACTCCAGGGATATAAACATCTGAATTATACTCAAGGACTTTGTTCAACGGGCGCGTTGCAGGATATAATGTCAGCCCCTTTTTTACAATTACTTTTGAATCATTCAGAATGCCTTGCAATATTTTTCCCAAATTTTTTTCAAGCATATCTCCAACCATCCCAATAACTGCGAGATATGCTAAATCTTTATTCTCATCGTTTAATTCTCTTGCAAACAAATAAGAAATTCCTGCTCCACTTATTTCTTCTTCATTAAACAAATGCGGATTGATTATTGTTACATTTTCAGGAATTTCAGAGATTATTTCGTGATGGTCAAGAATAAACACTTCTGTTTTTAATTTTTTGATATAATTAAAGCTGTTTGAGGCAAGGTCGAGAAACAGGATAATTTCCTCTTCTGGAAGAGTTCTTATAAACTCCTCTTCAAGCTGTTTTACAATTATCAAGGAGAATTTTCTGCCGAGCCTTTGAAGTGCTTTTGTTATTATTGCTGCAGAGGTTATTCCATCCGAATCGTTATGGCTTATCACTCTTATCTTTTTGAATTCTGTTTTTTTGATAAACTCTTTTGCAGATTCTTTTATTGCTTTTAACATTGTCACCTCTCGCTCAATCAATTCTGTTTTTTTAGAAGATAGGCATCCATTTTCTTTTTGAGATGGATCATTCTTGTAAGCTCTATTTTTGCCCTTTTGTCCTGCTTGTTTTTGGATTTATGCGCTTCAATTTTTTTAATTTTCTCTTTTACAAAATCAATATCTTTTTTGAAGCTTACGCCTTTTTCCTTTAATATTTTTGTTATTTTTTTCCCGAATGTTTTTACTTTGTGCATCCCATATTTTTCTTTCAGTATCTGCCCGATTTTTGCAGGAGTATTTCCTTGCTTTGCAAGTTCAACTATAATCTCTTCTATGTTCTCTGCTTCTACTCTTTCAGGCACAGCCTTTTCTTTTTTCACCTTTGCCCCTGTTTTTTTAGCTGCCATAATAACCTTTCTTTAAACAGGTTTTTAAAGTTTTAGTTTGAGCAGAAATAATACTAATTGCCTAAATAGATATAGCCCTGCCAGGATTCGAACCTGGGTCACAAGCTCCAAAGGCTCGTAGACTTGACCACTATCCTACAGGGCTTTATTAAAGAAGTATTAGTTTTTGTTTATAAAACTAATGCTTATCTTTGTATCTGCCTCTTGACTCCACTTTTTTAAGCTGTTCAAGTGTTTTATAACAATCTTTTGAGTTTTTATAGCCGACAACTATTGCTTCAAAATATTTATTCCAGTTTTTAAAGTGCTTTGCTTCTAATGCCTGTTTTATTAAATGCAAATCAACTGCCTTGTCTTCTATTCTTTTTGAATGAAACCCCAATCCAAAATCTATAAACCATATGTTGTTTTTTGAATCAAGAATCATGTTGCTTGTTGTCAAATCTCCGTGGATAATATCTGCATCATGAAGTTTTGCAATTGACTCGCCTATTTTGGTGCATGTTTTCTCTGCAGTTTTTTTATCTAAATTATCAAGCTCTTCTGACATTTTTTTTCCTTTTATAAAAGGCATTTTTATAAATGTCTGATTTTTGTCATTTAATGGTTCAGGAAATGGCACATTAATTAATTTTGACGCCTTTTCAAGAATTCTTGCTTCCTGCTTTGTTCTTTGTTTTATTATTTTCCTGTCTAATTCAGGAATACGATAACCCTTTGAAATCCTGTCTTTTATTATAAATTCCCCTTCTTTTGAAATAACTGCCTCTGCGCCTTGATAAATGAGTTTTTCTGGAGACATTTTAATAGATTAAGAAAAAATTTCTTCTGGAGTTAGTTCTGCTGATTTAATTATTTGATGCAGGGTTCCCCTTTTTAAATTTTGGTGGTTTGGATTTTTTTTAATTAATTCTTTACCTGAAATTTGAGGAAGTTTCATATTTCAATGATTTCTTCTTTTGCATTGTCTTTGTAGAAAACTATTTCATTTTCATCTGCTTCTAAATAAAGTCCTATTGCTTCTTTTATATTTTTTATAGCTTCATCTAATGTTTCGCCTTCAGAGATACATCCTGAAAGTGATGGCACATAAACAGTGTACCCCCCTTCTTCTTGCTTTTCTAAAACGATTTTAATTTCCATATTGATGGCAGTTTATCCGTATTTATAAAGTTTGCTTCTTTATCCCAGTAAATATTTTTGTTCATTTTAATTCGATTTTTTTATTGCAACTATTGCGAGCGTGCGAGCATGCTGAAATCAACAACAAGGCAGTATTTGCAGTATGCCTTTAATACGAATTGTTGAGTATACAAGAAATATAATGGACGAATGATTAGCAGATTTGCTGAAATTTATTTTGCTAACACCCATAATTTTGCCTTATTTTAAGTTTGTTCATTGGTGCTTTTTGCATTCTTCTTTTTTTATTAATATCAATTAAAATATTTAAATAATCAATAAATCAATCGGCGTCAGATTTGCAAAATAAAACGGGCGCGAAGCGCCACTAATTGCATTTAAGGCGAGCGAGGCGAAGCCGAGCGAGCGTAATTATCCAAAAAACCCATAATCTAAAAGTAACCGAAATATTTATAACGCCCCCCCTTTGGATTTGTTAATCTTTCAATAAGTTTTCAACACGAAAACGAAAGATTGAACTAAAATACAAAATAGTGATTGAAAGGAGGTGATAAAATGAAAAGCAAAGAATGGGTTGGAGTGATTGCTGTTGTTCTTATTGTTGCAGTGGTTGCTTCGCTTGTAACTACGAGCATTACTGGAGATGTGATAAGAGTAAACAAAGATATAAATGGGACATATAGAGTTTATACACAATTAGAGATGGATCAAAAGCTAACTTCCCTAAATGATCTTAAATGCGATGGCAGATTTTTAGATTTAGCGGTAAATAAAGAAGGGCATCATCCTAAGGAGACAGTCTATCTTGTTGGAAGTCCTTATTTGATTGAACTCAAAACTGCTACAGATAGTGCTGCTACAATAAAGGTTATAAATAAATATGGAAATTTAGGCAGCTCGGAAGTTTCAGAAGCACAAACTAAATTAATAAATGGCGTTGAAGTGAAAATGTTGTTGGCAGATGAATCTACTGCACTTAGTTATGCCCAAGCCCAAATGATTGTATCTACACCGGCTTGCGGACATTATAATTTCTCTGATTATTAATTGATTTTTATTTTACTTCTCTTTCTTTTTTGTTTTTTATTCTTAATCTTTTTATTTTCTTCTTCTTTCTTTTTTTAGTTTACTATTCAAAACCTAATCGTCTTCTTTTTTCCGAATTTCTTTGCGAGTTTCATCAGCTGTTTGTTTGACATCATTTTATTCGGGTCATGCATATTTTCCATGTCCATTGCGCCTGCGCTTGAGGCAAGCTCTTTTATCATTTTGTATTGTTTTATTAATTGTTTAATATCTCCAGTACTTGTTCCAGAGCCCTTTGCAATTCGCGAAATTCTTGAGGTTTGCTTTTCGAGCAATTCAGGATTTTCAATTTCTTCTTTTGTCATACTTTTTATTGCGTGCTTCCATCCCTTTAATTTTTTTTCCTGTGTTTCAAGCGCATTATCAGGAATTTTTGCTTTTCCTAATCCTGGAATCATTTCTGCAATTTTGCCTAATGGGCCGACTGATTGCATTGATTCTAATTGTTCAGCTAAATCTGCAAGGGTAAATTTGCCCTCTTCAAGATTCTTTTTCAGCTTTTCCTGAGTTTTTTCATCTGTTGCTGATTTTACTTTTTCAATTAAAGTTTCCAAATCACCCATTCCTAAAAGGCGCGAAACAAATGCTTTTGGATTAAACTGCTCAATATCGTTTATTTTTTCTCCTGTTCCTATGAAATAAACAGGCGCATTTACTTCATTGCAGGCAGTTAAGGCGCCTCCTGCTTTTGCAGAAGAATCCATTCTTGTTATAATCACTCCGTCAATACCACATGCTTCTTTCAGAATTACTGCCTGCTGTTTTGCAGCCTGCCCTATATCTGCTGCGATTACAAAAATTGTATGTGTTGGTTTCACAGCTTCCTTAATTTCTTTAATTTCTTTAATCAGCGATTTCTCTAAAGCATCTCTTCCTGCAGAATCAATCAGAACGAGATTGTATTTGTCAAGTTCTTTTTTGTATTTTTCATAAATTTTCAACGGCTTTTTTTCTGTTTTATCTATAAAAACAGGCACCTGTATTTTTTCTCCCAACTGCTCCAACTGTTCTGATGCAGCAGGGCGATGCACATCAAGTCCCAAGATTGCAACACTTTTCCCTCTTTTCTTGTACCATGAGGCTATTTTTGCAATTGAAGTCGTTTTTCCTGTCCCATATAATCCAACGAAAAGAATTGCGTCTTTTTTTCCAAGCTCAAGCTCTTTTTTCTCTTCACCAATTATTCTTATTATTTCATCATTGAGAATTTTTATTATGTGTTCTTTTTTCTCAACATTTTTCACATATTTTTCCCCTTCCTGCTTTATCTTTTCACTTATTTCTTTTACAAGCGCAATATTTACGTCTGCCATAATCAGCGCTCTTTGAAGCTCTTTAACAGTAGAATCTACCAGAGTTTTATCAACAAATACAGCTGATGCTATTCTGTCAATTCCTTTTTTCAGCGCATTTCCAATTGCTTCAAGCATATCAAAATTAGGAAGTATAAGGTTAATAAAGTTGTGGTTTAGGGATGCTTGGAATATTTTAAATAGATAATTAATTATGTTTAGATATGGCTATAATTTCTGAGCGAAAAACAAAAAGATTTGCAAAGCACCATTTGTTTGCCTTAATACTCTGCATTTTATCTATTTTGGTATTTTCTCTGATTTTATGGATGGTTGTTAGTGAGAACAAAATCCTTTTTCTTGATTTTTTAATAAACCAATCAGTTAGTGCGTTTCATGGAGAGATTATCACTTGGGTGATGATTTTTTTCACCAATATCATCAGCCCATTTGTTTTTGCTTTTTTGCTGATAGTTCTGCTGTTTGTTTTTGTTTATATGAAAAAATTTTATTCTGCAGTTCTTCTTTTTTTCAGCATTTTGGCTGGTTTTTTAAGCGGACTGCTGATTAAATTTCTTGTTTATAGATTAAGACCTGCGAATGTATTAATTGAATTTTCTGGCTCAAGCTTTCCAAGCGGGCATGCAACAATGGCAGTAATCTTTTTTTCACTGGTTATTTATTCTTTTAAATACGAGATAAAAAATAAATTTGCAAGGTATTTATTTATTGTTTGCAGTATATTATTATTTTTGATTATTGGATTTAGCAGAATTTATCTTAATGTGCACTGGTTTAGCGATGTTATTGCAGGATTTTTCCTTGGAATTTTCTGGCTGACACTGCTTATTCTATTATTTAAGATAGTTAATCTTGATAAAATAATTGATAAGAAATTTAAAGAAACTATTCAAGCCCAAGATTAGCAATTATTTCATTTGGATGGAATTTTTCAAGAGAATGATAATCCTGCCCTGTTCCTAAAAACAATATTGGCTTGCCCGTTATATATCCGACAGAAATTGCTGTTCCACCTTTTTCATCAACATCTGCTTTTGTCAGGATTATTGCATCAACTCCGAATGAGCTATTGAACTGCCTTGCTTGTTCTGTTGCATCATTTCCTGTTATAGATTCTCCTACAAATATTTTTATGTCTGGTTTTGCAACACGGATAATTTTTTCCATTTCTTTCATTAGATTGTCTTTTGTATGCATTCTTCCTGCTGTATCTATGAGAACTGCCTTTATTCCGTGCGCTTCTGCGTATTTTATTGCATCAAATGCAACTGCTGCAGGGTCAGAGCCGTAATTCTGATGGATTATTTTTATTCCTAATTTATCTCCGTGCTTTTTCAGCTGTTCTATTGATGCTGCTCTGAAAGTATCTCCTGCTGCAATTACACAGCTTATTTTATTTTCCTGCAGAAGCGAGGCGATTTTTGCAATTGAAGTTGTTTTTCCGCTTCCGTTTATTCCAAAAAAAAGCATTACGAATGTGCCCCCATTTTCTTTTATTTTTTCAGTTATATCAAATGGCTCAATGAGAATTTCAAGAAGAGTTTCTTTTAGGGAATTTTTTATCTCCTGTTCTATTTTTGATTTTTCAATTTCTATGTTTACAAGGCGCTTTTCCATGTCTGCCCTTATTTTATCCACGACTTCTAAAGAGACATTGTTTTCAAGAAGCAAAGCTTCAAGCTTTTCAAATAATTCATTAAATGTTTCCTGGTCAAAACGTGTAGTTGAGAATCTTGATTTTATTTTTGCAAAAAAACCGACTTTTTCTTCACTTTGCTTTTTTGTCTCTTCAGCGAGCTTTTCTTCAATCGCTTCTTCAACAGGCTTTTCAATTTTTATTTCTTTTACTTCTGGCTTTTGTTTTTTCCTTGGTTTTTTATCTGCTTTTTCTCCAGCTTCCTCTGTAATATACTCTAATTTCTCCTTGTTTTTTTCCTG
>Ga0208958_1000195_pt1 | contig 76592 bp, 79 predicted proteins | sample RifOxyB1_FD_184032 | JGI IMG/M metagenome (GOLD analysis project Ga0208958, IMG submission 184032) | Soil microbial communities from Rifle, Colorado - Rifle Oxygen_injection B1 (SPAdes) | ecosystem: Environmental > Terrestrial > Deep subsurface > Rock core/Sediment | place: Rifle, Colorado...
ACACAAACAGCAACAGTCACTGCCACCTCTGGCGGCCAAACCAATAACGCCAGCTGTTCGGTGGTTGTTAGCCAGGCTAATATTGCCTGCAGTTCAAATTCCCAATGCGGCCCGTCGGGATACACAGGGTCTCAATATTGCCAGAACAATTCAGTTTACCAAAATTATATAACCTATACCTGCAATAACCCCAATACGCCCCAAAGTTACTGCTCAAATGCAGTGTCCGCGCAACTAAAAAATACCTGCACAGCAAATCAAACCTGTTCTAATGGTTTGTGCAACGATCTCCCTGCTCCAGTTCCTGCTCCAATCCCAGCGCCGGTGCAAACTCAGACTCAAACCCAAACCCAAACCCAGGTAAACACTCAAACAGTATATGTAAACGCCAGCCCAAACACCAACACCGGTAACACGGGGAGCAATAACACCTGCTCCTATCATGCATACCAAAGATGCTCGGGTAGCAATTTGTATTGGTATGACTCGTGCGGAAACCAACAGGAGTCCCAGTACTGCCTAAACGGATGTTATAACAACGCGTGCCAAAACTATGCAAATTATAATAATAATTGCACATATCACGCCTATAAACTCTGCGTCGGAAACAACTCTTATTGGTTTGACTCGTGCGGAAACCAGCAAGATCTTTTCCAGAGCTGTTATGGGGCAAACATGATTTGCAGTTATGGCCAATGCTCTTATTACCAGCCCATTCCGGCTCCCGTACCTCCGCCTTCGCCAAATCCTTACATAGCGCATTATTCTACAAAGTGTTACAACAACAATATTTATTGGTATGATTCGCTGGGAGTATTGAGCGACTTATTTAAGAATTGCGCAGATAATAACAGTTGTACCATTGACTCGTGCTCTAATAAAACCTGCTCAAACGTATTAAAGTGCGACGGCTCAACCTGTGCTAGCGGAGGAGCGGATTATAATAAATATTGCCAAAATACCGGTACTGCAAGCCCGTTGTCTGTTACATTTCTTGTAAAACCGTCTGCATCTGCCGCGCAGTGGCAAAAAAGCATTGAATTGGGGCAAAACAGCACGGCATACTTTTCTATTTCTGTGACAAATAATTCCGATTCAGAAATAAGCAATGCGAATATTTCCGCAAACATACCCGGGCAGATTACCACACTGGGCAACCTGCAGATAAACGGAGTTTCCGTGTCCGGAGATATAAACACAGGCATTGCCGTGGGATATTTATCTTCCGGGACCACAAAAACAATTAAATTTGAGGGAAAAACACAAACATTCTCAGCCCAGGCAACAGCCCAAGCGAATTCAATAGTCAACGTAAATGGCACAATTCAGTCAGATGAGCTTTCTATTAATTTTAACCCAAGCTATGCAACAGCCTCGGTTTCGTCTCCTAAAAACAGCGCAGGAATATGGGAATTTCTGAAAAGATGGTATTTGTGGATATTGGTTGGACTGGTCTTGGTATTCTTATTTGTAGTTGTATTTAGAAGACTTTCGTCAAACGCGTAAAACAAATTTGTTTTCTGTCCGGCATCTCCAAACAGGAGGTGCCGGATTTGATTTTGGAATAATTTTTGCTATAATAAAGCAATAAAAAATGATGCAGAATAAAGCAACATTTGAATTTGTTTCTTATAGGTTTGAGCCCCAGAAAAAGAGGATATTTTTTGATTACAAACTGAGCCAAAAGGGGATTGAGCCTGTTTTGTTTACAGAAACAATAATCCTTCCAAAAATTCCAAATCTAAAAAATATCCCGACCGAGGCAGTAAAAAAAGCTCTGCAGGGCGCGCACATAGCCTTAGGCGTAAGCTATTATAAACTTTTTTGCGCAGAGAAAATAAAATTAAGCTATATCCTGTCAAAAGAAGGGGCTGATTTTTGGAATGTTTTTTACAAGAAAGGCCTTGGTGAATTTTTTTATAAAAACAAGCTAGACCCGAAAATTTTTCCCGGCTTTGCCTTTAAAATAAATGCTGAAATAAAAAATCTCAGGCTAAATAGAAATAATAAATTTTTGGTTGGAGTTGCGGGAGGAAAGGACTCAATAGTTTCCTGTGAATTACTAAAAAAATATGGAGCTGATTTTTCCGCTATTTTTTTTGAAACACAAAAAAAATCTGAATTGGTTGACAGTGTCATAAAAAAAGTGGAGATAAAGTCCCTAAAGGTCAGGCGTATTTTGGATAACAAAGTTTTTGACACGGAGGCGGGTTATTATTCCGGGCATGTTCCGGTTTCGGGAATTTATGCTTTCTTGGGTATTTTGTCTGCTCTGTTTTATAATTATTCTTTTTTTGTTGTGTCCAATGAATATAGCAGTAATTTTGGGAATGTAAAATATAAAGGGGCAACAATCAACCACCAATGGTCTAAATCCTCTGAATTTGAAAAGTTGTTTCAAAGTTATGTAAGGCGTTTTATCAGCCCCGATTTATTTTATTTTTCTTTGCTTAGGCCGTTTTACGAAATAAGGATTGCTGAATTGTTCTCAGAGCATAAAAAATATTTTGATGTTTTTTCCAGCTGTAACAATAATTTTAAAATAGGTGGCGCAACAAACGGCAAACTATGGTGCGGGCAATGCCCAAAATGCGCTTTTGTTTTTTTGATACTTTTGCCATTTGTGCCGAAAGAAACACTGATTAAAATTTTTGGAAAAAATCTTATGGAGAACACGGGGTTGCTTGCTACATTCAGGGATATTTTGGGATTTGGCAGAGTAAAGCCGTTTGACTGTGTTGGAACCTACGAAGAGTCGCGGGCGGCCTTTTATATGTCTAGGGCATTATTCAGGGACGACTTGGCCGGAGAGGTGTTTTTGCCAAAAATAGATCCCGAGGATAACAGGTATTTTTTTAATGAAAAAAAACTCCCCCTTAAAATCTATTTTCAAGACAAGAGAAAGCCGCAGGAACTGGTGGATAAGGTTTTTAAAACCCAGCCGTCATTAGTGCCCGACTATCTAAAATTTTTAGGAATGAGAAACGCCCTAATATTAGGTTATGGAATTGAGGGCAAGGCCACAAAGGAATATTTAGAGAAGAAATTTAGCGCGCTGAAAATAGCAACATCTGATGCAAAAGACGGCCCTGATTATTTGGCAAAGCAAAAAAATTACGATATAGCCATTAAGTCTCCGGGAGTGTATAAAAAATACATAAAGATTCCCTATACTACGGCAACAAATATATTTTTTTCATATGCAAAGCAAATACCGGGTGTAAAAATAATCGGAGTCACCGGAACAAAAGGTAAATCAACAACAGCTTCCCTAATTTATCACATTCTTAAAAAATCAGGGAAAACCGCGCAACTTTTGGGAAATATTGGCACGCCCATGCTTAGCGCGCTCTTGGGTAAAATTAAAAAAAATACAATTTTTGTTCTGGAGCTTTCAAGCTACCAACTAGACGATATTAAATATTCGCCGGATATTGCGGTTTTAACCAGCCTTTTTCCCGAGCACATGGACTACCACTACACCGTTAAAAATTACTATAACGCCAAAAAAAATATAATAAAATTCCAGGAAAAGGGAGACGTGTTTATTTTTAATCAAAAGGATAAAAAAGCGTTAAGCTGGCTAAGCGAGGTCAGGGGAAAAGCTGTTCCGTTTGCGCAGGATGCCTTTCTTAATGAAATAGATTTGCCGTTGATTGGGCCTCATAACAGGGAAAATATTAGAGCTGCTGTGTCCGCTGTAAAGGAATTTGCAATTGCAGACGCAAAAATAAGGCGGGGAATTAAAACATTTAAACCTCTGCCACACAGGCTGGAATTTGTCGGCAAACATAAAAACATAAGGTTTTATGACGATGCAATTTCCACAACTCCCGAATCAACCATAATGGCAATAAAATCGCTAAAGGAGGTGGACACGATTTTTTTGGGCGGGGAGAACCGCGGATATAATTTTTCGGGATTGGAAAAAGCGATAAAAAAATATAAAATAAGAAATGTAGCTCTTTTTCCCGAAAGCGGAGATAAAATCCGTCTGGCCGGGCTGAATATCCTAAAAACAAGAAGTATGGAGGAAGCGGTAATTTTTGCCTATAAAAATACTGAGCCCGGAAAAATATGCCTTCTGTCGAGCGCCTCGCCAAGCTATTCGCTTTGGAAAAACTTTGAGGAAAAAGGCGACCAATTTAAATTATTAGTTAAGGCCTATCAAAAATAATCTTGCATGAAGCGCCACTTTGATTATTTCCTGTTCTTCTTGATTTGTGCATTTATTGTTTTTAGCTTGCTGTTTTTTTTCTGCGTTTCTGCGCCCGCATCTCTGCAGAGATTTGGCAACACCAATTATTATTTTTTACACCAGCTGGTTTTTGGATTTCTACCGGCAATTGTGGCGGGGTTTGCGGGCTATAAAATTCCTTTAGGGGTCCTGAGGAAATGGGCGCTGGCATTTGTTTTGCTGAATATTGCGGGATTATTTTTTGTGTTTATTCCGGGCATTGGCCTAAAAATAGCTGGCGCAAGCAGATGGATTTCGTTTGGCAAGGCAACAATTCAGCCCGCCGAATTTTTAAAAATCACAGCCATTATGTATTTATCGGCGTGGATTGCCTCAAAATTATACGAAACAGGCGCGGGGGGCTGGAAATCCAATGTAAAAAAAGGTTATCATAATACAATATATATTCTTTTGCCCTTTCTTATTTTTTTAGGAATAATTTCCTTTGCTCTATATTTGCAGAGAGACATCAGCACCCTTGGAATAATATCATTGACGTTGCTAGCGTTATATTTTTCGGCAAAAACCCCTATTTGGCACACGCTTTTGGTTGTTGTTGCGGGCCTGGGCGCCCTAATGCTTGCGGTAAGGCTTGAGCCTTATAGATTCAGCCGGTGGCTTACTTTTTTAAATCCTACACGCGATCCCCTGGGAGAAAGCCACCAACTTACGCAATCAATAATTTCTCTGGGATCGGGCGGATTTTGGGGAAAAGGGTTGGGGCTCTCAACCCAAAAATTCGGCGGGCTTCCAACCGCAATGTCTGACTCTATTTTTGGAATAATAGGGGAGGAATTAGGGCTGATAGGGGGCGCAATAATAATTGCCGCGTTTATTGCTCTTTTTTGGCGCGGGATCCAGATTTATAAAAATTCAAACGATAAGTTTTCAAAATTGACAGCAATAGGAATTGTTTTTTGGATATCGCTTCAGGCGCTTATAAACATCGCGTCATCTGCCGGGCTGTTTCCTATAGCGGGAATCCCTTTGCCATTTTTCTCTTCCGGAGGCTCGCATCTTATTACAGAAATATTTGCCATGGGGCTACTATTAAACATCTCAAAAAATACATGAAAATAATATTCACGGGGGGCGGAACAGGAGGACATGTTTTTCCCTTGGTCGCTATTGCGCGGGAAATAAGGAGGATTTATCCCAAAAAAGATTTGGAACTTTTTTACGTGGGCCCAAAGGACGGCTTTTGGCTGGCCTTGCTGTCGCAGGAAGATTTTATTATGAAAACAATTGTTTCGGGAAAACTGCGCAGATATTTTTCTTTCCAAAATTTTGTAGACATTTTATTTAAAATTCCTTTCGGAATTTTACAAAGTTTTTTTATGCTTCTGGTAATAAATCCCGATTTGGTTTTCAGCAAGGGCGGGTCGGGCTCTTTTGCTGTAACCTTTTCGGCTAGATTGCTAAAAATTCCAGTGTTTTTACACGAATCCGATGTAGTGCCAGGGCTTTCAAATCAAAAAACATCAAAATGGGCAAAAAAGATTTTTACTTCTTTTGAGAAAACAGAATTTTTTGACCCAAAAGTAACAACCGTTACGGGAAATCCAATAAGAAAAGAGGTTTTGGAGGGCGATAAAAAAAGCGCGGGAGAAGTTTTTGGCCTAACTTTTGAGAAACCGGTTTTTTTGATAATAGGGGGGTCGCAGGGATCCGAAGCTATCAACGACTTTATCCTGAATGTTTTAGAGAGCCTGCTTAAAAGCTATGAGATAATACATATGACCGGCATAGAAAATTTAAAAAGAGACAGGGCTGAATCGCAAGTTGTGGCCAATCAAAATTTGCAAAAATATTATCATGCCTATGGGTTTTTAAGTGAAGAGCAAATTAAGCACGCCTACAAGGCCGCTGATTTGATAATTTCGCGGTCGGCTTCTGGCTCTATCTTTGAAATCGCCGCAATTGGCAAGCCGAGTATACTGATTCCCTTGCCGTCCTCGGCGGGAGACCACCAGTCAAAAAACGCCTACGCATACGCAGACACCGGAGCTGCCCTGGTTATTGAGCAGGACAACCTAACGCCCAATTTTTTTATAGAAAACGTCCAGATGCTGTTTTTAAATCCGAGCAAGATTGAGCAGATGAAGCAATCGGCGCTTTCGTTTGCAAAACCGTTGGCTGCGAGAGCCGTAGCAAGGGAAATATTAGAATTTTTAACGCTAGATTAAAATGAAAAAAATTGCTAAAAAATCGGCGGGGCAGGTGAGAGTAAGGTTTGCCCCAAGCCCCACAGGGCCTTTGCATGTGGGAGGGTCCAGAACCGCTTTATTTAATTATTTGTTTGCCCAAAAAAATGGCGGCAGGTTTGTTTTGCGCATCGAGGACACTGATAAAGAAAGGTCCTTGCAGAAATGGACAGAAGAAATTATAGAGCAATTGAAGTGGCTGGGAATAGAGTGGAACGAAGGCCCGGATATTGGCGGAAAATTTGGGCCATACAAGCAAACCCAGCGCACAGATATTTACAAAAAATATTTAGAAAAGCTTTTAGGGGAAAACAAGGCTTATTATTGTTTTTGTACAGAGGAAGATTTGGAAGCTAAGCGCCAAGATCAAATGAGCAGGGGAGTGGCTCCAAAATACGACGGAAAGTGCGCACGCTTATCAAAGGAAACCGTTGAAAAAAATTTAGCCGAAAAAAAATCTTCTGTGATAAGATTTAGAATTGAAAACAAAAAAATAAAATTTAATGACCTAATACGTGGCGACGTGGAATTTGATGCCAGGCTTTTGGGCGACGTGGTAATTGCAAAAGATTTAGATTCGCCGTTATATCACTTTGCTGTTGTTGTTGATGATTTTGAAATGGAAATTAGTCACGTAATAAGAGGTGAAGAACACCTGCCAAACACGCCAAGGCAAATTTTAATACAAAAAGCGCTTGGCTTTTACCAGCCTATTTATGCTCATTTGCCTTTAATGCTAAATACCGATAGATCCAAGCTTTCAAAAAGGCAGGGAGATGTTGCATTAGCCGATTATCATAATAGCGGTTATCTGCCCGAAGCTCTTGTTAACTTCATGGTTTTGCTTGGCTGGAATCCGGGAACGGAAAAAGAAATTTTTTCACTATCTGAATTAGTAAAAGAGTTTTCAATAGAAAAAGTGCAAAAAGCCGGCGCTGTTTTTAACATTGACCGCCTGGATTTCCTAAACGGCTTTTATATCAGAGAGAAAAATATTGAAAAATTAACAGAACTTTGCAAACCATATTTGCGGGAAGCCGGGCTTCTGGTTGCAGGGCAGGTAACCGAAAATCAGCTGGAAAAAATTGTTGAAGTCTCAAAAACAAGGATGAAGAAACTTTCTGATATTGTTGAATTGTCGGATTTCTTTTTTGCGGATAAATTAAGTCTTGATAAAGATTTATTAAAATGGTCAACAATGCAGGACACAGAAATTAAGGAGGCTCTTTTATTGTGCGACAAAATTTTGTCGGAAATTAAAATATGGGACATAAAAAATATTGAGGCAGGTCTGACAGCCGGGGCAGGGGAGTTTAATAAACAGAAAGGATATCCTGAAAAAAATAAAGGATATTTGTTGTGGCCGTTGCGCGTGGCTTTGTCGGGCAAGAAATTTTCTCCAAGTCCGTTTGAAATAGCAGATATTCTAGGCAAAGAAAAAACAATAAAACGCATAGAACAAGCAATAAAATTACTTTAAAACATGACAAAACGCGTATATACCCAAACATTCGGCGTGGCGGGAGCTATTATAGAAAGAGATGGTAAAATTTTATTGGTAAAGGAGAACAGTCCATCGGCAAAAGGAAAATGGAGCCATCCTGCGGGCTGGATTGAGGTGGGGGAGAGCCCCATTGATGCAGTCAGAAAAGAAGTAAGAGAAGAAACTGGATTTGATTTTAATCCAAAAAATATTTTGGGCGTATATTCAATATTCAAAAACAAGAACGATGTTGAAAGTTTTCATCATGGAATAAAAATTATTTATATCGGTAAAATTTCAGAGAACCAAGGAAAATTTTTACAGGATGAAATATCAGAAACCAAATGGTTTGCACCAGAAGAAATAGAAAAAATGGATTTAAATGTGCTGCGAGATTTAGATATAAAACAAATGGTAAAAGACTATTTTTCAGGCACAAAATATCCCCTGGATTTAATCACTCATACAACTCAGCCAGAGTAGTTTTATTGTGCGACAGATGGGGAATAAACCCCGTCTGTGCAAATGGCGCGTAAGCGCAGATAGTACGATTATTAATAAATTAATAAATTATATTTCAAAAATGTTTGAGAATTTTAGCCGCGCAGGTTATATAATTATTATAATTTTTATTCTTGGTGCGACTTTTTTGAGCCAGCAGCCGTATGCAAGGGAATATGGAAAGAAATTATATCTAGGCATAGCAGTCCAAAAAGAAATCTATTGGGCCAAGTTATCGGGCTGGGCGGTATCAAATGCCTCCGGAGTTTATACTAAAATCAGCGGGGGACTGAAAGGCGGGGGAGAGCCGGTAAAAACCACGGTAGATCAAAATACAAACCAAAATAAAAATAGTATTTTTCAAAATATTCTCCAAAAATAAATTTTTTATAATAATATGATTAGAAAGGTGATATATGCATCATCTTTTTTAAAATAATTTACAACCCCATTGACCCCGTTAGAAATCTCGCCCGCGCGAAACGCGCCCGAAGAGCCTATGGGCGGGCTATTTCTAACGGGGTTGACACGCCCTAGGGGAGCGTTATTATAGATATATACTACGTCGCAAAATGTAGGTAAACCGACGTTGTAGAGTAGGGCAATAAGGCAACTCAAAAAAAGACATGGAAAATTCAACCAAACCAATTAAAGAAAATCTCCAGGATTTTTTAGATTTCTGCGAAGTAGAAAAAGGTTTAAGAAAAAATACTCAAGATAATTATAAAAAATATTTAGAAAAGTTTTTTCATTGGTTAGACCACGCTAAATTATCCTCTTTACTCCCCCATCAATTGACCTCAGACCATATTTGGGACTATAGATTATACCTTTCCCGCACCCCAAGCCCTGCTACCGGTAAATTGCTGTCAAAAGGCACCCAAAACTACTATTTAATCGCTTTAAGAGGCCTTTTAGGCTACTTTGTGGCAAAAGACATACTTTCGCTGCCCCCCGATAAAATAGCCCTTGCAAAGGCTGATAAAGGCCTAAAAAGCGTGAAATTCCTTAGTTTAGACCAGATTGGTAAGCTTTTATCGTCTATTGAGCCAAAAGACGATATTAGCCTACGTGACAGGGCTATTTTAGAAGCTTTTTTTTCAACCGGCCTCAGAATTGCCGAATTAGTATCATTAAATCTTGAACAGTTTAACAGCCTAAAAGATAAAAAGGATATAGAGTTGGGCGTCATTGGAAAAGGCGGGAAACCGCGTGTTGTTTATTTTTCTGAACGGGCATTAAACTTTATTAAAAAATATCTTGAAATAAGAAATGGTGTTAATCATGCCAATCAAAAAGCTTTGTTTATTAACTTTCGCGATAAAAAAGATGATACAGATGCCCGCCTGACGCCAAGGTCAATTGAACGCATGGTTAAAAAATATGCTTTGCTTTCTGGCGTGCCAATTTTCACAACCCCCCACACTTTGCGCCACAGTTATGCCACCGATTTATTAAACCAAGGAGTTGACCTTCGCAGCATCCAAGAATTTCTTGGCCACTCCAACATCGCCACAACCCAAATTTACACGCACGTAACCAACAAACGCCTCCGTGACATCCACCACCAGTTCCATTCCGACCCAGATAAAAAGTAAACGTCGCACAATAAAAATATAATCTCTTTTTTTAAATTGACAATGGCAGATTATTTTTATATATTAAACTAATATTTTTATGCGAACTTGCCCGTAGTGAGTTTGCATCTAGCAGTTCGTTGTCACTATTATTGCGAGAGGGACAATTATGAAAAAGCCAAAAAGCGCCCCAATTGCAGCGGCAAAGCCAATCTCTGCTGGTAATTCCGGCATTAGTGAGGCTAGCCTGCGGATGTTTAATTCCGTCCCAGCGCAACGCAGCGGCAATATCGTGGCAAAACCAGCCAATCGCGAGGAACCAGTTTCATCTGCCAAGTCTATTTTTGCAAAAGCTGGCAAGGGCAAACACAAAAACGAGCCCGCCCAAAATGCAACTCCGGAAGTTGACATGAGCAAAGTCGTACTGCCGCGAGTTGAGGCTTTTAATCCATTCAAAATCCGTCCGATGAAAAACCAAATCCGGCAACGATTTTTTGGTATTGATTCGCTAGCTAACAGTATAGATGCTGTTGGACAGCTTGTTCCGGTTATTGTCGTGAAAATCGACGGAAACCCTGACTTTGACGCGCAACTTGTTGACGGCGAAGGCCGGCTCAAAGCTTGCATGCTTCTTAAACGGGGCATCTCAGCTTACGTCTGGGAAGGCGGCGCTGACATAGAAACCCTCTTTGAGGCTTCTGTTGCAGCAAATTGCAATCGCCACGACCACGATCCGGTAGAGCGCCTGGCGGCAGTCTTGCGCATGAAAAACAACGGGCGCACCGACAAACATATCGCAGACATCTTTGGAAAGTCTGTGGGATGGGTTGGCCAGCAATTTATGCTGCGCAAACTTCATCCAACAGTACTAAACTGGATGATTCCGGTTGTCAAAGGCAAGGAAGGCGGAGATACCGGTTCTGTGAGCAGCGGTTCTAGAAGGATTAAGGCTCCTCTTAGCTTCCAGTTGGGACTTTTACTTTCGCAGGTTAAGCCAGCCGAGTCTCAAATTCCTCTTGCCAAGGAAATCATTGGACAGAAGATGTCTTTGGCTCAGGCTCAGCACTATATTGCATCGGCTTTGCGAGGCGTCTCAGGAATTCAGCGCAACAGTCATCATCACGCCGGCGAGAAAATCGCCTCCTTGGGATCTCAAGCCAGAGGCATGGAATACAAGCTTCGCACCTACACAGACATGGCGGATTCTGAAATCCAAATCTTGCTAGGCAGGTTGGACGAAAGTCATATCCAAAGTCTGGACACCTCTCTTGAGAGACTTTTCAATACCGTATCTACTCTTCGGGAAACAATCCATCGCTCCCTTCCCCGAGGAATGCGGTTAAAGATTAAAGCTTGTTGATGGCTAACGCCAACGACTAAGCTGTTTCACGCACTGGCGCTTGTCGTTCAACGATCGGCGCCTTTTTTATTAAAAAATATTTTCAGACAAAAAATAACAATGATAAAACTGACCCCTCGGCCAGTTTTTTGTTTTATCCAATTTGTCGCACAATAAAATCATTCTTACCGACGAGATAGTTCACAACCCAATTGCGTTTTTGATAAACCTCCAGATCGTTTTTAAGTTTTGCCAGGCCATTGAGTAATCCGTTGCTATTAAACCCATAAAAACTATCAAACCGGATATTAGTTTATGCTTCTTAATTAAGTTATAAAACCACTTTAGTAATTGCCATACAAGCCAGAGAGGATTAACAAGGTTCCAATAATTACTTGTGCTAAGAGAGCGAACCGTTTGCGGCGCAGGTGTTTTTTGTAACTCCATATGTCTCAACCTGTCCTCCACTTGTGATAGTCGTATAGCGAGACGATCCCCAATCTGCTTGGCTGTTTCCTCTTCTATCTTAACGGGGTCTTTCTCGGTAGAAACAGCCTTAATAAACTCTGCATTCAGGATAATGCTTAAAGCAATGTCTGGCCTAACTTCCTTAAAAGATGAAATTTTAGCCATTATTTTCTCTGCCAAATTATTGGGTAGAATCCCTTGTGCAGATTTTATCTGGGGGCGAGAGAACAGCTCAATAAAATCAGAGTCGTATTCTTCAGTTCTTTGGGTAAAAGGACGCAATAACTGTAATAATTGATGTGGTAATAACGAGAAAGAAGGCTCTCCTGCATCTTTGGTTTTTGCTCCATAAATCAGTAGTTGATAATCCAATGTCAGAAACCAGTACCTTCCTTCAGATTGATTAGCCTCTGTTTCTTTACGAAGCCTTCTTATTAATAAACAACTATAAGCATCGTGTTGTGCAACGTCTAGGTCTTTCTTAATGCGTATATTATCGTTAAGTATCCGGGTCTCTTTTTCTATAGTTTCCTTTGAAAAATTGATTATTCTTGTATCTATTTCTATGCCTTTATTTTTAAGAAGTTCTGAAACATGAGTAAATTTGTTTATAAAATCAGTCTTGTTTATTCCTGTTCTATAATATTCACGCCTATAAGCGGTAATAAAATTTTCTTCTTCGGAAATATCTGCAGCAATTTCCGCTAGATCACGCCTGATATCCGGACTTTTCAATAAAGAGGCCCCGTTGCTCTCTACCGACTTTTTCATTTCTTCCACCGTTCTTTTAGAGACTAATATTTTCATTCCAAACTCTCGGGCTAAATCAATCGTTCTCTCGACAGTTGTTTTATTTCTAACGCTTAAATCAAACAATGAATAGAGAACATTAGTATCTAGGTACAGAGAATAGCTCTTGAAGCTAGTAGCAATATATTTTTTAGTTTGCGGATCGGCTTGAACAATGCGGTAAATAAATGTACCGTCGAGGAGTTGAGATAGATATTTTTTTTTCTTACTATCAATATTTCTAAGGAAAAGTGGGAATTCGATTTTACGAACTCTCTCTATCTCCGCAGATCTTTTGGGTAAACATTTTTCAAACTCTTCTTCTGTCAATAATAGTCTAATATATTCGTCTAATTTAGAGTCCTTAGGGTAAATAAGACCGGCGCATTCTGCCCCATGTTTCAGAAATATTTTATTCAAATATAACTGAAGATCCCCCGTTAAATCCTCCTTAAATTTTGAACCGATTTCGGGGTACTGAATAGATATTTTATCCCACCACTCATTCAGAATTTGTTTTTCAAACCTTTTTGTCTCCGCGTTCCTCTTCTTTAATTCTCCGAATCTGTCTATTACTAAACAAAAAATTTTATTCGATGCCTTAACCCTACCAGCTGTTATTAGGTTTTGTAGTGGCTCTTCCAGCTCTTCTATCGAAAATTTAAGTAAAAAAATTTCTTTGATTCCCAGGGCGATTTTTTCTCGAGATATCATTACCTTCTCGCTTTTCTCCAAGAGAGTTTGCTCGATTAAAAATTCTAAAATAGATGAGGTAATATTTGTCTCCTTTCCAACTATTATTTCAGAGAGGCGGCGGAGTATATGGTGCTTTAATTCCTCTCCAAAAATATCTCCTTTTTGTATTATTTGCTCTTTCATAACTTTTCAATTATTTAAGCTTGGCTCTATTTTTTATAAAAGTCAAACAAATGTCGCGAAATATATGTTCTGCAAAATATATTATTTAATCACTTGTCGCACCCGCCTTCGCTAAAAGCTCCGGCGAGGCAAGGCAATAAAAAAGTCCCGGACACATTGCTGTGCCGGGACATGGCGATTACTACTTGATGTAGCCGCTCTGGTGTTTCCAGAGGCTGGCGTATACGCCATCTTGAGAGAGTAGCTCTTTGTGCGTGCCGTCTTCCTTGATGGCCCCATCTTCCATGACTATAATCCGGCTCGCGTTCTTGATTGTGGAAAAACGATGTGCGATGACAATGCAGGTCCGGCCCACAAGCAGGTCTGCAATCGCAGACTGAATCTTGTGTTCCGTTTTGCTGTCAAGCGCGCTTGTCGCCTCGTCCAAAATAAGAATGGGAGCATCTGCAAGAAATGCCCGGGCCAGAGCAATCCGTTGCCGTTGGCCACCAGAAAGTTTCGTGCCGCGTTCGCCGACAATAGTATCCAGGCCTTTGGGAAGGCGCTGGATGAATTCCCATGCATGCGCGCGTTTGGTGGCCGCAATAATCTCCTCCTCAGATGCTTCGGGATTTGCAAAGGCAATATTTTCCCGGAGGCTTCTGTGAAAAAGATCAGGATCTTGCGGCACGACTGCGATCTGCCGGCGCAGAGACAATTGCGTCACGTTTGCAATGTCCTGATTATCAATGCGGATGTAGCCGGAGTGGATGTCATAGAGGCGGAGAATAAGTTTTGCCAGAGTGCTTTTTCCTGCGCCGCTATGGCCCACAAAGGCTAGTGTCTGGCCTGGCTGGACCAGCAAGGAGAAGTCTTCAATGGTGCTGTCGTGATGCGCACTCTGATTGCCGTAGTTGAAGCTGACTGAGTGAAACTCAATTTTTCCATCTTCAACAATCAGTGGCCGCGCGCCGGGAGCATCCTGCACCTCAGACTCCCTTGCAAAAATCTCTGCCATCTGCTTCGCATCCGCCAAATAGCGAAAGATGCGGTTGGTTGAAATCCCAATGTTCCATATCTGAGACATCAGAATTATCACGTAACTTTGGAAAAATACGAAATCTCCCACGGTTACGGTTTTGTTATACCAACCTCGCACAAGCATACAGAGAACAATGAACTCGAAAGCGCCAGCCGCAATTCCTTGCACGCGCAGAAGCATCATGCCTCGCAGATATGTGCTTTTCCTGTGCACATAACAATCTTCTGTGGTGCTGTCAAACCGTTGCTGTTCCTCGCGCTCCATTCCAAATGCCTTGATGGCTGGCTGGTTGATACATGCGTCTGTAAAAGCCCCACCTACGGCAGAGTCTTTTTCGGAGACTACCTGGCCCCACCTCATTCTCAAAACAGCAAAGTAGATGCTGATGGCAAGGTAAATGGCGATCCAAACGCCAAAGGCCAAGGCCAACATCGGACTCTCATAGATGAACACCGCAAATGTCAGCAAAATCATGGTTAGACTACGGCCGAGGCTGTAAATGATTTGGTCAATAATCCCCTCAAAAGAGTTGCAGAATTTTCCGGCGACCTTAGCAAGCGCTCCTGCCAATGAGTCTTCAAAAAATCTCATGGATTGCGCCTGAAGGGCACGAAAACTGCGCTGGTCAAGGTCCCGCATACTGCTAGGTTCAAAGTAAGCAGTCGCCAAATCAAGGCCAAGCCACGCCGCGTTAGCCGCAACAATCAGCCAGAAAACGCGCCACAGCGTCTGCATGATGATATCATCGCCAGAATCGCAGGTAAATCCGTCTAGGAACTGCCGCAGAAGAAATGGGTACGCGGCATTCGCCAACACGCTCATCACCATGCAAAACAGCATTACCAGCATTAGCCAGCCATACTTTTTTTCAGTCGGCCAGTAGGCTTTGAAGATCGTTTTCATTTGCTAGCTTCCCTTCTCTCGTTATTCTGTTTTGGTTCAGGACGATGACACATTATCACCGTCAGGACTAACTAAATTCTATCATACAATTAAAATATGTCAAGGATAACAAAAACTGGCCCTGCCGCAAGTTTTTAATTTTATTCAAATCTAATCTGTCGCACAATAGCAGCAGCTATTGCTTGTCGCACAATTAAAATAGTATAATAGGTCTAATAATTTAAAATAAGTAATTTTTTAAAAACAATGGTAAAGGAAAAATTTAGCGTTGCAACAATAGTAAATAGCGACGGATGTTTTGATTTGCAGTTTCGCAAGGATACCAGGCACAAAAGAACCAACTCCCCCACCTATTACAGATGGAAGGCCCAATTTGTTGTGACTGCTCCAAAGGAAAACGAGAGAATTTTAAACAAAATTAAGAAGGAATTATGTTGCGGAGAAGTTTCAATATCAAAAGGCCAGGCAAGGTTTTCGGTTCAGAAAATTAGCGACGTGGCTAAAATAGTTGTGCCGTTTTTTAAGAAAAATGCTTTAGCTAGAGATAAAAAAAGAGACTTTGAAATGTGGGCCAAGGCAGTTGAAATTATACAAAAAAACAAAGGCAAATATTTAGCTGCCTGGCAAAAAAGCGATTTGCACTCTCTTATTGAAATTCAAAAAGCATGCTGTAAATATAAGGCTCGGCCAAGAAAATCTAAGTGGCTGGATATGGCAAAATCATTTTCCAAATCGGCGGGCACGCCGGTCAAACTCGACTAGCGCCGCGTCCAGATCCTGCTCGGTAAAATCCGGCCAAAGCTTTGGGCAAAAATAGAGCTCTGAATATGCCCCCTGCCAAAGCACAAAATTGGACATTCTCATTTCCCCGCCTGCGCGGATTATAAGGTCGGGTGCGGGCACGCCTGCAGTTGATAAATAGGTCTCAAATAATTTTTCGTCTATTTTTTCCGGGTCAATCCCCTCCTTTATAATATTCTTTACAGCGTTTAAAATATCCCACCTGCCTCCATAACTGATAGCCAGGTTTAAAAATAATTTATCGTTATTTTTTGTGGCCTCCTCAACTCTTTCTATTGCCTCCTGTAGGGATTTTGGAAGGCGTTCTTTTTGGCCAATGACTCTTACCCCAATCCCCTCTTTTTTGTATTCCTCGCTATTTTGGTATTTTTCAAAATTATTAATCAATCCTGTTTCCAAAAGCTTCATTAAATAACTCACTTCTTCTTCCGTCCTGTTCCAGTTTTCGGTTGAGAAACCAAAGGCGGTGAGAACTTTCACTCCCCTATTTTTGCACCACCTTGAAAAATCCAAAAGGTTTTCATATCCTTTTTTGTGGCCTTCTAATGTGTGCAGTCCTTTTTGTTTTGCCCATCTCCGGTTTCCGTCCGGGAATAAAACTATATGTTGAGGAATTTTATCTGTCATTGTTTTTGTTCTATTGTTATTGGCGTTTTTTGAATATTTTTTGCGGTTATGTATCCTGTTGCAAACGAAAGCATCATTAATAAAACTATTATAATAAATAATATTATATCACTAAAATAGCGTTTGACAAAGTCTATAATTTTTGCTAACATAATATTATTAAAATCTAAAACATAAACATGAGCAAAACTAAACAAGGAGGCTCTTCCAGGCTTGGAAGGGATTCAGAAAGCCAAAGACTGGGTATTAAGGCCTATGCGGGCGAAACCGTAAAGGTTGGCGAAATAATTGTAAGACAGAGAGGCTCCCACTATCTTTTGGGGAAAAATGTCAAAAAGGGATCTGACGATACTATTTATGCCATGAAAAACGGTGTTGTGTCTTTTTCTGCAAAAACCAAGAAGCTTTTTGACGGATCCAGGCGGTCTGCAAAAGTAGTCTCTGTAATTTAGGTGAAAGGCCCTGCTTATCGAGGCTTTTTTGTTGCCGCAGAAATAAACTCCTTAAACAACGGGTGTGGTTTTAGCGGGCGCGACTTAAACTCGGGATGAAATTGCGTAGCCACAAAAAATGGGTGACCATTATGTTCAATAATTTCCACAAGGTTCTTTTTTTTGTTTATGCCTGCGATTATCAGTCCTTTTTCTTCTAATAGTTTTCGGTAGTCGTTGTTTACCTCGTACCTGTGCCTGTGCCTCTCTGAAATAGTGTATGGGCCTTTTCCGGCTTTAATCCAGTCCTTATAGGCTTTATGGCTTATGGTGCCCGGTTGGACCTCACAGTCGTAAGCCCCTAATCTCATTGTTCCGCCATAGTTTTTTTGTTTAAGCATTTTTTTTTGCTCTTCTATAACATCTATTACCGGATTTTTTGCATTTTTAACAAATTCCCTCGATGTGGCATCTTTTATTCCCGCAACATTCCTTGCAAATTCAATTACGGAAAGCTGGAGTCCAAGGCACAAGCCCAAAAATGGGATTTTATTTTTTCGGCAGTATTCTATGGCTTTAATTTTTCCTTCTATGCCCCTGTTTCCAAAACCTCCCGGCACAATTATACCATCATATTTATCTAATTCTTTTATGCCTTTTTGGTCTTTTTCATATGCGCCCGCGTCCAACCATTCAATAACCGGCTTTTTCCGCCAAAAATACGAGGCGTGTTTAATTGACTCTAAAACCGAAATATATGAGTCGGTCAGAATAAAATCCCCGCTCCCAAAATATTTGCCAACAATTCCTATTTTTACCTCGCCTTCTGGGTTTTGTATGGCATCAACAAGCCCCCTCCATTCCTTTAAGTCTCTTGATTTGGCTTTAAGCGAGAGTTTTTTTAAAATGCGGTCTGAAATATTATCCTTTTCAAAATTAATCGGAACTTCATAAATGCTTTCCACGTTCGGAGCCGAAATGACATCGCCCTCCTCAAGCCCGCACATAAATTGGATTTTTTCTTTTCTCTTCTGGTCAAGCGGAACGCCGGCTCTCCCTAAAATTATATCCGGCTGTATGCCAACTGAATTTAAATTTCGCACAGCGTGCTGTGTGGGTTTTGTTTTTAATTCAGTTCCGCCTGCCCCCAGCGACGGTATATAGCTGACCAAAACCGTAATCACATCCTTGTGATGCTTTAATTTCAGCATCTTAATTGCCTCCAAAAAAAGCAGGTTTTCATATTCGCCAACGGTACCCCCAATTTCCGTTACAACGATTTCCGCCTTTTCTTTTTTTGCCGCCTTGTTAATCCTGTCTATTACTTCAAGCGGTATCCGCGGAACAACTTCCACCTGTTTTCCGCCATATTCCATTGCCCGTTCCTTGTTGATTACAGACAAATAAACGCTTCCTGTTGTCATGTAGTTTGCCGATGACAAACTGGTGTCCAAAAACCTCTCGTAGTTGCCCATGTCCTGGTCGCATTCCATGCCGTCGTCTAAAACAAAAACCTCACCGTGTTCTGTGGGGTTCATTGTGCCTGCGTCAACATTTACATATGGGTCTATTTTGATTGCTGTGACGCCAAAGCCGCGCGACTGAAGAATTTTGGCAATAGAGGCAGCTGCTACGCCCTTGCCTACTCCCGACATTACGCCTCCCGTAACAAAAATATATTTCATGTATTTTTTACTCTTCTTCTTTCTCTTCTTTTGTTCCGCCTTCTCCCGCAATGATCGCCTTTATCTCAACCTCTAAATTATGGTCAAGATTTATTTTCACAGGAAACTCTCCTGTCTCCTTGATTGGGTTTTCCAGCAAAATTTGCGATTTTTTAACCTCAAATCCCATTTCCTTTAATTTTTCTGCAATTTTTTGGCTGTTAATCGATTCAAAAAGCTGGCCCTCTTCCCCAATTTTTACCGAGATAGAAACCTCTAACCCGTCCATTGCAGAAGCCAACGCCTGGACTTTGGCTAAATCTTCCACGGCCTCTTTTTCAATAACTTCCTTTTGGTCGCCAAGCCATTTTAAGGCTTGCCTAGTAGCGGCTCTTGCCATTTTTCCAGGCAATAAAAAATTCCTGGCATATCCGTCCTTTACCTCTTTTATTTCGTATTTTTTTCCGAGGTTCTCAATATCTTGTAGCAGTATTACCTTCATAGCTAATTTTGAATTTAAAATTTTAAATTTTTAATTATATCGTGTATTCTACTTTAAGTCCTTAATAATTTCAATACCTCAAGCTTTTTCCCAAGTTTATTTGCGGTGTCTATTCCTTCTATACTTCCAACAACATTAACGCCCATATTATCTGGGTCAAACTCCACATATACCAGCATTCCCATCAGCAATTCTTTTTTCTCAATATCGGTCATTTTTTCCAAATCAATCTCCATTAGCTTACCAAATTCCTTTACGCTCTCAACTAAATGTTTGTTCATCTCTGAACTTGTTGCAGATTTATCAATAACTTCTAATTTCTTTTTTAGGTACTGCTCCTTACCAGATAAAAAATTTAGTCTTTCTTTAATAACGACCTTATCGATAACATCGTCTATCTCATAAAGCTCTAATTGCTTTATCTTATTTTGCCTTATTTTTTCTAGTTCTGCAAGTAGCAACCTTTTCTCATCCGCTATTTTATCCTGATTATAGTTTTCTTTCAAATATGCTTCGTTGCAAGACAAAATATTTTCAGGATTATGAAAGATATTTTGCACCGCCTCCCAAACCGTTTTTTCAACATCCTTACTTCTAACTTGATTCGTGGGGCAAGGAGCCTTGTGAAAAGGTTTTGAATTGGTCGAACAATAATAATATGTATAATATCTATTGTATCTTTTATCATACAAACTCCTCCCATACATTTTAGCTCCGCATTTCGCACATCTTAAAATACCGTTTAAAAGATAAAATCTTTTTGTTTCAACTCTTCTTTTACTAATTTCTTTTAAAAGCTCTTGGACTGCGTCAAACCTTTCTTTACTAACTATTGCAGGAATTTTGTAATAAATGATATCATCCTTGTTCGGATTAGCCATTGTGCTTGAATTAAGGCACCTGTAATATGTCTTTCTCTTTTTCTTTGGTTCTACTGCTAATCTTTTGCCGTAGTGCCAAATTCCTGTATAAGTTTTATCTGTCAAAACTCCTTTTACCGTGGTTGCGTCCCAATTTTTTCCATTTCTCGTTTTAATTCCCTCTTCAAATAATTTTTTAGCTACCTGATGACAGCTTCTGCATTTGAATATCAAATCAAACATATAAAGTACTACCTTAGATTCATTTTCATCTATCGAAACTATTTTAATATTTTCATCTCCCCTTTTAACCCATTCTAACTTAAAACCATAACGAGTAACGGAGGCGATAATCTTTCCAGCTCTGGCTTTTCGCCACCTTCCGTTTGTGGTTCTTATGACAATTTGTGATGCCTCGTATTCACTAAATTGCCCGAGTATACCAAGCAAGAGTTTTCCTTCGGGTGTGTCATCAAGAAGTTCTCCACCAAGAAAAACTTTTAGATTTAATTTTTTTAACTCCTTAAGACAATAAATCTGCGTCCCAGGGTCCCTCGCAAGTCTATCAATTTTTGTAATATAAACAGATTCAATTCGACCCAATTTTGCATCTTCTAATAATCTATCAAAACTGGGTCTTCTTTCCAAATGACCAGAATATTGGTCGTCTGGATAAATATCAACCAAAATATCATTATTTCTTATAATGAATTTTTTGTTTTTTTCGGTTTGGTCTTCAATAGTCTCGTTTTCTATGGATTTTTTAGAACTCGGACTTACCCTGCCATAGATTGCTGATTTTAGATTCATATTTTTAAATTGAAACTTTTAGATTTTGTTGATTTTGCCAGCGAAGCAAATATCCCGACTTTTTACGATAACTTTTATCTTTTGAGCCTGATGGGCGACCCAACTTTTTCCCTTGTTTTTTTACCCTTGCTAAACCCAAATTTATTCTTTCTGTTATTATTCCTCGTTCCATTTCAGCAAACCCAGATAAGATTGTAAAAAAGAATTTACCCATTGCGGTGTCTGTGTCTATGCTTTGGCTTGTTGCTATCAATCTGATTCCTTTATTCTTCATTTCTTCTAAAACCTGTAAAAGATGAGCCGTTGACCTGCCTAAGCGGTCAAATTTCCAAACAATCACCGCTTCAAACTTTTTGTCCCGCACATCTTTTAACATTTTATCTAACTCTGGTCTTGATGTCTTTGAGCCAGACACGCCTTCGTCTTTGTAAACATTGAAAATATCCCAATCGTTCCGCTGACAATAACCTTTCAATTCCAATTCTTGATTCAATGTTGTCTGGTCGCTTTTGCTGACCCGTAGATACAAAGCACATTTTTTGTTGTCCATATTTTTACACTGGCTTTTTAATTTACTTTACCAGTGGCGTGATGATGACGCTGGACAACCCTTGCGTCAAAGCCTCTCTCTACGGACAGGACTGAATAATCACTTGATTGTTTGTTTTGCCTTATTACCCTCAAAATCTACTCATTTTACCCAGGGTAGTTTATTTACTTTTGTCTTGACCCTCTTGTTCGCTGTGGGGTCGCTCCAAATTCACAAAACAAGCAAATCCCCCACCTCCCCACTTAAATTTAGATAGGTTCTGTAAATTCTTTTTAATATGGTTAGCGATATAATTAAGGGCGAAGTTTCTTCTTCCTTCATCCTTTTTTGACGTATAATTAGTTTTTAATTCATTCCTTTTCATTTTTAAAAATCTTATTTAATTTTATTTTCTAAATTATTCTCTTCCTCCTTCTGCCTTCTAGCTTCCTCACTTTGATTATATATTTGCTGAAAAACTTGTGTCAGATTAATTTCGTCAGGCATATCATTTACGCCTAATGGTTTTGGTTTTCCCTCAATTCTGTCAAATATTTCACGAATTGCCCCCAGGTCTCCGCCAACAGCCTTCTTAAACAGAACTTCTAATAAAATTTCCATTCTTGTCCTTTGTTCTTTTCGGTCGTTAATGGTTACCTCTTTGGCTTCCTGTAACATTTCACGTAAAACCTTTCGAAGAGAGAGATAGCCCATTCTCGTTCCGCCCAATTTAGGATGTCCATTCACAAATCTGCCCTGCTCATCTCTCTCGGGCTTATCCACAAAACCACCACTGCTATGGAGATTTTCTGCCTCAATCTTATTAGGTTCCTGATTTAATTCGTTTGAATCTTCTAACATATTTTTATCGCCTCTTTGCCAAACAAATATTTAAAACGATTTAGAGCCAACTCAACATACAAAGGGTCCAATTCACAAGCAAAACATTTTCTACCAGTTCTTTCCGATGCTATTAAAGTGGTCCCGCTTCCCAAAAATGGGTCCAATACAATATCGCCTCTTTGTGTCATCAATTCAATTCCTTTGATTGGGAGTGCTACTGGAAAGCACGCCAAATGATTTTTCTGTTGAGCTTGGTTTGTATTAACTCTCCAATAATTTGTGATTCCTTTTTGGTTTTTTTTGTTGAAAAATACTTTTTTGTCATTCGCCCCACAAAAATATATTTCCAAATCACTTTGTACACTTTCGTTATCGCCAACCAATAACACGTCCTCATACCTTCTCGTCAGCCCTTGTTTTGAAACTATTGGGAGGGCGTGCCCCTTGTCCCAGACAATTAGCTCTACAAACTGCAAGCCAGTATCCTTAATAATCTTATAGATTATTTCAATAAATTCAGACCTGGCGTTTTTGTTATAAGAAATGTTCCAAAAACAAAATCCTTTCAAAAACCTTTTACAATTTTGGAGGACATCAAGGTTAAATTTTATATATTCCTCGCTTTTCAAATTGTCAGAATAATTTTTATACATCTTCCCAGCCATATTATATGGCGGGCTTGTAAAAATTAATTTTGCGACCTTTCTATCCATTAATTTTTCGACCCGTTCTGGGTCCTGACTATTTCCGCATAAAATTCTGTGCCCGTTTACTTCATACAAATCGCCAAACTTAACTTTTGGCTCTGTTATTTTTTTAGTCTCTGATTCAACATCAAATGAATCATCATCTTCAACATTTGGACTAAATATTTCATCCAACTCCCAACCTTCCCAGCCGACCTCCTTCAACAAACCTTCGTCAAAATTTGCAAGCAAGCCAATATCCCAAGAAGCCGTATTTTTATTACTTCTTAAATTATATTCCTTCACCTCCTCCGTTGTTAAAGCTCTGTTCGGAACCCTAACGTCAATCATTTCTTCTCCTCTCCCAAGTAATTGAAGCATTCTTAATCTTCTGTTTCCCGCCAAAGTAGTATTGTCCGTATTTATTGCGGGTATTTCTACTAAATCAAACTTCTCAAAACTCTTTCTTAAATCAAATGATTGTTTTTCATCTTCTTTTCTTGCGTTACCCTTAAATGGGAGTAAGTCATTAACTTTTCGTTTTTCTGTGTGCCAAGTTAAATCTGTCATAAATTTTTTATTTGTTACTAAATTTTACAAAACCATTATCCTGATTAAAAAACTCATAAAACGAAAATCTGTGAATCGCATAGTCATTATCAGGGCTTCTATTAATTACTTCATTCATATAATTTTTTATAGATTCCAACATTGCCTCCTTTGTTCTTTTTTCCTTCATAAGCCTGTAAAAAACGACCCTAATGTCCGCTGTTATACCTTTACATTTCGGGAGACCAAATTTATTCAGTGTTTTATTTCTATATCCCTCTAACGGTTTGGCATAAGAATTCCATTTCTCCACCACTTCTTTAATAAGATTTTCCTTATCGCCCGCCTCTTCTTTAATGGGTTTATTATTAATGGGTTCTTCTTTGTTATCATCCAGCGACACCCCTCTGATTTTTTTGTGACATTCCCTTGGTTCTATTAGTGATACCCCTTGTTTTGCAGGTATATCGTCTGGCGACACTCCCTTGATTTCATAAAATTCACCGTTCATTTTCCACAAATCAACTATTTTGTATTCGTTGACCTCCTGCCCCCCGCCTTTAGTTCCAACCTTTTTAGTTCCCATATATTTTATCCATTTGTTATCTAAAAGATAACTCAATGATTTTTTTAATCGATTGATGCTAACTCCACATTGTTTAGCTAATGTTTTTTGGGATGTCCAACAAGTTCCGTGTTCACCAGCTATTCTTTTCATTTGAATATAAACATCTCTGTCGTATGGCGTGGAATGATTTAAAATATAATTTGGTATTATTGTAAAATACTTTTTATCATTACTACCATCCTCAATTTCTACGCTTTGGTTTGTGTTTGTCATATTTTTGATTCAAGGTTATTTAATTATTCGCTCCCTGGTTGATTTTAAAATTTTTCTTATACACAAAGTTGGCAAGACTCCTCATTTTGGGTGTCAGGATGCCTTTCATTCGCCTTGTTCTAACTTTCCCTTGCAGTTTTCTCAAAACGCAGACTTCGTCTTCTTTATGCTCAACCCTTTCATCCATAAAATAATCCAATGGACATCTTGCAATATCGCAGCTTTCAAATCTTGAGCACCTCTGCATATTTATTAGCTCTTTTTCTTTTTCCATAAAATAATTTTTGTTAATATCATTTGTGCGGACCCCCTAAAACAGAAAAAAACGACATCTCTGTCGCTTTTTCTTTAGAACCACTACAATAAGTGAGTCTGTTGGGAAAAAATCAAACAGAGGAGATATCTCCTTTTATGTTTATTTTTTTCCCGCAGTTTATTTCACCTACGGTTAGTATAGATATTAAATTTTACCTTCCCTTCGTTTATTTTTTATGTAGAACTTCTATTTCTACTTTTTAATTATAGCACTTCAACGAGCCGTGTCAACTATTTTTATGCTTATTGTTTACATTTTTCTTTGGCAGAATCATATTGCTCTTTTATGCTCCGAACCTTATCCAACCGTGATTGCCACATTTCATATTGGCTTTGCGGAGAATTATCGCGTTGGTAAGTTATTTTGGTAATCAACTCGTCTATACCTTTTAAATCAGCGTCAATTATTCCACCCTCCATTTGAGCTTTTTGCAGGGCTTCGTCTGCAAAATTACAGGCGATTGTTCGCTCCTGTTCGATTTGTTTAGTTTCCAAAATTTCAACTCTGCTAATCAGGGAGTCAATTTGTGTGGATAAAATCTCAATAGCTTCTGGTATAGATTTTCCGTGAATAAGAGAATTGGTTATAGAGCTTCCCATCGCAATAGCGGGCAAGCCAACAAACAAGACTAAAACAGCTATTATAATATACTTAATTTTTTTGTTCATAATTGTTATGATATTCAATTTATATTTTTTCTTTCTTCATAAGTTAAGCTCCAAACCAGTGCAACAATCCAGCCAATAAGTGTCCATCCTAAAAACAAATTTAGTGCAAAAATAGCAACCTTATTTTTCTTTTCTTTTTTGAAAGCGATATATGCTGGTAAGAAGTATAAAAATAAACATAACGGTATTGCTATCACCAATGCCCCGCTTTGTTCAGAGGATAAGTGCAGGCTTCCAATAAATATGCAGATAGCTACAAATCCTACAATTACTAAAACTGAACGCTTCCAATGTTCAAAAAAACTACTTTTTGTTTCTTCTGTTTGATTTTCCATATTTTTAATAATTGTGGCACAACATAAAACCCGCCACTGGGGTGAGTCTTGCGACCCATATACAAGTTTCCCTGTATAGCGTTGTGCACACCCCCGAATGACGGGTTTGATATGCACAACGACTTTTTGCCATACCTTAAAATAAATTTTAAGGGTTAGGCAACCAATATTAAATTATTTTAATCTTACCGCCAAAATTGCTAAAAATCAATATAACCAAAAAACCCTTGCTAAAAGGGCTAAATGGATTTTTACTTTTACTTCTTTTTATCCTGCTTAAATTTCTTGCTCAATTTTGGGTTAATTTTATTAAGAACTCGAATAATGAACTCTCTCTTTCCCGTTTCGGTTTGATAAACGGGTATTGGGTCATTATCAGATTTTGGCTCGCCTATCTTTAGCTGTCCGCAAGCCATTAGTCTTTGTCCTTCCTCCCAAACAATATTAACCGCCTTCTCAAGTGATATTTTTTTATTGGATAACCTAATAACTTCTTTAAGCGTTTCCAGCTCGATTCCAAGCAAAAGGCAGAGTAAACTTTTTTTCATTGGGATATTGGGGTATTTTTCAATATAACCTATTTTGTTTTCCATAATGATATGTTTTTGATTTAATTATTTAATTTATCAAAACCACACCATACGATACAAAACGAAACCACAATTATCTTATTAAAGAGCCACCATACAAAAAAACCTTACCTTAATACATTAATTATAGCATAAATTACCTCACAATCAAACCTTAACTCCCTCCACCCCAGCAAACATACCTCTTTTGCCTTTTGATTTACTGGGCACCCCTTGGATTTGTCTTGGGTTTGTTTTGGCATACACATTCAGTAATAAAAAAGGGGCATTTAGCCCCAATTTGTAAAAATATACTTAATTACCCTTTAATTAAATAGTTCTGTCGTATTCAGATAGTAGACAAGCTTTCCTCCGCTTGAAATGATAATTCTAATCATAGGATACGGGAACGGGTCGCTTGTTAGTCCTTCTGGGAGTTTGTAACTCTTATCTTCCCAACGCCATTCGTTCATTGCAGGATTTTTCGCTATCGTCTTACTTGGGAGATATTCTGGCTTGATATCAGACCTAATTAAAAATTTTGTGTGTTCGGGGTCTCTGCTAAGATACGCAAATGCTACCTTTTCAATTTCGTCTTTTGTCTTTAACGGAACTTCCATTGAACCGTAGCTTGTACATTTACCACTACTCATTCCTGCCAGCCCATCGGGATAACGAACGTGTATCTCTACAATTTGATTATTTCTAACATCCACCTCATATTCGTAAACTTCGCATCTGTCGTTGATATATTCCGTTTGTTGGTAAACTTCAACTCTTCTTTCCCAACCACTAAAACCTTCCATTGTGTAGCCACCTTCATCCCGATTTACGACAACTCCAACGTTAAAATTGGATGGGTGTCTGGTGCCAGTATACACTAATTCCAAATCAGGTTTAACCATAAAAGTTCTAATCGCAGTCATTGCCTTTTCTCTGTCTGATGCCGTTCGGGCGGTTAAAAGGTCCATCTGTGTTTGTAGCTGACTTGTTTTGTAAGACCTCTCTTTTGCCAAGGCTTCGTTTTGATTGAATAAATCTCCACAGATTCCCTCCATTGAAACTATACTCCATTGTTTTTCTGTTTGTTTTTCGCCTGTTAGCGTCTTTATCATTTCAACATCTTTTGACTCTATGCAGTTATTTTGTTTCTGCTTATCGGTTATTTCATTCATCTTTTGCCTGTATTCAGAATCTATCTGCTGTATCTGATTTTGAATTGCTTTCGCTTGTGCTTCAAGCGAGCTTACCTGTGGTTTCCTTAAATTGTTTATTTGCAACAAAACAAAAACGCCAAAAATCAGTGTTAATAAAATTGCTATTCCTGCGATTATTAGAATTTTTTTACTCATAGTATATTATTATTTAATTTGTATCTGGTATATTCAAAATATCGCCTGCAACAAAAAACTCCTGGGGTTTTAGAACTAAAGACCTCCATTTACCATTAAGTCTTATCTTTACTAAACTTTTTCTATACAATTGATGATATGTGTCTGGCTCTTTTACTTCTATTTTTTTGAAATGGACCATATCTAAGTGTCTCAAAAACCTCTTTTTGTATATGTATAACGCAAAATTCGCCTGAATAATAATTTCTGATTGCTTTTTCATTAAAAACGGTAGCAAAACTTTTTGTTTATTTCCAGCCAATAATTTTTCTATTGCGTCAACATCGCCATCGCTTTTTACTCTATAAATACTGTTACAGAAATCGTCAGATTTACATACAAAACCATTTACTCCTCTCCATTCTGATTTTATATTCTCAATCACAATATCTTCGTTTAAGGAGTTCGCCATTTTAATTGCCAAACTCCAGTCAATCATATAAAAATTATCTGTGTTTTGTTTTAAATTAAAACCTGGCATTCCAACCGTACCTGGTAAAACACTGGCTGAAAATCCTTTAAAATAAAACGGCTCTGTCGTAAATTTACCGATTAAATTTGTTATTGATGAAATTGACGAATCTAAAATCATAAATTTATTTATTCTTTTACATCTACGTCTGCAAAAGTACCTAAATGCGGTAAAAATTCATCGCTTAGATACTCCTTTTTAAATGATTCCTTGCCACTTGAAGTCATACTGGATTGCAGGCGATCAAAATAAAATCTCATTCCCTCTAAGATAAACCTAAACTTTCTCATTTGCTCTATCAACATTTCCAGAGTAATTTTACCCTTTAATTCCGAGTGACGGTTTTTTTCTCCATCGAAGATTGTGCTTATCGAGTGTCCGTGGAATAATTTATTTCTTATTGCTGAAAAATCCTTAAGAGCGGATATTATGCTGTGGTATTTTTTTGCCTCATCAAGTTTTCCCTCAAAATCAAACTTAGAGAAATAAATAAATGCGACCGTTTTATCTATAAAACTGACCCTGTCCACGTTCTCCATAACTTCGAACTCGCCCAACTCCTTTTTTAGCGACATAAGCACCATATTCCTGTAAAAAGCGTTCAGACCAGCTTCCAGAATAATATGTAAACTAATCAATATATCTATGATATTATTTTCATCAAGGTCTGAATGTGAAATCAAATCAATACATTTCGTCTTATTTGAACTGACAAGATAGCCAGATTCTGTTCTCGCCTTCCAAGAATCGTTTACTTTTATTGTTTCGGACACCTTTATTATTTTATCTTCCATATTTTTGGGACTTATACCACCCTTTTAACATCACCAATCGGTATTCCCATTACGGGAGAATCTTTTGATGAAGAAACAAAAAGCATTCCACCCTCAAGCCCCTCAATAAAAACTGAATTTATCCTTAACTCACCGCTTGGTTCCGAGACGGTTAATTCCGCTTTAGCTCCTTTTTCAAATGCCGACTCTAAAGCATCTAAAATCTGCTCTTGGGTTTGCTCCTTTTCTGGTTGTTCTTCAAATGGTCTTAAATTTTCCGACATAAATTTAATTAAATTATTCTTTTTATGACAACCAAATTTTTTCTATTTATTATTTTTGCGACTGAATCTACCTGTACTTTTCCACCATCAGACCCATTTTTATTTTTTTGATATTTAGCCTGTATTATTTTGCCATCTCCGATATACATTGCAACGTGTCCTATTCCTTGCGGAAACTCTTCATTATATCTACCAACCATACCTTTTATAAATATCAAATCACCTATTTGCAAATACTCTCTTTTGGGTTTAACTTTTTTACCAAGATGAGCCTGCTCAAGAGCTGTCCTTGGCAAAGCTATACCAACTTTTTTGTAAATATATTGAACAAAACTTGAACAATCAAAAGTCTTGGGAGCTTCTGATGGCTTTGCTCCGTATTTATACGGCTTGCCTAAATTTTGTTTTGCAAAAAATACTAATTTTTCCTTATCGTTCATATTTTTATCCTACCAAAAAATAAATGAAAATGCGAGCTTATCCGTTTGTAAAAAAAGAGCCTGCTAACGTTTCCGTCATTGGGCTATGATTTCGATTTCCGTTATCTCGGGTTGGACCTACTTAACTACGAGTTAAGCAAGTCCTCAATCGGGGCTGGCTCCACGGTTATAACTTCTGTGCCGATTTCAAATTTATCGGCTGGATACCAGTATCCCATCTCTTCCGTGTGGACGTGGTTGGGATACTTCCCGCTGATATCCACCATAGAAGCGGTGACGATTTTCCCACTTGGCTTATACTTGAGCCTCACGGGAGGTTTCAAGATGAAGCATCCAAGTCGAGAAGGATTTTCTTCGGTACTTTGTGCAACGTTCTTAATGTCGCTTGCGGTGGTCATTGCCGTTTCCTTTCAAAATTGAAAACTTAATCCCACTTCACTTCAATGGTCTTGGGCTTCACGTTGGGGTTTGTGCAGGTGAGCGTGAGAACGTGCCTCACGCTTCCCTTTGAAAAAATCGCTCTGGTCTCATTCTCGTTGGGGGTTTCCACTTGAAAATCCCAACCTCGCTGTTGCGGTAGACTGCGGTTACCAGAGAAGGGATGAGTCGGTTCCCACCAAGAGAAAGCCATCCCTCGGTCTTTGATACCGACTCGGATAACTCTCCAGCAGATTCAACCCTCACCAAATCGTTTTCAAAGACAGGCAAATCGTATTGTTTTGCCAGTCAACTGGTCAAGAATTGCTCCGTCCACTTTCTGTCTCCCTTGTGAAAGAGCCCTGAAACGAAACTACGATATTAAAACATTACAACGGATTGATATTTTTTGCAAGTCGTGAAACTCCAAAATATCCGACTCTTACCAACCCCAAAAACACGAAAAAAGAGGCACTTTTGCCTCTTCTCCCTAAAATATAAAAAATAAGCGTCTATTCTTTTCTGTTTATTAATACAACCAATTCAAAGATTTTTCCTTTTGCCTTCATAGTTGAATCATCTATCCCCTGCCTATTCTGTGCTCCTAAGGAAATTTCGTCTTGATTAACTCCAACATCCTTTTCCCCATTTTCTCCAGTTCTTGGCGTATCAGTAAAAAAATCCTTAATGTCTCTTAGAATTGCGTCTATGGTGTTACAAATATCATTATCTTCAGCTTGTGAAATAAAATTATATTTCTTAAGCAACTCACGAATTGAATTAAAATTCCTTCTAAGCGTCTTAAGATTAGCATTAACCGCAACCAGTTTTAGCTTTTCCGTTGAAAGCAATCTAGTAATAGTGTTATCGAGACAATCCTGAAAATCTTGCAGTTGTTTTATTAAAATTTCTTTTTCGACCCTCTCCTCTTCGTTTTTGCGAGTCAACGTCCTGGTTACATATATTACCAATAACACGTTAACGAATATAGAAATACCATCTATTGGGTCTATCGAAACAGATGGCGAAGTTGAATATTTGTTGAGAAACGCAAGAGAAATGCACGAGCCGATTATTGCCCCAACCAAAAAGATTATTATAAAAATTAGTACTCCATCAGGATTGCTTTTTGACATCTTCAATATAGCTCTTAATATCCTCCAAAAGCCACGGCTCCTCTTTCGAGGCAACTTCAATTTTTTCACTCACTTTATCCGCTCCATATTTTCTGGCAAGCCCTCCGAAAGTTTCCTCCAAAAAGCTTGTTCCATAGCCAAGCGTTCCGTCCAAATCAATAATTATTTTTTTATCCTTCTTTTCCAAAATATCTGTAAACTTTTTCTCCAATATCTGTTCTAAAAAAAGCTCAGCGGAAAAAGACCCCTCCTTTTTATAGCGAGGACCAGGCGTTTTTGAAAAATCTTTTGCTATTAAAATTTTTATATATTCCATATTTTATTTTCGTTATTTTTTTCTAACTTCCAATGGATGAAGGTGCCATTAAAATTTTTCGACAGATGAATAAAATTATTTGAATCGACTTCAGAACGTGTATTGTTTGTTATTATCTGCAAATCACTTATTTGCCCCCTACTCAAGGAATCTTTTATGCTAGGCAATCCTTTTCCCCTATAATATGGCTGTATTCTTTGCTCTGGGCTCCAATGCTCTCCGTTTAAGAGACATTCGATGACCTTTTGTTCTGACCCTAAGTCTATCATCTTTTTAAAATTATCCCAAAAATTGTTCCATATTTTAGGATTAGATTTTCTTTCAAGACTTCTAAGAATACCCTGTCCATAATCTACAAAATAGAAATCAACCTTTTTGTTTTCTTTATCGTGGTTAACAGATAACCACCAGTGCTCCTGGTTGTCCTCACTTCTTGAGGCGTGATTGTTAGTATTGTGCATTAATTCAATCAAAGTCTTTTGCAATCCCTTACATATTCTCCTCTCTCCCCAAATTGTTTTCGTGGATTCCTCCATAATTTTTTCTCCCATTTCTGAAACAACTATTGTGTTTGCTCTGGCAAAAATTTGATTATTTTTTGTCATAGTATAATCATTACCCATATCTGACGACATTGGAGACAATAATTTTCTAAAAAACTGGGAATCAACGATTGTTTCCTTCACCTTTAAATCATCAGGAAAATCGCCATTGAATTTTATTTTGGCGACTCTAAATTTATACATTAATGAAAGTAAAACTGTTATGGCACTATGGTCGATATTTTTTACATTTTTAAGAACAACGAACACCTGCTTGCGTTTGTTAAAATAAGATTCTATCCTATTCAAAAAATCTATTGTCTCCTCCGTGTTTGTCAAAAAAGAAAAATCTTCAGGGGCTCTTACATCATTATATCTCACCCTCGTTTTGATGTCATTATGAAGAGAAAGAGGTTTTCCCTGTAAAAGACGTCTTATGTGTTTTTTACGTCTTTCTATTACTTTCCTCCTTTTTAATCTTTTTTTCCATACCCTAACAGAATAACGTAATCGCTTTTCCTTTTCGGATAATTTTTTTCCGCCTGTTTCATTAATAAATTTTACTATTATCTCTGGTTGTTCATCGTTTTCCATATCATTCAGGATATACTTCTATCAATTCTTTCCAAGCTTTGTAAACGGGCATAATTTCTTTTTTTATTTTTGGAAACAAGCCAATATCTCTATAATCCCTTTCAAGTTTTCCAAGTGCCAAATCCTTTCTTCTATCAATTAACATATCCATATAGCAACCATCTGTCATATGGCTTAAAGAATCGGCTGTTGCCAAAATCTTTGCCTCTACGGTTTCGGGTTGAACATCTTTGCACCTGTGAGCTCTTACACAGTGAGCGACCCTGTTTATTTTGTCTTCAATCAAACCCATCTTTTTTAGAAAACGCTTTGCTTCGGCTTCGGACTTTAATTCGTGGTCTTTATGATTTCCAAGTGCGTGTCCAATGTCGTGCAAATAAACAGATAATAAAACTATTTCTCTATCTGCTGGATAATCTTTAATAATTCTTTCCACACACTTTTCAACCTCGTTAATATGTCCTGGGAGATATGAGTCGGCTTTTGCAGAACCAAAAGAAACTTTATTTTTCGCAAGAGTTTTTAAGCAGTGTTCTTTTGTATGTTTTAATAATTTAGTGTTCATATCTTTATTAAATCAAGATTGCTACTAATTACAACTGGTTGCAATGCCTCAATTTCCTCTTTGTATTGCATATCTGGTATAGGATTTAACAAAAAAATCTTTTTATTATTAACATACGCTTGACCCATTTCTATCAAGGTATTGCCACCAATATAATTTTTGATTCCATTTTTGTCAAAATTCAAAACCAAAACCGCATCGCTGTTAAGAATTTCGTTGTAGTGATACCTGATATAATCGTGCTCAATTTTAACTTTTGCGTGTTCCTTTTGCATTCTCTCCCACAATTCTCTCATTTGACCGCTTGCCCTGGCAACATAATGCTCGTGCAACTCACATTCGTGTCCCAAAGCTTTCAATTTATCCCTATATTCAACCATTTCTGTGCAAAAATGAGAACTGCCAACGATTGCTATTTTCATTTTAATTGTTTGCATTAGTAATTAAATCTGGCATAATTTCAAGAGGGATACCTCTCAAAAAATTGTTATAGCTTCCTTCTATCCTTTCGGCAAAAGTTGAGCTGTAATGTCCCAAAGGGTCATATCCAAGAGCGTAAGTATTATAGAATTTATCTTGGTTGAGATAGGTTTCAATTTCTTTTTCTGAAAAATTCCTTAAATAAATTTCTGTTTTTACTATTTTAGAAATTACCTTATTTGAGGCGGTATTTACTATGTGAATTCCAGTATAAAACTGGTGATTGTTTCCTGAAAGAGATTTTAATCTTTCAAAACCTTCTTCTCTTGATTTTGGTTTTTCAAGAATTTTTCCGTTAAAATAGCCTACTGAATCCATCCCGATAATAATCGCATCACTGTGATTTTTTGCGACTGCTTCTGCTTTTAATTTTGATAATTCTTTTACTAATTCTTCTGGATTATTTCTGTCTACTTGAGACTCGTCCACTTTGCTTCCCTCTGCTGTAAAATCAATTTCCAAAAACTTAAATGCTTCTATGCGATATGGTGAGGTTGTACCTAAAATTATTTTCATTTTTTATTTAATTTAATAATTTTAATAACTCTTCTGGGGTTGAAACAATTTTATTGAATAAAACTTTTCTGTGCGGTTCTTCGTCATTTTCACAAAAGGCATAAATTGGCTTGTTCAAACCCATAGCAAAACCTATTTCTATGTTTGTGCTTACTCCTGCATATCCGTCTTTGTTATAAATATAAATTACATCCGCTAATCTCATTTTTTGGAAATGGTCGTGCACCAAACCTAAAGCCACAAACTTTTTATCAAAATCTTTTACTTCCGCCCAGTTTCCACCAGAAGCTCTGTAGAAATGAGGCTCATATACGATAACACCCAATTCTTTTAATTTAGTTGCGAATTGCCTCGCTTCTTCTGTAAAACGAGAACTTCCACATATTACAATAGATTTCATATTTTTATTTATTACCTATTTTATTTATTAAAATTAGCACTTTTTGGTTTTGAATTCAATAATAACAAAAAAGCCCAATTTTATTCGGGCTTAATTGATTTACTTTTAATTGTATCTTTCGTCTCTGCAATTTACTGGGAGTCTCAAATTAAAGTAGCTTCTATTTTCCTGTGGGGATAGATTTAACAATTTCAAGGGCTTTATCAAGTTGCGGGTCTTTGTCTTGTTCCACATCTTCATCGGTAATATCAACCTTAACGTCCGGAGACAAGCCAACCTCGGAAATTGACGCACCTTTCGGGGTAAGCCATTTGGCAATTGTTATTTTTAAAAACGACCCGCCCCGCAAATCTAAAATTTCCTGCACAGAACCTTTGCCAAAGGATTTTGTTCCAATAAGCTTGGCTCCCTTGTTATCCCTTATTGATCCGGCCAATATCTCTGACGCAGAAGCAGAACCCTCGTTTATTAACACAACAATCGGGTATCCCAAAAGCTCGGCTGTTCCGTCTGACTTATAGAGTTGTTGCTCCTTTTTCCCACCAAAGTCTTCAATTGTGACAATCTGCCCTTTTTCCAAAAACCAGCCCGCAATATTTTGGGCAACCTCAAGGTATCCGCCAGGATTATTTCTTAAATCCAGAACTATTTTTTCTGCGGGGCTTTGTAAAATTTCGGCCACTGTCTTTTGGAAGTCGGCAACAAGGTTCTCGTCAAACTGGGTAATTTGGATATAGGCAACATTTCCATTCTTGAGCGACCATTTTGCAGGATGCACAATAATTGTGTCCCTTGTTATTTTAAAATCTTTTGCGGCAGACCACCCTGTTCTAAAAATCGTTAGGGTAACCACAGTGCCCTTTGCTCCGCGAATTAAACCAACAGCTTCGTCGGTTGTCAGGTCAGACGCCTCGGTGTTATCAATTTTTATAATCACGTCTCCGGCTTTTATTCCGGACGCTTGCGCCGGACTTCCTTCTAGGGGCGCCACAATTGTCAGTTGTTCCTTCTTAATTCCAATTTCGGCTCCAATGCCTTCAAAAGACCCAGACAAATCCTGCATAAATTTCTGCGCCTCTTCGGGGTTAAAAAACGAAGTATATGGGTCGTCAAGGGATTTTGCCATTCCTTCAATTGCCCCGTAAATTATTTTCTGGCTGTCAATTTTTGACGGGTCAAAAAAATTTTGTTGAAGCTTGTTGTAAGAGTCCCAAAAAAGGGAAAAGTCTATCGTCCCCGACTGCGGGACTTGGTAGGTCATTTTTCTCCCAAAAAAAGCTCCTCCGACAAAAACGCCTCCCGCGCACGCGATTACCATGGTTGTTATTATAATTTTTTTGGGAGTAATTGAAATCATATAAATACTATTTTATTTATTCCTTATACCAAATAAAAACCAACAATACAATCTGCTATTTCCCAACAAAACCAAAATAAACAAGAATTAGCCCCAAAAATACAGCGGCCAATAGGGCGTAAGAAAGCCGTTCCTTGTCCTTAATTTTACGTATAAACATTAACGCCCCTTCCTGCCAAAACATTAAAACAAGCCCGCGAATAATCAAAATCCAGCCAAAAATTGTTATAAGAGTCCGCCAGTCATATGCCCAAACGTTGTTAAGCAAAACCGTGGCTGACCCTAAAACAAATGAAACAACGCCACATGTGTAGGCCGTAACGTCATTTTCCATTGCGGAAAATAATGTTTTTATTTTTTTTGGATTCATAAGCAGCGACAAAGGAATAAAAACCAAAAAAAGCCCAAGAATAGCTGATAAAAAATTTGCTGTTTCCATATTTTTTAATTTTACTAATAATACTATTTTAATTATAACAAAAAACCAGCATGTTAACAATAAAGCGTGCTGGTTTTTTATATAACTTAGTTCGCAAGCAAGCCCAATCCCTCAGTCATTGTGATGAATTTTATTTTCGTCTGGTTTATATAATCAACCACCTGCGAAAATTGCATCGGGGTGTAACTATATTGTTCTCCGCTGTTGTCAACTTTATGAAAAACAAGTATCAGCCATGTTTTGCTTACAATTGCATTGTTAATCCATTGCTGAATTATGCTTATTGGGGTGGTTGAAACCACAACCTGGGTTTTTAACAAATACGGGTCTTGGCTAGCATAATTGTCGCCTATATCCTGCTCATAATTGTCGGCTGTTCTGGCGCCGAGATAACCGGCATTTTTAACAGTTTGTGTTACTGCTGAATTATAGGCGCCATAAGGATAATCAAAAGAAGTGATTGTTTTAAAACCCATCGCTTCCAGCGCCTGTTTTGATCCCAAAATTTCATCGGTCATCTGGGCCTGCGTTAAGGTTGTTAGGTCGAGATGGGTTTTTGAATGCGCTTCAATTTCGTGTCCACGATTCTGCAGGTCCAATAATTGACCCTGTGTCATATAGCCATTTGCTGTGTCGCCAATCGCGCCCGATATAGCATATTCCGTTGCCTTTATTCCAAAAACATCAAGAACCGGAAACGCGTTTTGATATGCGCTTGTCCATGCGTCGTCAAAATTTATTGATATCATTCCTTGCGGAAAAGCGGTACCAGGAGAAGCTCCAGCCAGAAAGAAGTCATCAACAGATAAATAACCGGCGGAATTTATTAAATGAAAAACCGTAACCGAAACTGCATTTAGTGGAGCTACAAACGAGCCCGAAAATTGGCTCCAATCAGTAGAAGGTTCGGGATATCCCATATCAGCATAAAGGAACGTCCCGTCATTTAGGGTAAATCTTAATGTCACAGTTGTTTTAATGGTTGATTTGTAAAAATCGGAAAAAACATACTGTTGTGAGGGGACAACCTTAACGTCGTCAAAACGCCATTTCGCGTCACCGTCTGTATAGGACGGAGTTGCTATACTGGAGCCGTTACCCGTGTGACCAGTTGTTGGATAGGAAAAAATAACATTGTTTGAGCCCCAAAATTCGCCATGCCAATTATCTGGCGCAGAAGAACCGCTTTCCATTGAGGGATTGAGAATTAAGTTGCCCGGTATTAATGGTTCAAACGGCGCGCCATATCCAAAAGTGATATCGGCAACGCCTGTTGTGTTGGAATTCCTCAAGTAGAAAATAGAAGTTTTTGGGTCATAGAGCCCAATTGTTGCTGTGCCGTCTCCATCCCAGTCCCCGGCAACAGGAAGCCAGCCCGCGTTCGGCGCGCCATATCCAAAAGTGATATCGGCAACGCCCGAAGTATTTTGGTTTTTTAGCATAAATATCGACGCAGTGGAATCATAGAGCCCAATTGTTGCTGTGCCGTCTCCATCCCAGTCCCCGGCAACAGGAAGCCAGCCCGCGTCCTCAACACCGTAACTAAACGTCGCGTCCGCATATCCTGAAGTGTTTGAATTTCTTAAATAAAAAGTTGATGAAAGCGAATCATATAAAGCAATTGTTGCTGTGCCGTCTCCATCCCAGTCCCCTGCAACAGGAAGCCAGCCCGCGTTCGGCGCGCCATATCCAAAAGTGATATCGGCAATACCCGTTGTATTTGAATTTCTCAGCATGAATACCGATGTTAACGGGTTATACAGACCGATGGAGGCTGTTTTGTTTTTGTCCCAGTCCCCGGCAACAGGAAGCCAGCCCGCGTTTGGCGCGCCATATCCAAAAGTGATATCGGCAACGCCTGTTGTGTTGGAATTCCTCAAGTAGAAAATAGAAGTTTTTAGGTTATAGAGCCCAATTGTTGCTGTGCCGTCTCCATCCCAGTCCCCGGCAACAGGAAGCCAGCCCGCGTTTGGCGCAAATTCCGAGGCGACGCTGGCGGTTTTAGCTAAGATCAAAACTGGATTACAAGCAAAACTCATAATCGCAACAAATGCGAAAAATTTTATTAAAATTCTTTTTAAATTTTTCTTCATATAATTATTACTTTTCTTTTTTTTTAAAAAAACATTAATAATAATTTATTATTTAACATATTTGATTAAATATTTAATTAAAATTAGCGCCAAAGAGCGTAAAAACTTGACAGAGCCGTTGCATTAGAGGAGTATTAGAGGTATAATAGTTTAATGTTCATAATTTATAAGTAAACTAAATTATCAATTATCATTAAGTTGCTAATTTATTCGTAACTTCGCAACTCTCTTGAAAATTGAAAATTAATCGCATGCCAGGAAAAGCAAACTCGGCTTTTATGAAGCCGTTAGCCGTATCTGCCGATTTAGAGGCAGTTGTAGGAAAGGGTCCGTTGCCAAGGTCGGAAGTCGTAAAAAAACTTTGGGCCTACATTAAAAAAAACAATCTGCAGGATCCTAAAAACAAGAGGAACATAAACGCCGATGAAAAACTGAAAAAAGTTTTTGGAGGAAAGGGCGTTGTGAATATGTTTGAGATGACAAAACTGGTTTCAAAACACCTGTCATAGTTCTAAATAGAAATTAAAAACACTCCCGGTGAGGGAGTGTTTTTAATTTTAATCTATAACGCCCTATAACCCAGTGTTTCTATTTCGCTTTTAAGGTCGTAGAGGTTTGTTTTCTGCCCGTCAAACTCTAAGAAAGCCTTTTTAGAATCGTAATCTACTAAAATTGAGCTTACCCCGTTTTTTTCCTCAAGAGTGGCCTCAATAATTTTTGCGCAGGACGCGCAATGCATTCCGGAAATTGCTAGTATTGTTTTTTCTATCATTTTTCCAAATTAAGTTAATAATAAATTATGCCATATTAGAGCTAAGCCTGCCAAATTCTATAAATATAAACAAGAAAACTAATGCCAGAACAATTGGGGCAACCATTGATACATAATTCCTTTTATTGGGCTTAAAATATTTAAGTAATAAAGAATTAGACACCACAGAAATGGAGCTGAAGGCCATTGCCAATCCGGCCAGCTCCGGCCTTAATACAAGGCCCATTTCCGCAAAAATTCTGGCAGCAATCGGTATGCCAATCACATTGTAAAACAAGGCAAAAAACATATTTTGTTTTATTTTACCCATTGTATCTCGGCTTAAACTTATGGCTGTCAACACATCTCGCAGGTCGTTTTTAATGATTACTATTCCTCCTGTTTCCATTGCAACATCAGTGCCTCCGCCCATGGCAATCCCCAAATCTGCCTGGGCAAGCGCAGGCGCGTCGTTGATGCCGTCCCCCACCATTGCAACTTTGATCCCTGTGCCTTGAAGTTTTTTTACTTCACTTGCCTTGTCCTCTGGCAAAACTTCAGCCAGCACGTTTGTAATTCCAATTTGTTTGGCAATTGCCTCTGCGGTGCGTTTATTGTCTCCTGTAATCATAAACACCTGTATCCCTTTTTTCCTTAAGGCAGTTACCGCTTCAATTGTGTTTTCCTTTATTGTATCTGCTACGGCTATTATCCCCAATATCTCTTTTTCTGAAGCCAGAATCATTGCTGTTTTTCCCTCGCTCTCAAGCTTGCTTATTTTCTTTTCGTTTTCGCCCACATCCAATCCGGCAACATCGGTAATTAACTTGCGGTTGCCAAAATAATATTTTTTTCCGCTAATTTTTCCTTCAACGCCGTGGCCTGGAATTGCTTTAAAATTTGAGGCTTCGGGCAAATGAATTTTTTCCTCTTTTGCATAATTGACTATTGCCTCGGCCAATGGATGTTCTGAAAGTTTTTCAAGGGATGCCGTAATGCCGATAATCTTGTTTTCGTCGCTCAATTCCGCTCCCACAATATCTGTAACTTCCGGTTTACCCTTTGTCAAAGTGCCGGTTTTATCAAATACAACTGCTTTAACCTTGCAGGCCGCCTCCAAGGGTTCTCCGCCCTTAATAAGCACCCCATATTCTGCCCCTTTGCCGGTTCCAACCATTATTGCGGTTGGTGTTGCAAGCCCCAGCGCGCACGGGCAGGCAATAACAATTACTGACGTAAATGCCATCAAGGCAAATGAGAGACTTGCACCTAAAGCAAAATACCAAACAACAAAAGTTAAAGCTGCCAAAACTAAAACCGCAGGCACAAACCAGGCTGAAATTTTATCGGCCATTGCCTGAATTGGAGCTTTTGAACCTTGGGCTTCCTCAATCAACCTAATTATTTGAGCCAAGGCGGTTTCGTTGCCAACGTTTGTGGCTTCAAATTCAAAACTGCCATATTTATTTATTGTAGCTCCAATGACTTTGTCTCCGGCATTTTTTTCAACCGGTATGCTTTCTCCTGTAAGCATTGATTCGTCAACAGAAGACCTGCCTTTTAAAATTACACCATCAACAGGAATTTTTTCTCCGGGCCGGACCAAAACAACATCTCCTCTTTTTACCTCATCAATTGGTATGTCAAATGTTTCACCCCCCTTGACTATTCTTGCGGTTTTTGGCTGAAGACCCATTAATTTTTTAATAGCCTCAGATGTCCTGCCTTTTGCTTTTGTTTCAAGCCATTTGCCAAGCACCACAAACGTAATCAGATAAGCTGCTGTTTCAAAGTATAACTCCGGAATTTTAGCGCCGTTTAATCCAATAAGCGTTCCATTACTTATCGCATAGCTTAAAAATTGCCACAAACTGTAAAAGAATGCGGTGCTTGTTCCAATTGCAATTAAGCTATCCATATTGAAAGTCTTCATCTTCAAGCTACTCCACATCCCTCTGTAAAATCCTGCTCCAATAATAAACTGAACGGGTATGGTCAGTAACAGAGAAACAACGCCTATCCATGGCATCAGGAAATCCCTTAATGGTAAAAAATTAAAGAAATCCAAAAGCATGAAATAAAGCATCGGCAAGCTCAATCCAAAAGAAATTAAAAATTTATTACGGTAATTTTTAATTTCTTTTTCTTTTCTCTTTTTTTCCCCTTCAGGGTCAGCAACGTCCGGCAATGATGCTTTATAACCGGCGGATGCAATGGCGCCGATCAAATCGCCTGTTGTGGCTTTTGAGCTGTCAAAAATAATTCTGGCTTTTTCAGCGGTAAAGTTGACATTTACCTCCTTTACTCCGGGAACCTTTAATAACTTTTTCTCAATTATTTTCGCGCACGACACACAATGCATTCCGCTTACAGCCAAGCTAATTTGCTGGTCTTTGCCTGGTTCGGCTTTTGTCGCAGCAACCGCCGGGTTTTGGATTTTTGGCCCGTTCGAAACCAAATCTAAAATTTTGTCGATTTTTGATTCAATTTCAGAGAGCCGGGTTTTTTTTGTTTTTATTTTTTTATTTTCCATTTAAATTATTTATTTTGGGCTAATACGTAGCGGAAAAACTTGCTGCCGCATTAGCTGTGGTCAGCTTTGTTGAACAGAATTCTGGCTGACTGTTAAATCCGTTGCATATCACATTTTTTACCGCATCGGAAGTCCTTCCACCAAAATTAAATTCTGAAACTTGCTGACCATTTAATATTAATGTTGGAGAGCCTTGTATTTGGTATTTGCTGTTTAAATCAAAGTCTTTTTGAGCATAAGCCAATCCCCTGCTGACATCTGAAACGCATGCTGATAATTTCGACGAATCAACTCCCGACGGTTTTTCGCAGGCTACCTCCTGACCAGAACCTTTCATTTGACAGGAAACATACGGCCAGTATTTTGTCGGCTGTTCCTCTCTCAGGCAAATCTGCCTCAAATTTTCCTGCGCCTCCGCATTTCCGTGCATAGCAGTAATTATTCCATTAGAAACGCTCCCCATATACCTTACTTTCATATATTGCGCAGAAGATGGAATATTTTTTATCACATCTGCCATAACTCTCTGCATTTGAATCCCAAAAGGGCACCGGCTGACTACATACGCCTCCAAAACAGGATTATCGTTTTTCTCTGCTGTTTTTACCGCCGGCGCCTGTTGGTTGTTATTAACCTGTTGTTCCTGAACCACGGTGTTTTTTACGGACTCCTTTGCCCGGCTCCCCTGATTATTTTTATTTCCGAATGTAAAGAGCTGGAAAATCAAAACTAAAACAACTGCTGCCACAAAAACTTTTTTAGTGGCTGAAGTTTCAATTGGAGGTTTTTCCTCTTTTACAATGCTGGGATTGTCGTAATTTATATTTTCAACGCTGTTTTCTGCTCCATCTTCAATCTTTTCCACTTTAAACCCGCCTATTTCCTCGATCGCCTGATAAATATCCTGTTCTGTTATTTTTTGTTCGTCATAAATGACAACTCCCTTGTTTGAGGTTTGGTCAACCTTAACTTTAACAACGCCGTCTTTGCTTTTAAGCCTGCCTTCTATCAAAAGAACGCAGCTGTTGCATTTTAACCCCCTTATTCTAAACTTTGCTTTTTTGATACCCAAATCATATCCTTTGTTTTCCGTTTCTAAAATTTTCGGTACCGGCGTAATTGCTTCTTCAATTTTTTCCAAATGAAAATCATTTATGCTCTCAATCGCCTGATAAATATCGCTTTCTGTTATTTTTTGTTCATCATAAATGACAACACCCTTGTTTGAGGTTTGGTCAACTTTAACCCTAACAACGCCGTTTACATTTCTTAATCTTTCTTCAATCAGCAAAGAGCAATTACTGCATTTTATGCCTTGAATTTTAAATTTTGTTTTTTTCATATTTTATTCTGAAACAATAATTTTTCCTGTCATACCTGTATGCCCCTCGCCGCAAAAATTCTTACAGAAAAAAGTAAACTCGCCTGTTTTGGATGCTGTAAACTCAATAGAATCGTCACTAATAGCATTAAATTCCGGCAAATTAATCCCATGCACGGTATCGGTGTTGTTAATGATAATTTTGACATTCTGGCCTTTCTTGACCCTAATAATGTCCGGCGTAAATTGCCATCTTTTAGCATCTATGCTGAACATCACCTGATTTTGTTGATTTAAGCTAGCAACGGCGACGGTTTCACCTGATAAGTAATTTTGCGAGCCGGATTTAGGCCCTGACGATAAAAAATAAATGCCCGCTACTGCTACAACTATTACAGATAAAATTATTAGATTATTTTTCATGATTTTAAAAAATATTTAATTTAATTACCGCCACAGGTACTGCCTCCGCCTCCTCCACAACCGCATCCCGTTGATCCAGATGGAACCACGTCGTCGCCGCCCTGCGTTGCTGCATTAGCGACCGGCACCCCAGAATTATTTGAACCAGTGGCAGTATCCGCATTCACAACCTCAATAATTCCAGAAATCATGCCCATTTGGCAGGAAAACCTGAACTTTCCTGTTTTTTGCGGAGTAAATTCTTTTACTGAAACTTGCCCGGGAATCAAATCAATTGATCCTGAGAACAAGCTGTTTGAGATGATTGAACCGTTGCACCCGCCTGCTGTTCTGTCGGCTGTTATTTCCCATCTTACAGGAATTCCAACCCTTACTTTAAAGGAATTCGGAACATCCTTTGAGCCGTAGGCTGTCATTTTAATAACCTGCTTGCCATCAATAATTTGGGGTAAATCTTTTACATCAATTTTTGCTGATTTTACTTGGGCTTGGCTTGAAGCTAATATGTTACCAAACCCCGTAAATCCCAAAACAGTCGCTTGATTCGACATATTATACAAAGCAAAGAATAAAACCAAAAACCCTGCTACCTTCGCGAATCTTTCAGCTAAGTGCGGTTTTGATGAAAACTTAACGCTAGACAGTCCGATAAATAAAAGCGAGGGCACTGTTCCTAGTGCAAACGCTCCCATTATTAACGCTCCGGAAAATGCGTTTCCTGAAAGCAATGCCAAGCTTTGAGCTGTAATGGTAAAACCGCAAGGCAGAAAGAAAGTTAAGGCTCCCATAATAAACGGCATTTGCTTCCCTTGAAAATTCTTTTCATTAGCAATATATCTTGTTGCGAATTTTGGAGCTGCAATCTGAAATTTTCTGAACGCCCTAACCCCCAGCATTTGAAGTCCCAAAGCAATCATTAATAGAGATATGCCAATAACTAAATAACCGGTAAATTGCGGAGAAATCTGGAGCTTGCTTCCTATTACACCCAGTACTCCGCCAAAAATAGCATAAGAAACAACCCTGCCGGCATTAAACATTACATGTGGTTGCAATTTCTGAGATGTAGTTTGTTCTTGAGAATAAAGCGATGACCATTGTTTTGACATCGATAGAATAATTCCCCCAACCAAAGCCGCGCACGAGGAAAGCCCCGCCAAAAGCCCGAATCCCACGAATGTCATAAAGGAGGACCCGGAGCTTACACTCAAAAAATCAGCAATTCCCATTTTTTGCAAAAATAAGAACGCAATGATCACAAATATCGCTATGTTAAAAGCAACTAAGGTCGGGCTTGATTTTTTTCCGGACTCATTTTCTTCCCTGCTTTTAGCTTGCGTTCCGGTGTCCATATCGTCAAATTGATAATTTTCTCCCTTAAATATTTTGCTTAATCTCTCCGGATTTGGCCTGTCTCCGCTGTATTCTATTACGACCTCTCCTTTTGGAGTTGAAGCATCAACAGACTTTATGTTTTGAATCATCAAGAGCTTTTTCTCAATCAAAATTTCACAGGAGGCACAATGCATCCCTTCCACTTTGTAAACATGCTCTTTCAAGTTTTTGCTACTCCACTCTTCTTTTTGAGCCGGTAAAGATTCTTCTCTCGGCAATATTTCAGCTGAGAGAACTTCATCTGCTGCCACCTCAAAGCCAAGCTCCTTTATTTTTTTTATAATTTCACCCGAAGAAATTTTTTCTCCGTCAAATTTTATATGACAATTTCCACTCGCTTCGTCTATGTCCGCGCTGTCCACGCCGTTCAATACTTCAATCTCCGCCTCAATTGTTATTTTATCCTCTAAGGATTTTATGTTTTCTATCTTGTGTTTTATTTCTCTTAACATAATATTTTTTATTTTTTATTTTAACAAAAAACGCCATAACAACGGCGCGAAAATTTGAAATTTATAGCAAATTAAATAATTAAAATTTATTGGCTAAAATTTGAAATCCGCGCCGCAATTAATGCGGTTTGAGGATCCCTTTTTTCTAAAATTTTAAGCCATAAAATCAGTTTACGGCAAAAGCCGCCTATTCTCCACTCAAGAAACATCCGCCTCGGCAGTTCTGTGAGTTTTTTATCCGATAATATTGCCAAAGGCGTAGCCACGCCAAATAGGATTGCCATTAAAGCAATTAGCAGAATATTTTGTGTTCCCTGCGGAATCGTTTGGGCGGGAGTGTAAACGCAATCAACAGAAAAACATTCGCCAATGGGCATCATATCGCTGATCAAAAACCAATGAAAACCAAAAATTCCCACAACGCAGATTATCAGGAAAATAATGATAAAATTTTTACTTAACGAATTCATATATATTACTTTATTTTACGCCTTTTATTTACTATGTCAATCGCTGTGCATATTTAATAATCTCTAAATTACAGGTGTGGTATGTTTTGCACCAATTTTGGCACTTTTCAGCTATCTCTTTATAAAGATAAACCAAACCGCACTCTTCGCATTTGTAATATTTTTTGTTTTTTATTTCTATTTCTTTGACCATAAAATTATTTTGTAGAGTCTGATATTTGACATTGTGCATATGCACGTCTTTTATGATCCCCGCCGAAAAATAAACAGCCAGCCCGGCTATTCCCATGCCGACGATTATATCCGGCCACATAGAATTAAAATAGGCGACCGAAATTCCTGCTATAATGACGCCGACATTCCCAAACATATCGTTTCTGGAACAAATCCACGAAGACTTCATATTTATATTTTTATCCTTGTGCCTTGTTAGTAAAAATAGGCATACGCCATTTGCAACTAATGCCAAAATACCAATCAGCGTAATTGCTTGCGCCGGTGGCACAATCGGATGAACCATTTTGTAAAAGGCTTCTGCGAAGACATACAATCCTATAAGTAGCATAACCGCCCCTTTTACCATAGATGCTCTTGCTTGAACTTTGTGGTGTTTAGTTAAAACAAACAGGCTTAGTCCATACACAAACGCATCTCCAAACATATCTAACGAATCAGCAGAAAGGGCGTTAGAGTGAGTAATAACTCCGCTCACCAATTCAACTAAAAACATTCCAGCATTAATAAAAAACGCAATGTAAAGAACTATTTTTAAACCTTTCACAACTTCTTTTGACAAATAAGTTTTTGAATTACAACAATCCATAATTATTAGCTAAAAACTAAAACCTTATCGCTGTCTTCAACTATTTTTAGCAAATCTGACATCGTGGAAACAGGACAAATCCCGATTCCTTTTTTGCCGCGAAGTTCTAAACAAGTCCCGCAGGCATATATGTCTCCTTTTAATTTTTTATACTCAGCAATTTTATTGGAAATATCAAAGATTTCAGCGTCCTCAATAGCGTCAAGTTCAGACCCCTCATTCATTAAAAAAATTACTACCCTGTGTTTTGCCTTCAAAGAAGTGATTCCAAAACGAAATGTATTCCAAATATGTTCAGGGTTGTTTGATTGTAGAATAATGCAAATTTTCATAGATATGTATTAGCTTAAATTTTTTTTCTTAGCTTTAAATTCCTCTTTATTGATTTCTCCCTTCGCGTATCGTTCTCTTAAAATATCTATCGCCTGATTTCCATTATCGTGAGTTGTCCCCCCTAGCTTGTTTGACCAGCCAATAATACACTAAAAATTTTAATTAATAAACTAATGGCATCCGTGGCCGTGTGAGTTGTGTGAATCGTCTGATTTTCCTTTGACTGATTTATGGCCGTGGCTACTGTGCATCTTATTCATTATTACAAGATATCCTATTACAAAAATTCCCGTAATAACTATCGTAATCCAATTTCCTCTGCTGGCTATGGCCCCGCTTAAAAAGATAAATAAAATCGGCGCAATGCAGCAAAGCATCATTATCCACATCATTTTGCCGCCCATGTCATTATTATTGTTTTGATTGTTGTCCATTAATAATTTATTAAATAATATTAATTTACTTTGCCCTATTTCTTTTTAGACAGGCGATAAATAGAAAGTATTTCATCAATCGCTTTGCTGGAGTTGCCGGACTTCATTTGGCTAACCACATGGGTAGACAAATGGTTTTTTAATATAAAATCCTCAAAGCTTGATAAGGCCTGTTTTACCGCAAGGGATTGGTTGATAATATCAACGCAATATTTATCCTCCTGAACCATTTTTTCCAGTCCTTTTATTTGCCCCGCAACAATTCTAAGGCGCCTTGTCGCCTTTTGCGCATGAGAATTATTATGTTTATGTTCCATATTACAATTATACTCCATAGGGGTATACCCTGTCAATAGATTCCCTGCTTTTTGTTCATATATTGAAATATTTGATAAAATAAGGTAAAATATAAATAATTAATTGCGGGATCGTCTAATGGTAGGACATGGCCCTTTGGAGGCTAGTATCTTGGTTCGAATCCAAGTCCCGCAGCTAAGCTATTATTAAATAAACAAAAGACATATGACATGGGCAAATAGAAAAAGACAGTTAAGAAAAGTAAAAAAGAAAGCCAAAGCCAGATACAATCCAAACGCGAAAAAAATCAGGGGTTGAATCCCCTGTTTTTTATTGGTAAAATATAATAATGAAAAGACTTCTCCTTTTTATTGTTGTTTTCTCGTTAGTTATTTTGTTTTCCGCGGACGTTTCTCTTGCAAAAACAGATTTGTCAATAACCGAAAATGACATTACGTTTTCAAAGGAAAACGCCATGGAGGGCGAAATAATAAGAATGTTCGCGCGGGTTTTAAATACCGGCGACACAGATGTTTACGGGCATGTTGTTTTTTTAAGCAACGGTAAGGAAATATCAGATCCGCAACCAATTTCTGTGCGAACAAATAACTATGACGACGTTTTTATTGATTACAAGATTAGCGCGGGTTCGCACAGCATAACAGCAAAAATTATTTCCGAAAACCCGAGCGACGAAAATCTGGAAAACAACACCGCGCTGAAAAAGGAGTATTTTGTTGATTCAGACACCGACAAGGACGGGTCCGGAAACCAGAAGGATGCGGATGACGACAACGATGGCTTGAGTGACGACCAGGAAATAAGCTCCGGCACAAATCCCCTGCTTGCCGATACAGACGGCGACCATGCAAAAGACGGTGCCGACGCTTTTCCAAAAGATAAAACCGAATGGCAAGACACCGACAAAGATGGGCTTGGGGATGTTAAAGATTTAGACGATGATAACGACGGAATATTTGATTTTGAGGAAGAGTTTGACTATGGAACAAATCCATTATCAGCAGACACCGACAATGATGGAATAAAAGACCAAGAGGAAATTATTTCCGGAACAAGCCCGGCAGATGCAGACACAGACAAAGATGGCACAGATGATTTAAAGGATGAGTTTCCCATAGACCCATCAAAAACAACCGCCTCTCTTATGGACGCCTTAGCGAGGCTTCTAAACAGCGAGGCTTCAATTTATTATATATTTGGCATACCTGGCGCGTTATTGGTTTTATTTTTGCTCTTCAGGAAAAAGCGCAGGAGATAAAACTATGGTCTGCCCGCCGGTTTGCAAATAAAAGTTTTTTTCCGCAAAACCCATCCCTCTTGTTGTTTTGTCTATTTTTACCACAACTCCCAATCCCTTGCGCACACCTTCGTCAAAATACTGGTCAAAAATAAAGTTTCCAAGAGAATAATAAATTCTCTTGTTTTTATATGTTTCTGTTGTTTGAATTACGTGAGGATGCGAGCCAATAACCAAATCTGCTCCGCTGTCTATAAATTCCCGAGCCAGCTGTTTTTGTTCCTCTGTTGGCTCAGGCGCGTATTCAACTCCCCAGTGGCAATAAATAATTATTAGGTCGGAAAACCCTTTGGTTTTTTGAATTTCATTTATTGTTTCTGGCGCTTCGTTTTCTTGCAACGCAGAAAATTCATTATAGTTTACAAAAGTTATTTTTATTCCGTTAATTTCCGTTGAAATGCTACGCGGATAATCAGGGGCGCCGAAATAATCTACCCCTGCCTCGTCCAAATATTTTTTAGTTTGGTTAAGCCCGGCATAACCAAAATTTTCAATGTGATTATTTCCCAAATTTACAATTTTTATATTTTGGTCAAACAAGGTTTTGGCAATACCTTTGTCAAAAGTAAATTTATAATTATTTTCACTCCCGGGAGCAGTTCCCGAGCTTACGGATTTATTGTTTGTTATGGGTCCCTCTAGGTTTACAACATTTAAATCGTTTTGTTTTAGCAGGTCTGAAACTTTTTCGAAAATATAGTCGTTTCCTCCGTTTTTTTCCGCATAATATCTAATTCCTCTATCAAACATCAAATCCCCCGCAAACATAATCCGCACATAATTTTTTTCTAATTTTTTGTCCAGTGTTCCGCGCAAACTTTCCGCATGGGGCGCGCAAAACAATAAAAAACCGGCCATTGCCATCACAACAATAATTTTTTTATTCGGCATTTGTAGCATCTATAACCGCCAATTCAAGGGGAAGTTGGATTATGGACGAGTATTTCATTTTGTTTTCCGCGTCAATAAATAATTCCAGCATATTTTGAATTTGTTTGTCAGTAAGGCCTGCGGTTTGAGATTTTATTTTCTCTATTTCTTCGCCCGACAAGCCGGATCCTTTCGCATTCAAAAATTCGGGGTTTATTTTCAAAAGCAGGCACTCTCGCAAATAAAAAACCAGTGTTTTGGCAAATTCAGGCAAATCAACGCCACCCTCTGCCATTTCGTTTAAAAATAAAATAGAGTTTTTGGCGTATTTTGAAATAAGCAAATCAACAAATTTTGAAATCTGGCCCACTTCAACAATTCCCAAAAGCTCCTTTATGTCATCCGTTTTAACGGTTGCTCCGCTTCCAGAAAAATTTATGCACTGGTCCATCAAGGATTCGGCATCGCGAAAGGAGCCTCTCGCGTTTAGGGCTATTAAAGACAATGCCGAATCATCAAATTTTACGTTTTCTTTTTTTGCAATAAATTCCAGTTTTTTTATAATTTCAGATATTTGAAGTTTTTTAAAATCAAACCTTTGGCATCTTGAAATTATGGTTGCAATCATTTTGTGGGCCTCGGTTGTTGCCAGCAAAAATATCGCGTGAGTGGGGGGCTCTTCCAGGGTTTTTAGTAAAGCGTTTGCGGCAGATTTTGAGAGCTGGTGACATTCGTCAATAATAAATATTTTATATTTTGACTTTACCGGGGCAAATTTTATTCCTTCGATTAATTGCCTCACGTCGTCCACGCCGGTGTGGGAAGCCGCGTCAATTTCTATCAAATCCATACTTCGTCCCTGCATAATTTCCATGCACGAAGAACACTTGTTGCAAGGCTCGGCTCCATCCGGTTTTTCGCAATTTATTGCCTTAGCAAACAATCTGGCAATTGTTGTTTTGCCACTTCCCCTTGGTCCGCAAAACAAATAGGCGTGAGAAATATTTTTCCCCGTTATTGAATTAGTCAAGGTTTGGGCCACGTGCTCCTGCCCTATAACTTCCGCAAAACTCTGTGGCCGATATTTTCTATATAAAACCGCCATAATTATTTTTATTTTTTATTATCACCTATTATTTTATTACATTGTCATTTTCTATCTGCTATTCCAGAAAATATTGGAATAACCCTTTTAGGAAACTTGAGTTATTAATTGAATAAAGACGATTAGAGCAGTGATTTCTGGTTTGGACTAAATTAGCCTTTCTCAAAACAGATATATCGCTCGAAACGCTTCTAAACGGCGATTTGGTCATCTCGGCTAAATCCCCCACCGATAACTCTTTGCTTTTACACAAACATTTTAAAATTATAAAACGATTTTCATTTGCCACAGCTTTTAAAATTTTTATTAAATCTTTGTCCTCCATTTTCTTAGTGTCATTCCAATTTTTTTTGGAATAATAGTATCGCAATCGTTTCTATTTATGCTACTTCTGCGTTGTAACAGCTTCGCAGTAAACTATTTCCGGGCGGTCGGGCTCGATGACGAACTCTTTCTTGCAATTTTGGCACTGTTTTATCTCCTGCTCCATAATTTATTTCTTAAAAACCAATAATTTATAACAAAGAAAATTCCAGACTGACGCAACCAGCGCTGCGATTATTATGGAAATCTCTGTCCAAATTTTCATCGGCAAACCAGTTTTAATTTGCGTAATAAAATAAAAACTCGCCACGTTTATTATTAATCCAATTGCCGTAACAGCCAAAAATTTACTCATTTCTTTTATACTATGCCCCGCATCATTATTAAACACCCAATATTTATTTCCAAAATATTTTATTGCCACAGCAATTAAAAAGGAAATTGACTTAATTAATAAACTCGCAGGGATTAACCAAAATAATAATAAATAAACCTTAATGTCTATTATATCCGCAAATCCGCCAACAAGCACAAAACGCGCCATTTGTCGCACAATAAAAATCTTTCTGCCCACTATTTCAGCCAGCCAAAGACAAAACACGGAAAAAACCGGAAAAAATATAAACAAAAAAACGTTGTATTTCGCGCTAACAAAATCACTTGCCAGCCAGGCAACAAATACGCCAGTAACAAGCGCAAAAATTACATTAAAAAGTTTCATATCCTTAAATAAGCTTATCATAATTGAACTTCTTTGGGAAGTTTGCTAAAATAGCATAATTCGCTTATGAAAAAATTTTTAGGCAATCTTCAAAATTTTTTGGAAAAGGTAGACAGCTATCGGGATAAATTCTTATTTTTGTTCATAAAGCCACGCTGGCCAAGAAAAATTACACCAAACCATTTAACCTGGACGCGGGTTTTTTTGGCGGTGCTTTTATTTGCTCTTTTATTTTTCTTTAACGTGGAAAATAAAACATTAATACTCGCGCTTTTCTGCATCGGCGTGTTTACAGACCTTCTTGACGGCCCGGTGGCAAGAGGCACCGACCGTGTTACAGAATTTGGGGCCATGCTTGACTCAACCGCCGACAGGCTTCTGATCCTGCCAATTGCGGTTTATAGCTTATTTTCACAACACAAGTGGCTCCTTTTGGCTATTATTTTAGTGGAAATAATAAACGCCTTTGCCTCAATATTTTATAAGTCAAAAGAAATTTATTTGGAGTCAAATATTTTTGGCAAAACAAAAATGGTTTTGCAATCAATTGTTTTTATTGCTATTTTACTGGCTTTTCCCAAGGCTCCGTCTGAGATTTTTATTGATACCTTATGGTTCAGCCTTATTTTCACATTTTTAAGCATTCTCACGCGAGTAATGGACCTAAAAAGTAAGGGGTATATTAAAAACAAACTTATAAACAAACAACTCAACAAACTTCAATGAAAATATTTAATACTTTAACCGGAAAAAAAGACCTAATAAAGCCTGTTGGCGGTAAAAAAATAAATCTGTTCGTCTGCGGCCCGACGGTTTACGACTATTCTCATTTGGGGCACGCCAGAAATTATATTGTTTTTGATATTTTTGTAAAATATTTAAAACATATTGGCTTTAAGGTTTTTTATCTGCAAAACGTAACAGATTTGGATGACAAGATAATTGCGCGTTCGCGAGAAAGGGGCGTTAGTCCAAAGGATCTGGCAGTGGCTTTTGAAAATGAATATTTAAAAGATATGAAAAATCTTGGAATTACAAGCGTTTCAAAATATGCCAAGGCTACAAGCTATATTAAGGAAATAATAAGTCAAATAAAAAGGCTTCAAGAAAAAGGTTTTGCCTATGAAATTGCCGAGGACGGAATTTACTTTGATATTTCAAAATTTAAAAAATATGGTAAACTTTCCGGACGTACGGCTTTGGCCGCTGAAGACGCCGTTTCGCGAATTGATTACAGCAAAAATAAAAGAAACCGGGGCGATTTTTGTTTGTGGAAGTTTAAGCAGGAAGGATTAGAACCAAGCTGGGCTTCTTCCCTTGGTCAAGGGCGCCCAGGCTGGCACATTGAGGACACCGCTATAACAGAGAGGTTTTTTGGCCCGCAATATGATGTCCATGGAGGCGCCAGAGACTTAATATTCCCCCACCACGAAGCGGAGATAAGCCAAATGGAGGCTATTTCAGGCAAGAGCCCGCTGGTAAAATATTGGATGCATGTGGGGTTTTTAACTGTGGGCGGACAAAAAATGTCCAAGTCTTCAGGAAATTTTATTACCATAAGTGATTTCTTAAAAAGATGCCCTGCAAATTATTTGAGATTTTATGTTTCTAAAAATTTATGGTCTTCGCCAATGGATTATTCCGAATCCGCAATGATTGAAGTTAAGTCTGCTGTCTCCAAAATTGAAGAGTTTCTGCGAAGAATTAAATTAGTAAAAACAATAAGGGGAGCAAAAAAAATAAAAAACCTGATTAAGAATTTTAAAGTAAATTTCTATAAAGAGCTTGACGATGATTTTAACACCCCAAAAGCCTTTGCGGTTATGTTTGAATTTATTAAAAAAGCAAACCAGCTCTTAGATGAGGAAAAAATCTCCAAAAAAGAATCAACCAAAATCTATAAGTTTTTTGAGGAAATAAATAAAATTTTTGGGATTATTGATTTTAAAAAAATAAGTCTGACAGTCCCCGCTAAAATTAAAAAACTTTTGAAGGAAAGAGAAACAGCTAGAAGAAATCAAAACTGGCAAAAATCCGACGAAATTCGCAAGGAACTTGAAAAACAGGGCTATATGATTGAGGACACAAAATTCGGCGCTACTATTAAGAAAATATAAAAAAATTCCCTCCCCCGCGAAAGTTAATTCGCGAAGGAGGGACTGGCGGAGAACGGGTCTCCGCTATTTTTTCTTTCCGCTCTTGCAGGAGCCATTGCGCGAGGCACGATTAGCAGCCTGCCGAGCTTGCTTTTCCAGCTTGCGCTGATTATTGGCGGCGCGGTGCAGATTAATCCCCTTCTCAACTTCACTCTGAAGTCGAGCAATGAATCCCTCGGCCTTTTGGCTCTGCTCGTCCCAGGGGACGAGCTCGCCCCTGGCAATAAGCCGATCCACTGCGGAGAGCAACCACCAGCTCCACTCCCTGGCTGGCTTCGATCGTTCCAGGGCAATTTCTGCACCCCGGATGCCGTCATTTGCCAGCGAGTCATTGCTGACCGCCGAAAGGGCCCGGAGCAAGAACCCGAGAAGGAAGAGTGCCTTTTCTTCGGTGGCGGACTTCTGTTCCGCCTCCTGGGCATTCCGAGCGTCTTGCTCAGCCTGCGCGGACTGGTCGCTCTCTATCTCGACGGCCTCGGCAATCGGTCGAAGCGTCTTGTAATAGACAGCCCAGCCGGCGCGAGTCCAAATTCCTCCGCCACCAGCCGTCAGAGCTTCGCCGAGCGTTTGCCTTGCCCCAGGAACTGCCACCTTGTTGGCGACAATCTCCCCGAGCAAGCTGATGATGGCCGACGCCTCGGTGTACCCGTTTTCTTCCAGCACCACCGCCAACTTTTGGCGGTTCTCGCGCTGACGTCGCTCCTTAACCCCTTCGGCCTGTGCGGCTTCGTTGAGCCGATCCTGCGCCCGCTCGGCCGTCTTGATGAACGCCCGAGCGTCAGCATCGCCCTCCTCGGCCAGCACCTCAATCACCTCCGCGTGGGCGAGGTAAAAATCGACCAAACGTGTGTCGGACGCGTGCATCATCTCCGTGTCCACGAACTCGCGAATAGCGAAGACGTCGGTGTGGGCAATCGTAGCGGAAGCCATTGGTAATGACCCTTCTAAAAAAAAGTTAAAACTAGTGTTTGCACCGCTACGTCGCGGTGTTTTTTGATGTGCAAAGGCTAATTTAGCCTATAATTTATTATAGCACTATTATGTGTTCGTGTCAAGCCCTTGCGGGGATTTATAGGACTTGCTAAAATTAAGTAATAATATGAATTTTTCATCAATAAATTACATTATTTGGCTTATTATTTCCGCAATATTTTTTGCAGTTGGTGAATTTCTCTCAAAAAGGTTTGCGTTAAGCCCAAAATTTATTTACGTAATTTATATCTTAATCGCCTACTCCGCCGGTGTGCTTGCATGGCTTCCCGCAATATTACAAAAAAATCAGCTCTCAATTGTTGGAACCCTGTGGTCGGTTTTTAGCCTGCTGACCACAATTTTAATTGGCGTTTTGCTTTTCAACGAAAAATTAAGCCTCACAGGTATTGTTGGAATTATTTTCGCTTTTGTCGCAATTATTTTATTATCAAAAGGCTAAATTATAAAACATGAATAAGCGATGGGTTAATATTTTTAAAGCAATGGCGAATATTAATCGTCTTAAAATAATTAAAATGCTTTCTGGCGGAACGAATTTGAGCGTGACAAAAATAGCCGAAGAATTAGAAATCGCCGTAAAATCAACATCAAAACATTTAATAATTTTACACAACCTAAATTTTTTGGAAAGTAACGGAAAAAAAGGACATGTATTTTATGGCTTAAACAAAAACGCGCCGACCGATATAAAACGTGCCATTAAACTTTTTTGTCAGTAATTTTGTTAGTAACCTTATTTTTATACTTTAAAATTAATAGACCAATTCGCGCGAATTGGTCTGAATATTACGACTAGTTCAGTGCAAAATAAATTTTGTGAAACAAAAGGAGAACCTAATCTCCCTTAGATGTGTCCGCCGTCTCCAGCGCTTCGGCACTTCCCCGAAGAATTACTGCCCATTTTATAGAGTGGGTTGCTCTTTTTGTGCTGGCTGAAAATTGCTCTCAAAGAGGGTAAAAGCTCAGTTGAACCTTGTTGTCCTCGTCGAGGTATTCCTCCAGAACCATAATCTTTCCAGACGAGGTCCTAAAGGTGGCAATCCTCAATTGGCTGCAACAGCTGCCGTCTCCGCAACCGGGATAGCATCCATCATGGATCGTTTCTTCCCTTGCACAGACTTGGACGTCGGAGATCCCTCCGCAAGCCAGTCCGGCCAAGAAAAGGTCGAATCCACTGCCAACCAGCGTTCGGTCAGAACTCATCGCACACCTCCTCGGGAAAAGGGACACGGGGGACAGAACCAGAACATAACGTCGCTGGTTAAATTTATATCTGTCCATTTTTACCCTAAAGCCCGAAAAAGCCGATGTCCGACCACAATCAACGTACTAAAATTATGCTATCATAATACTATCTTATTGTCAAGCCCTTGCTCTGTTTTCTCGGTTTTGCTAAACTAACGAAATATGGTCAACGAAATGCCGGTAAAACTTCCCCCTCAAAATACCGAAGCAGAACAATGCTTGCTGGGTTGCTTAATGTTGGATAAGGAGGCTATTGTAAAAATTGTTGATTTTATAAAAGCAGAAGATTTTTATAAGGGCATACATCAGGATATTTACCAGGCAATGTTTGATTTGTACGAACGATCCGACCCAATTGATATTTTGTCTGTTTCCGCCAGATTAAAAGAAAAAACAAGACTGGAGGAAACCGGAGGCTCGGCATATTTAACAACACTTATAAATACCGTACCGACAGCCACTCACGTTTCAAATTACGCAAAAATTGTCCGCCAAAAAAAGATTTTACGCGACTTAATTTCAGCTTCTGAAGAAATTGGCTTATCGGCTTTTGACGACGAACAGGAAGAGGTTGATGTTTTAATTGACAGGGCAGAAAAAACAATTTTTGGAATTGGGCAACGGGCATTAACACAAACTTTCACCCCCATAAAGGACATCTTGCCCGAAACATTTGAGAGGCTTGACATGCTCTCAAAGCAGTCCGGAGGTTTGCGCGGAATCCCAACAGGATTTAAGGATTTGGACAATATGCTGGCGGGTTTGCAAAAGTCCGACCTGATAATTTTAGCCGCAAGGCCGGCAATGGGCAAGTCGTCTCTGGCTTTGGATATTGCTAGAAATGTTGCTATTGGCACAAACCAGCCGGTTGGATTGTTTTCTTTAGAAATGTCAAAAGACCAGCTGGCCGACAGGATGATTTCCAGCGTGGCAAACATTGATTCGTGGCATTTAAGGACGGGGCATCTGAAGGACGATGACTACTCAAGAATCCAGCATGCAATGGGAATTTTATCAGAAGCCCCTATTTATATTGATGACGCCGGCTCTGTAAATATTTTGCAAATGAGGGCAATGGCGCGCAGACTGCAGGCAAACAAAGGGTTGTCCTTACTGGTAATTGATTATTTGCAATTAATGCAGCCAATGAATAAATACGCCTCGCCCGTCCAGCAGGTTTCCGAAAACTCAAGGGCTTTAAAAATTTTGGCAAAGGAGTTAAACGTGCCGGTTTTGGTTTTGTCGCAATTATCCCGCGCTGTTGAGTCACGCGTTCCGCAAATTCCAAGATTGTCAGACTTAAGGGAATCTGGCGCAATTGAACAAGACGCTGATGTGGTTATGTTTATTTACCGCGAAGACGCCTATAATGAAAACAGCCTAAACCCGGGAATGGCAAAAATTCTAATTGAAAAACACAGAAATGGAGCTACCGGATATGTTGATTTATTCTTTGACAAGCAAAGAGTAAGTTTTAAAAATTTAGATAAAGGTCAGTATGCTAATGAAAACTAATAAATGGATAGCATAGAAAAACTAAAAGATATTTTTAAAAAATTTCCAACGGTTGGCCAAAGAACAGCCGGCCGTTTTGTTTATTACTTAATGAAGCTTCCCAAAGAAGGGGTTGACGAGCTGATTGGCGCAATTCAAGAATTAAAAAATAAAATAAAATTATGTGAGCTTTGCTTTAATCCCTTTGAGCCCTATGATAATTCTGTTTTATGCCAGATTTGCAAAAATCCATCAAGAAATAAAAACTTGCTTTGTGTTGTTGAAAAAGAAACTGATTTATTGTCTATTGAAAATACTAAAAAATACAACGGGCTTTATTTTATTTTGGGCGGAACGGTTTCGCTAATGAGAAAAGAAGATATTCCAATTTTAAGAATTGAGGAATTGAAAAAACGCATTAAAGACGGCAATTTTTCTGAGATAATTATTGCGCTAAATCCCACCCCCGAAGGCAGGGCAACTTCTGTATTGGTTGAAAACTCTATAAAAGAAATTACTTCTGATGTAAAAATCACCCATCTGGCAAAGGGCATACCCGTTGGCGGAGAACTTGAATACGCTGACGAGGAAACTTTGGAATCTGCGCTTGAAGGCCGCAAATAATTATTTGCGTTTTTGTTCAGCTTTTCGGACTTGGTGCTCGTCCATTCCAAAGTGATGAGCTATTTCGTGCCAAACAGTGTCTTTCACTGCTTTTTTTATGGTTTCCGGGCTGGAATAAACCTTCTCAATAGAATTTTTAAAAATCGTTATTTTATCGGGCAAAACATTTGCGTACTGCTCTCTTTTTATTTGAGGTATGCCCTCGTATAATCCAAGAAGCGTGCCTCCCCGTAAGCTAAGTTTCTGCAATTGCTCTGGCGTGGGGTCGTCTTCAATAACTATTTCCACATTTTTTAATTTTTTCAAAAATTTTTCGTCAATTGAATCAATCGCTTCTCCCACTAATTTTGCGAATTCTTCGTGCGTCATATGACTTTGATTATACAGCCAAAAAGGCGCTTTTGCACGCCTTCTGGCAAAATTAGCTTTTTAATTTTTAGCTTCCAAATTTTCTAATTTCCGAAATTTTCTTGCTTAATTCTCTGCTGGCTCTAAATTCTCTTCCATTTTTCTTTCTGGCATAGAACCATTTCTCGGCTCCGGCAAACATTCCTGATTTTAACATCAAAATGCCAAGCAGGGTAATCATTAATGGCAAGAAAAAGGAATCAACCAAAAAATTATTTGTTAAGCCTGTTGAAATGGCGCTTGCCCCATAAACCGCCGCCCTATTAACAATTACAGAGGCAGAGGCTGTTGGGGTGCTTCCAACCGAGCTTGTTGCAGAGGCGCTGTTATTCAATGTTGTCGCGCCATAGGCAAAATTTTGAGCGGAGGCAACCTGCGCCTGATAGGTTATTGTAGCTGTCTGACCGCTTGATATTGTGCCTATATTAATCCCTGAAACAATATTCCCTGAATTATTATTGTAGTAATTGCTTCCTCCTGAAACTATAAGCTGGTTCTGGTAAATTAAGTTGGCGGGGAAATAATCCCTTACAAAAACATTTTGCATATTCTGATTTCCGTTTGCCTGCAGAGTTATCATAAACATAAGCGTGTCCAACGGATTGGCATAAACCGAACTTGCAAAATTTGTACTGCCTGAAGCGAGATTTCTGACAGTCTTATTAATTGTCAGGCTTCCGTAGGTGTTTGTATAATTTTGGCACGCGTTGTTATAGCACCCGTTTGGGCAATACTGATATTCTTGCTGGTTTCCGCACGAGTCATACCAATACAAATTGCTACCCGAGCATCTTTGGTATGCGTGGTTTGAGCAAGTATTGTTATTTCCACCTCCTGTTGTGTTTACATATACTGTCTGAGTGTTTACCTGGGTTTGGGTCTGAGTTTGGGTTTGAGCTGGTGGAGTTATTACTGGCGCAACCGCGCAAGATTGAGTTGTGGATGGCTTGCTGGTTTCAACTCCGCAAGCATTTGCGTCAGTTACTGTTCTTGTCTGATATCCGTTAATGCACTCTCCCCAGGCTCCGGTTTGCCAGCTAGGCGTGCAAACCGGGGTGGCGGTACAAAGCGCGGTTTGAGTTGCATATGCGGCAAACGCGTAATTTGCGTCAAGATAAGATCCATAATCCACGCTATCATAAAGCTGTTGAGGAGCAGCTTGATACCACAAATCAACCTGAGTTCTGCATGACGCAACTGGAACAGTTATGGTGGTTATTCCGTTGGCATTAATATTTACCATGACTGACGAGCCTATATATTGCTGAGTATCAAGCCAGCCTGGGGTTCCATAGGCATTATACATTTTGTATGACGCTCCGATCACCGGCGCGGTGCAACCTGTTAAATTATTTACGCTTGCCACCACCTGGCCGGGCTGTTCGGAAAAAGTTGCTATTAACTTCCCCGACCATACGGCATTGTAAAGCTCCTGCGCAGTCAGAGTTGTTCCGTTGGCGCAAGACACGCTTGCGACAGCTTCATCTGTCGGCAACACAAAGCCCCCGGCAATTAATATTGTTAAAATTGATATGATTAATATTTTTTGTGCGTTTTTCATACTTTTTTGTTAATTTTTTATTTACTAAATTATTTTAGATATTATCACGTTATGTAAAATATGTCAATGTTAATTTAACTCGGCTTGCACCGCAATTCGCTGATAATCTTTCCCTGGAGGCCAGCAACTCACCAAAACCAATTCGTTGGTGTTTGTAGCTCCACTCGCGGGCACGTCCGCCCCCTTTTTAATTATTGTTTTTTTTCTTACTATATAGGTATATTGCTTGTTGTTTAGATTAATTAGGATTACGTCACCCTCTACCAGGTCGTTCAGTTTTGTAAAAACCCATTGGTATTTGATGTCCGGCCAGCCTACTGGCGCCGAATGTCCCAAAATAACAATTTGCCCCTCTTGCCCGGGATACACAGAGCCTGGATAATATATAACTCCAGATTCAAGATCTTTCTCCAGAACGTTTTTTTCTGTGCTGGCTGAAAAAATTATGGGCGTAGAAAGGGATAATTTTGGTATCTCAAGAGTATTTTGTTTATCGGTGTAGGTTGTTCTAACGTTCATCAGGCCTGAGCCAGATCCCGAATTACGGTTTGGGTAGAAATATGCGCCCATGGATGACGCCGATATGCTGGGGTATGGATTAAAAAAATCACTCACAATTCCTCCAACTGCCTTGTAATTGAAAATCCACGAAACATTATTCCAGTTAAAAACCAAAAAGCTGGCAACGTAGATAGCTATAGCAAATTTTAATATTTTTCTTGCTTTTAAATTATCCATTTTTATATTATAAGCTGGTGCGGAATTATTAAAATTATCAAGTCTTTATTAATAATAGATGAAAATCCCAAAAAAATTAAAATAGCCAGTGGCCTAAGGACAAGCTTTTTATCTGTCTTAAAATCCGTGCTAAAAAGCAGTAAAAACAGCAATGCGCCAATAACAACCAAAGATACGCCAAAAATAATATCCTGGACTAGCTTTGTTGCGCCCTCAAATGGTTTGATCTCCTGGGTTGATTGCGACAAAACCTTTTCAGGCAAAATCTCCTTTGGCTCAATTATGGGCTTGGGTTGCTGCACGGCTTCCGGAGATTTTACAGCAACTGAATTTTTTTCCGGAGATGCTATCTCGGGTTTGGGGCTTCCAAAAAGCTGGACAACAACAACCGTATTATTGTTTCCAAATCCTCCCGCTATCGCTGTGCCAAATTCCTTATAGTTGGGGTTTAGCAAATTGGCCTTATGCGCGGGAGAATCCAGCCAGGCATTGTAAACCTCTGTTGAGTCGTAAAATCCGATTGCCAAATTCTCTCCAGCATACTTATAGTCATATCTTGTTTTTGAAAACCAAAACCACGGAGAAACTCCTGTTGGGCTTGTGTGCTCAAAATACCCATTTTTTACCATATCTTCCGCCTTTAGTTTGGCGGCTTCGTCCAATTTTTGGCTACGGATTAATACGCCCAAACCCAGCGATTGCCTTGTTTGGTTGGCCAAATTTTCCAGCGTTATTTTTGTAATATCGGCAAAAAATATGTTAAATGGAATGTTTAGCGAGACGCCAATAAGGGCAATCTTTAAAACCAAAAGCAAAACAGCGCAATACAGCAAAATATTGCTTAACAAAAATTTCCTCACATTCTGTACATCAAGCCTAAATTCTCCTAATTCGTAATTCATGCCTATACTTGATTATATCACAACAACCATTCCCTGTCAAGTATTATTTGTAGTATGCTCTGTCTTTGAATCTCAAATCGATATACTGCAATGTTTTACGAACATGGGGAGTTATGTCATTTTTTAAAAGTAAATTCAATTTTGCCACCTGCATATCTATGCCGAGGCCCGAAGAAAGGTCAAAATAAATCTGCCACCCCTCCCCTGTTTTGATATCCAGCCGTATGGGCGTGGCAACGAGCGCCTCTTTTATATTTATTTTGAATTTATCGGTTAGCTCTTTCTGGATTTTTAAAATCGCATCAATGACGTCTTGTCCCACCACATTCTGTCCCTCAACTGCCTCCAGGCCGTTTGTTTTTTCCTGTCGCACGATAAACATGTTATCGGGAATTCCCGATAGCTCCTCAAAAATAATCCCCGCCCCGTCTACAAAAAAGCACCTCTCGCTCGCCTGCCCTGAGCCTGTCGAAGGGCAAAAAATTCCCACTGGCTTTCTTTCAAAAATATCCAATGCCAGCGTATGAGGGAATTTTATTTTTATTGCCAGGGTGTCAATTGCCGGAAAATCCTTCAAGAGCCCTGTAGTTAAAGAATTTTTGTCAACGAATAAAATACTTTTTGAAAAAACACGAATCGGCCCCAGTGCAAAAATTTTCCGGTTAACTTCTCGGGACACAACGTTTTGCAACTGAAGAGTTTCCACTTTTTGGTTGCCCGATATTATAATATTCTGCACCTGAAATCCGGGGTAAAAAAACAAAAAATACACTAAGGTCAAAAAAATTATTATAATTAGAATTACAATCCAAAACCAAAGATTTACAAAAATTGGCTTTTGGGGCTTTATCCTGTGGATTTTATTTTTTATGTGATATTTTCTGTATGACACAGGCGAATTTTAAATTTAAAATTTTAAATTTTTAATTATAACCCGCGTCTTTTGGCGCGGATTAATTCTATTATATAATTAAACCAATATTTTGGCGACAAAACAAAATCTTGGGTCTGCACATACTCTTCCTTATACCCTCCAAAGCCCATTTTAAACAACGTGGGCCCTGCCCACGGGTGATGGGGAAATTTTTCCGGGTCAGTAAATCCCCAGAAGTCGTAAATTTTACAGCCTCGTCTTTTAGCCTCTAAAATTGCCCGCCATTGCAGTAAATACGGAATTGAGAATTTAGAATATTTCCCAACAGATGCCGCCTGGTGGTAATAGGCAATCCCCTGCCAGAATATAACCATCGCCCCCGCAACAGTCTCGCCTTTATATTTGCCAAACAAAAAGACAGCCTGATTATCTTTTTTAAAAATCTCAAATTCATTTTTAATTGAGCTGTCCGAAAACGGAATAAAATTCTGGCGTTTTGAAACCGCCTTATTCAGTTTTTGATAAACCTCAATATTTATGGGGTCGGCACTTATTTCAATTGAAATATCCTGATTTTCAGTGGCCTTTCTAATCAAGTAGCGCGTGGTTTTGCGCATATTTTTTAGCAACTCGCCTTCTTCAAAAAAAATATCCAGTTTCCATGTGGCTTCATATGCCGATGAGTGCATCGGGGACGGCCTAAAATTTAAATCCTCAAATATACGGTTATTTTCTTCGTTTTTTAAAAGCAATGGGGAAATTCTTATAAAGCTCGCTTTCTCCTCTTTTGCGATTTCGTCTAGCCTGATAATTATAAGTTCTAAGATTTGCTTTTTACCAGCAATATTCGAACTCTCGCTAAAAACCGGACCGTGGGGAATAAATAAAAACGTACCCCGTTTAGCTAAAACCTTTATTGCCATCGCAACCGAAACTAATTTTTCGTTGTCAAAAATCCCAAACCTCCAAATTTTATTTCCCAAATTCAAGCCCGAGGCTGGTGCGCCTGGGGCACAAAATTCTCCCCAATTCCACGATTGCAAAAAAGTTTTTTCTGTACAACCCCCCAAAAAATCTTCCCACTCGTCTTTATTTGTAATTTCTCTTATTTCCATTTTTTTAAAAAACCCACTATCCGTTCTGCGTCCTCTTTTTTAATATTTATGTGTGTGGGCAGGTTTAGCGTGTGTTTTGCCAAATATTCCGCATTTTTGCACATTCCCATTATATATTTCATCTCTTCAATTTTTGTATCAAACGGCGCAATTGGGGTTGTATACCAGTCCCCCAATAAAATATTTTGTTTGTGCCAGGCTTCATAAATTATCTCGTGTGCGTCTTTATGTTTCACACTGAACCGTAAATATATATTATTTTTATTATCATAAATTTTGGGCAATTCAAATTTAGTTCCCGCCAATTCCTTAAAATAATAATCTGCAACTTTTTGGCGGTGAGTTTTAAATTTTTCTATTTTTTTGAGCTGGTTTATTGCCATCATAGCTATTGCATTTGGCAAGGCGTTTGGGAAATAACCAGGCCTCAATCCTCTCTTTTCCTGCCAACTCACGGCCTTCGATAAAACATGGAAAACCTGCGAGGCAACCAGAATAATTTTTCCCAAATCTAAAAAGCTATAAACCGGCAAAATTATAAAGTTTAACAAAATCGGATGCAAAATCTGCTGAAAAACCCAGAGCGAATTTGGGCTTCCAAATTTGTCCTGAGCTCGCCTGATTTTTTCGGCGAGAGAAGGATTATTTGTTGCAACCATTCCCCCATAAACAGATGAAATAACTTTGTCTCTTGAAAAACTGAAAAATGATGCCTTGCCAAAAGTTCCAACCTTAAAGCCATTAATATCAGCTCCAAGCGCATGGGCGCAGTCCTCTATTAATATAATATTCTTAGCCTCGCAGATAGCCCTAATTTCGTCCATATTGGCCGGCATTCCAAATGTGTGCTGAACTACTAAAACCCTGGTTTTGGGGCTAATTTTAGCCTTTAAGTCATCCAAATTTATATTAAAGTCCTCCGTTGAACAATCAACATAAACCGGCTCTAAACCCACCCATAAAATGGGGTTTGGTACTGCGTTGCATGTAAACGCCTGCAACAAAACTTCATCCCCTTTCTGGAGTTCTAAAGCTTTAAGAATTGCGTATAGCGAGCTTCTGCCTGAGTTAAAACTAAAAGCGTATTTTACGCCAAGATAATTTTTAAAGCTCTCCTCCAGCTCTTTAATCCCCTTTCCTTTTCTCCAAAGCCATGGCCGTATAAGCAAATTTAAGGCGAGCGCTACGTCGTCTTTTTCCACATTCGGCGAAAGTGAGATTGATATGGGTTTAAAATAATTCCTCAACCTAGTAATAGCTCAATTAATTTATTTGGGACTCGGCCTTCAAGTAAAATTGCGTCGCCGGATTTGCAAAAAAGCGTAATTACCGAATATATTTCGGCCGGTTTTTCTAAAAATAAAATATTGCTTTCTTTCATGCCCGATTCCATTACGCCCCTTTTCAATTGCTCAAAATCATCCTTGCTCGTTATAATAGCCATTCCGCAAACTTTGCCGATTTTTTTGCCAATTTGTTCGTGTATTATTTTTGATTTTTCTCCAAGTTCAATCAAACAGGGCATAACAATTATTTTTTTAGCCTGCCCTGAGCCCGTCGAAGGGTTGCCAAAAATATTTAAATAATCCAAATCAGCAAAAACTCCGTCCGGGTTTGCAGAATATGACGAGTCTATAATATCAATTCCGTGTTTCCCCTGTTTCAAAACCATTCCGGCTTGTTCCTGTTTTATATGCGTCATTGCGTCTGAAATTTCTCCAAAGCTCATCCCTAGTTCTTTCGCCACTAAAACAGCCCCTAAAAGATTTTGCACATTTTGTTTTCCCAAAACATTCGCCTTAAAGTCAGCCAACTCGCCAGCCTTATTTTTTGCAATAAAAGAAACATAATTTCTGCGCACGGTTATGCTCTCTGCCCAAATATCGGCATTTAAGGCTCTGTTACTTTCGCTATAAATTTTTTCCTTGCCATTGAACTTTTTAATAAGATTAAGGCAATATTTGTTGTCTCCGTTTACAACCAATAATCCATTCTGTTCAAGAAATTGCGCCAGTTCTCTGCCCCCTTCGCCGGTCAACAAATTTTCTAAAGAGCCAAAAAGCGACAAGTGCTGTTCGTTTACGCCCGTAACAATTCCAATTTTTGGTTTTAAAATTTCACACACCTCCTTTACTTTTCCCTTGTTATAAGCGCCAACCTCGGCAATAAAAATTTGATGCTTTTCGTTTAAGTCGTTCAGTATGCATTTTGCAATTCCTATCTCCGCATTCTGGTGCTTTGAGGTTGATAAAACCTTATACTTTTTTGAAAGTATAGTTGTTAAAAATTCCTTTGTTGATGTTTTACCGTAGCTTCCGGTTATCGCGATAACTTTTAAACCCGGAAACTGTTTTATTTTTTCACCAGCTTTTTTTAAGGTTTTTTTTCTCAAAAAAACCGCAACTGGTTGAAATAGCAAAACTATCAAAGAAATAATTACCGGCAAAAAAATATCAAATCCCAAGATCCAAGCGGGGTTTTTCTTAGCCGACCATATTAAAAACAAAATAACAACAGAAACAGAAACTCCTGTTAAAAATAGTGACTTCGCTGTTCTGACCGGCTTTTTTATTGCTTTTAAATATATCTGCCTTAAAAAAATAATCGTTTCAGCAAGATAAACAAACACAAGAAAAGAGATAAAAATATCGTTTGTTGAAATAAAAAACAACAAAAAAATAATTTTGAAATCCAGCAACGGGTTTAAAAGCAATTTTTTACCTTTTTCTGTATTAAAATGGTCCAAAAATCTGCCAATGTGATATTCTTTTAATTGCCACAAATAAACCCAAAACAGGACATATTTTAATGTTCTTATAAACCAAAGCCCGTATAAAAAATATAACAAATTAGACATTCTCTAAAACTTTTTCTGCTAAAACCTCCGGACATTCTCGGTTTAATGCGTGTCCTGCGCCTTCAATAATAACCAATTTTGAACTCTTAATTTTTTCGTTCATAAAATGAGCGTCCTCAACCGGAGTTGATTTATCTTTATCGCCCCAGATAATAACTGTCGGCACATTAATAAATCCTGTAAACTGCGACAAGTCTTCCTGCACAACATTTATATAGGTTTCTTTTACCGTCCCATCAACGTAGGGGTAGTCGCTTTTTTTAATTATGAATTTATAAAACGCTTTTCTGAAAAATGTGTAACCTGGCAAAAAAGAAAACGCTTTAGTAATCGTTGATAAATTTTTAAACGCGGACTTTTTTGAGGTTCTTTTTCTAACAGATGCGGCTGAAATCAAAAATAATTTTTCCACCTGTTGGGGATATTTTATTGCAAGCTTTACCGCCAGCGCTCCGCCAAAAGAGTGTCCCATTAAATAAAATTCGACAAGCCCAAGCTCTTTCACAAATTCCTCCAGCCATTTAATGTAATTGTTCGTATTCCATGCCACGGCCAATGTGTCGGATTTTCCAAAACCCGGTAAATCTGGGATTATTACTTTAAAATTATTTTTAGAAATCTGCTCGGCAACCTCGGCCCATCTTTCTGTGTTTGAACCCCATCCATGTAAAATCAAAAAGGGTTTGCCTTCCCCTATTGTTACATAGTTTGTCTTAACCCCGCTTATTATTACTTCCAATCGTGTTTTTGTCATTCCCGCGAAAGCGGGAATCCAGATTAATTCAACCTGGATTCCCAATCAAGTTGGGAATGACGGCTATTTTTATTTTATTATTTTAAATCCGCAGTATTTTTGCAGAACTTTTGGCACTTTTATGCTTCCGTCTTTTTGCTGATAATTTTCCATAATAGCAATCATTGGCCTCTCGGCAAGAGCTGTGGCATCGTTTGTGTGCACCAACTCAATCTTTCCGGACTTCCTGCGAACTTTGGTTTGTAGTCGTCTTGCTTGGTAATCGGTCATATAATCTGCAGTATGCGTCTCGCGATACTTATCCTGTCCTGGCAACCATACGTTAATATCAACGCCGCGCGCATTTGGCTTTCCAATGTCTGCGGTGCATTTTAGTATGACTTCGTAGGGTAAACCAAGTTGCTGCATTAAATATTCCTGTATTGCAATCAAAAAATAATGTTCGGACAAAGAGTTTTCTGCGGTAGTCAAGCTTTCCATTTCAAGCTTGTTAAATTGGTGCATGCGCAGGATCCCCTCCATGTCTTTTCCATATGTTCCAGCTTCTTTTCTAAAGCTTGTTGCATAACCAGCATAACGTATCGGGAAAACATCCTCGCCAAGGGTTTCATTCATATGCATGGTTCCCAAAACGTGCTCAGCGCTGCCTTCCAGCCACAAATCTTCTCCCTCAATCTTGTAGCGTTCTTCTCTCGGTTCAAGCCTGTCCATCGCGGAATAGGGCTCGGTTTTTATCATAAAAGGAGGCAAAATAGGAACAAAAGGCTTAGTGCTCACTTTTAGCTTTGCTTTTCTGGCGATTTCTGCCAAGGTTTTTCCGTTAGTTAAAACATCAAATGCAAAACGGAACATTGCCAGTTCAAGCAAGACAAGCGGACCTTTTAAATAAGCAAATCTCGTGCCGGCCACTTTTGCAGCACGCTCTTTGTCAATTAAATTCAATGACTCAGCAAGTTGCCAGTGGTTTTTTGGAGTAAAGCTAAAGCGTGGCTTTTTCCCGACAGTTTTTATAACTTTATTTTCGTTTTCGCTTTTACCCTCTGGTACATCAGCAAAAGGAATATTCGGCAGTTGCAAAAGCAAACCTTTTAGCTCTGTTTCAATTTTCTCTAAATTCGGCTCAAGTGATTTTATTTTTTCCTTTATTTCCCTTGCCTGGGCAAATATCGCTTGATTTTCTGCTCCCCCACGACTGATTTTATTCTGCTCAGCCCTTAAGTTTTCCATTTCTGTCATTATTTGCCTTTTTTCCTTGTCCAAATCCAGAACCAGGTCAACGCTAATTTGAACATTTTTATTTTTGCAGGCCTTTTTTACAACCTCCGAATTTTCTCGTATAAAATTTAAATCAAGCATATTATTTATCTTTATTTAATATCGACGAATGATATTTTTCCGGCCTAAACGATTTCATTCTATAAACTTTTGTATTTAATTTTCTGTTTTTTAATTCTGTTTCCAGATTTTTTGTGTAGTGGTTTTGGTCATATCCCAAGCAAATCACGTCCGGGTTTATCTCCTCAATTATTTTATAAACATCGCCCTCTTTACCTAAAATAGCCTCATCAACAGGCTTACAATTTTTTAAATCGTACAATCTTTCTTGCTCATTTTTTTTAGCTTGGTGTCCTTTGTTATTCTTTATATTAACATCTCTAGCCACAACTGTTATCAAATAATCACCGTACTCTCTGGCTTGCCTGAAAAAATCCAAGTGCCCTTCGTGAATTCCGTCAAATGTCCCAAATACCAAAACTTTTTTCATATTATTTATTCATAATATCAAACTTGCCAACCCCCGTAAATCCCTTGACATCAATATTATTATATGCTAAAATAACAGTAAGTTTTTAATACGCGGGGGCTACGGCGTTTTCCGTAACGGCGTTAAGGATAGTACGATTACTATCCGCGCACGAGCCTTAGGGGTTGATTGGCCGTTAACAATTAACTCGCGCCCCACAATGGGGCAAGTCGGCACTGTAGCGAAGCACTGCATCCGGCGCATAGGAGGACCTGAGGTAATGCCTCACAACAAATCTCCCCCCGTGAGATCAAGGCGACATAGCAAAGGTGCTACGTCGCCTCTTTTTTTACAAAAAATCATATACTACAAAATCTGAAGCTTCAGAAATTGTAGTATATTTGTCGCACAATAAAATACACCTGTGCTCCGGTGCACAGGTGTAAGATTGCTTCTTCGCCTGCTGACTCCTCGCAATGACGAAAAATCTGGATTCCCGCTTTAGCGGGAATGACAGCGTGGAGATTATTTTGGGCGCATTAGGGGGAATATTTGGCATTCGCGGGCTGGTTTGTCCATTAAAAAGCTGAATAATCTTTCAGAAACTCCAAATCCGCAGGTTGGGGGCATTCCATGTTCTAACGCCTCTACAAAATTTTTGTCGTATCTTTGTGCCTCCTCGTCGCCCTTATCGCGAAGTTTTTGCTGTTCTGTAAATCTTTCGGCCTGGTCAAGCGGGTCGTTTAATTCAGAATATCCTTTGCCCATTTCCGACCCTGCCAAAATCACCTGAAATCTTTGCACTAATTTTGGGTTTTTCTCCATTCTTTTTGCCAACGGTTCCATAATAATGGGCACGTTAATTAAAAATCCAGGACCTCCAATATTTTTTCTGCAATATTTCCACAAGTTATCAATTGCCCGCGTAACATTAAACCCATTTTTGTCGTAATCTATTTTAAGTTTTTGTAAGGTTTTCTCAATTTCAGGCAAACTTGCTTCGTTAATATTTACTCCTGTATATTTTGCAATTGTTGAAGTATAGTCATATTTTTCCCATTTTTTACTAAAATCAATATCAAATCCGCGGATTTTAAACTTTAATGTTCCAAATGTTTTCTTGATTATAAATTTATACATTTCTTCCACAAATTCCATACCTTGTTCGTAGTCGGCATAGGCCCAGTAAAATTCAAACTGTGCATAATCCTGCAAATGTTCTGAATCCATTCCTTCATTTCTGAATTGTCTGCCGATTTCAAATGTTTTTTCAAATCCCGCAACCATTAATCTTTTTTGCCATAATTCGCCCATTGAAATTCTCAAAAAAATATCCAAATCCAAAGCATTATGATGGGTTATGAACGGCCTTGCGTCAGCTCCACCGGGAGTAGTTTCCAAAACAGGCGTTTCAACCTCCAAAAAATTATTTTTTATTAAATGCTCTCGTATAGAATTCCAAAACACCGCACGCTTTTCAACCATTTCTTTTACTTCAGGATTAAAAATTATATCCAAATATCTTTTTCTTAGCCTTTCTTCAACATCCTGAATTCCGTGCCATTTTTCAGGCAAAGGCAAGAGTGCCTTTGAAAGCATTTTATAATCCTCAACTTCAATTGTTTTTTCGCCCCTTTGGGTTGTAAAAAGCGTGCCTTTTATTTCCACAAAATCTCCAATATCAAAAACATCAAGAAAAAAATCGTACCCTTTCTCGCCAAGTTTTTCTTTTTTTAACAAAACCTGCATTTTGCCCGAGCCACCTGTGGTGAGCGAAGTCGAACCATCATTTACATCCAAAAATGTTAATCCGCCCTGCCCCCTCTTTGCCATTATTCTACCCGCAATAACAATTGATTTTTTACCCAAAATTCCACCGGACAATTTCTTAAAATTTCCCAAAACGTCAGCAATTCTGTGAGTTCTTTTTGTTTTCGCCGGGTATGCCAAAAGCCCCGCATCCTGCAGTTTTTTTAATTTCTCAATTCTAATTTTACGAAGCTCGTCAATTGTAGCCATTTTTTTAATATTAATTAATCTATAATAACAAAATCAAAGAGCCACGTAAACTATTGACATTATCTGGATTTCTCATCAAAATACCATTGTAGCACATCATGCGCTACGGGGAGGGTTACGGCGCCTAGGGCCTGAACCTCCTCGGCTGTTACCACCAAAACGATTTCAGGGTTTTCATAGGGAGCAAAAACCGCAGACCAAAGATTGAATTTTGTTTGATATCCAATTTCAGCAGTACCGGTTTTGGCAGCAACCGATACTGGTAAATTATTTAAAGAACGCGAAAGCCCATAAGACTCTGTTACGCCGTCGCGCATTCCTTGCCGAACAATATCAAGGTTTTCTTTATCAATAAAATTGCTTCTTATAACCTCTGGATTGTATTGTTGTATTGTTTCCTGCGAATTCCCGGTATTCGCGACAATCTTGTTTACAATTTGCGGTTTATATAAAATTCCGCCATTGGCAATTGCCGAATATGCCATTGCCACCTGCAAAGGAGTTGTTTGCAAATCAGACTGACCGATTGAAAGGTTATATGTGTCTCCGTCTGTCCATGAGGCTCCTTTTGCTGATTTTTTCCATGCGGGATCTGGAATAAATCCAGAAAATTCTCCGGGCAAATCAATTCCAGTTTTTTGGTCCCAGCCAAAAAGCGAGAGATATTTCTTTATTCTGGTTGGCCCCAAGCCTTGCTGGTCTCCGTACCCTCCGCCAATTGTATAAAAATAAATGTTTGAAGAAACCGCAATTGCTTCCTTCATATCAACCCAGCCGTGGGGTGTGACGCCCCCGTACCTGTAAACCACGCTTGGGTCATATTGGGATGGAACTAAAATGTAGCCGATATCGTTTATTTTTTTATCGGGAGAAATTATTTTTTCCTGTAGAGCGGCGGCCGCCTCAAAAGGCTTTATAGTTGAACCTGTAGGATACTTTGCAGATATTGCCCTGTTGAAAAATGGTTGAGACGGGTCGTTGATTATTTTATTATAATTGTCTTGAGAAATTCCGCCAGAGAATAAATTATCATCATAAGAGGGGTAAGAAACCAGTGCCAAAACAGCGCCCGTGCGGGGATCCATGGCAACCGCCGCGCCCTTTTTTGCCCCAATGTCTTTTAGTCTTTCCTCAAGGGCATTGTAAATTCTGGATTGCAGTTCGGCGTCAACGTTTAAAACCAAATTATTTCCTGCAATAGGCGCTAAAAGAATTTCCGGTTTTACCACCTCGCCTTTAGACGAGGTGAGCCTCGCCCCTTTGGGGCGGGACTGGCCGGGCGTTCCGCGCAGATACGCCTCATAATGCTTTTCAAGGCCGGTTTTTCCAATGTAGCCATTAATGGAATATCCCGCCAAACCCGAATATTCGTCGGCGTTTATCCTGCCCGTATACCCAAGTATTTGCGAAAAAACAGGCCCGTGCGCGTACCCTCTAAAAGTATTTTGCAGTATTTTGCACTCCTCAAAATCCCCTATCCTCGCCTCTAAAACTAGCAAATTTTGCTGGCTTATATTTTCAGCAACCAAAACCTGCGAAGAGCTTTCACTTTGTATTTTATTTGCCAAATCATCCGGATTTACGGCAATTATTTCTGCGATATTTCTAATCTCGGCGGAAATTTCCTCGGAAGAGGCCGAAAACCTCGCCCTGCTACAAACAAGGTCGTAGGCAGGCGAATTTGTGACAAGTTGCTTCATATTCTTATCGTAAATTATCCCTCTATCTGGCATAATGATGTTTACGGCGCCCCTATTATTTTCCGCCTGCGTTTGCAGTTTTTCCCCGTTTACTGCCTGAAAATAAAAAACCTTTGCAAACAGCCCTGTCGCAACAATCAAAAAAACTCCAAGAATTAGGTACGCCATTTTTGCTTTTATAGCCACCTCAAACTTTATTTCAGACAGCCCAAATTCTTCTTCTTTTTCATGGGCAAGCTTATCTAAAAAGACCTCGTGAGGCTCTATGTCAAAATTTGAATTTTTTACCTTGTATTGCTTAAACATCATCTGAAAAGCTTTAACTGCCGCGTATTAACTCCTGAAAATATAAATTTTTTATAAATAAAAAAAATAATTACGGCGATTGTTAAATTATAAATCATCCCCGCTAGACTCACGGCACCCAAAAGAAAATCATAAACTATCAGGGCAACAAAGAAAAGGGGTAAAAAATAAATTAACGGGTAATTATCGTCTTGCCGGCTTTTTAAAATTTCTTGCGCTTTTTTCGTTAAGGAGGCAATGATTAGAAATAAAATAAGCGATATTGTAAAATTTACATCGGAAAATATATAAGCAAAAATTCCCGCTAGTAAATAATAAAAAACAATCTCGTAAAAATTTTTGTTTTCAGTAAAAAAAATAAACGTAAAAAATAAAACAAAGATCAGGTCCGGAATAGCGCCAAAAAAACTAAACTGCGTAAAAAAGCTATTTTGCAAAATAGCAAAAAAGTAAAACGAGATGATTGTAGTTATGTATTTAAGCCACACAAGAATCAAAAATTACCGTTTATAATTTGTTATTACAAACAAATTATCAAGCCCCTTAAGATCAAAAAACGGCTGGATTTCCGCCTGTTGAAAAGGTTTTTGGTCGTTTTTTTGGATTTTGGTTATCTTTCCTATCAGCAGATTCTTTGGGAAAACTTCCTCTAGGGAAGATGTTATTAAAATATCGCCCTCATTTATGTTCTTATCAACCGGGATAAGGTCAAGACTAACTCCTGAATTTCCACTCCCCCTGATAACTCCGTCAATCTCTGTTTCTGTATCGGGCATTATCTCCCCGCCTTTGTTTTGTCTCACCTTTACGTTAACAACACTGTTTTTATTAGAAATAAGCATCACCGATGAAAAATTTTTATACACCTTGTTTATTTTTCCAAGAACCACGTTTTGCTGGCTAATAACCGGCATCCCCTCTTCGATGCCGTCATCTGAACCCTTGTTAACAGAAACAACGTCTTGCCCAGCCAGACCGATTATCCCCGCCATTAATAATTTTAAATCTGCGTTTTGGATGCCTAGGGAAATATCGCTTTGCGCCTGGTTTGCGTTATTTACCGCCTGCAAAAGAACAACCTGGGCAATAAGTTTTTCGTTTTCGCCCTTTAGATTGTCGTTTTCTTTAGCTATTGCGCCTGCCCAAAAAAACGAACTCAAAAAACCCGATGAACTCTCCCCCGCTGACCAAAAAACTTTTTCCACCGGAGAAGACACAACATAAAAAGAATTTTTGATCTGAGAACCAAAAAAGTTGAATATTATTATAAAAAAAATAAGCGTAATTATAACACCAAAATATTTTAAAATATTATTATTTTTTTTGTTTATCGAAAAATTTTCAGAAAGTGTGTTCATTATCCCAGATTTGTTTACATCATTTTACACTGGCGTTTATTTTAATGCAAATTTTATTATCCACACGAGAATTTTGTTACAAAAAAAGAGCCCTATTTTGGGCTCGCTCACGGCTGGTCGTTTACCTGTTTGCGCCACTGGCGCACGGCGTGAAATGTCAGAAATGACATAACCACAAAACCAACCGAGAAAAGTGTCGTAAATGCTATCGCAGGAGGGTTGGCTTCCTGGCAGAGAAAAAAAATCGACTCCGCCAAAAGAAGCACATCTACGAACAAAACGACCGAGCAATAAAAAACGATATCTCCGTCGCAATCGTCATGACGCCAGTTGCGAAACATATCGCACCTCGTATTGTAAAGTTGCGGGCTATAAACAAGCTTATATTAACATTTCATATTTTTTATGCAACCTTGTTACATAACCGATTAGTGAGTTTTTTGCCGTACGGCAAAAACTCGTATCTGCCAAATAATATAAATCTAAATAAAAAAAGAGACCAGTAGTTTTACCTGCTTGGTCTCAACATAATTCGGCATCGGTCAGGCAAGCTGTTCCTCGAGATCAGCTTTTCTTCTTTCACAGGCTTGATACCAATCCCCCCATTCGGGAATATCGAGAAATGTTAGTCCGATAACCTTGAGGACTCGTTCGAGATCATCTGCTAAACAAATGATCTCGGCTTCTTTAGAATCGGTATCGTAAAACATTTCCCTGAGCGATAGGTTTCTTAAATCCTCAGGAAGAGTTTCTTGTTTTCGAAGTACCCATGCCAGTAACTCGAGTGAATGCGGGAACGAGCCATGCATTCTTGGCTGAGGCAAATTCCTTCGGCGAACTATTTTTTTGACCGCCTCAATGAATTTTTTTGCCGCGGGTACAAGGTATTCACAACCGAAAATTCCATTGTTGAACATTGCTATGCCCCTGAATGTGCTTTCTTGGATTGTTTAGGTGCTACTTATTTAAGTATACCACTATTAAGACGCCTTGTCAATAGATGGCGGTACAAACAAAAACAGCTCGTGAAAGCTGTCCTTATAATTAAGTTCTCTGGTGATGATTACCTACTCTCGCGCTAACGCACTACCATCGGCCTTGGAGTATTTCACTTCTGAGTTCGAAATGGGATCAGGTGGGACAACTCCAGTATAATCATCACCGGAAAACTCAATTAGTTTTTCCGGTTTAAAATTTAAGTAAAACCTACAAAAGATAAATAAAATCTGTATCTATTATTACGCTAAAAAATTGTATGATTTATTAGTACTCCCCGGCTGAACGCCTTACGGCGCTTACACCTGGAGCCTATCAATCCCGTCATCTACGGGAAATCTAAGAGTTCTCATCTTGGAGTTAGTTTCGCGCTTATATGCTTTCAGCGCTTATCTATTCCCGACTTAGCTACCCAGCGATGCCCTTGGCAGGACAACTGGTACACCAGAGGTCAGTTCATTCCGGTCCTCTCGTACTAGGAACAAATCTCCTCAAAACTCAACGCCTGCGGTAGATAGGGACCAACCTGTC
>Ga0208958_1000201_pt1 | contig 76188 bp, 72 predicted proteins | sample RifOxyB1_FD_184032 | JGI IMG/M metagenome (GOLD analysis project Ga0208958, IMG submission 184032) | Soil microbial communities from Rifle, Colorado - Rifle Oxygen_injection B1 (SPAdes) | ecosystem: Environmental > Terrestrial > Deep subsurface > Rock core/Sediment | place: Rifle, Colorado...
ATCTATCTTTCAGAAAACTAAAATGCAGATCATTGATTCAAGTTTAACTGGAAAAAATCAAGTATAACTTGATTTTTTTTCGATGTGTTTAAAAAACAAAAGCCTCATTAAATTAGAAACTTAATAAGGCTTTTGTTTTTAAGAAACTTTAAGAATTCTACATAAAAATGGTGGGCCCTGGCAGGCTCGAACTGCCGACCCCTACCATGTCAAGGTAGTACTCTAGCCAACTGAGCTAAGGGCCCGAAGGAACATCAAATGATATTCAGGAAGTCGGTCATTGTCAAGCAAACATCAATGTAGGTATGTGATAATATTTGTTTTTTAGGCGGTTTCTGGTGTAAATAAAAGTATCGTCTATAAAAAATATAGTATATCATCTTTAAAACGAATAAGAGAAAGAGACTAAGGAGAGTTTTATTATGAGTAGAAAAAGTGTTTTATTTTTAACCGGAGTTTTAATTTTTGTTTCGATTATTTTAATTGCTTGTAACAAAGAGGCGAACTCAACTATTAACTTTATTTTCAAACCCAGTACAGGTACGGATCTGGCAGCCGTGATAGGTGAGGAAAAGATTACTGGTAAGGAGCTGGTGAAAGGTTTAGAAGCTGAAATTCATCGTCGCGAGATGGAAATCTATAACCTCAAAATGAATAAACTGAAGTCAATGATTTTAGAGAAACTCATCAACAAGGATCCTCGTAAAAATGAATTGTCTAACGATGAATTTCTAAAAAAATATATATCAAAAAAGGGTGAACCATCGGCTTCTGATATTGAAAAATTTATTAAAGAGAGGAATATTCCTAAGGAACAGATTAATGATCAAATTAAAGACAGGATCAAGCAATACCTGGATATGGAAAACAAAAAAGTGGCAGTGGACGAGTGGATGGCCCAAATGACGAAAAAAAATCCGATTGAAGTTTATTTTGAAAAACCACAACGTCCGATTTTTGATGTTCAGATTGGCGAAGCTCCTGTAAAAGGAAACAAGGATGCCAAGATAACCATTATTGAATTTACGGATTTTCAGTGTCCTTATTGCAAAAAAGGTCATGAAACAATTGGTAAGATTGAGAAAAAATATGGCAATAAAGTCAAGATTGCCATTAAACACAATCCACTTCCTTTCCACACCACGGCAGATGAAATTGCCAACGCCAGTTTTTGTGCGCTTGAACAAGATGAGAAATCTATCTGGAAATTTAATGATCTGGCGTTTGAAAATGCGGATATTCTTAAGGAAGAGGCTAAGTTGACTGAAGAATTGATGAAAATTGCCAAGACAGTAGGTCTCAACCAGGAAAAATTTGCGGAATGTGTGAAATCTAATAAACATAAGGCAAAAATTGATAAGGATATGGAAGAGTCTAAAGAATTACAGTTAAATTCAGTTCCGATGTTCTTTGTTAATGGGCAACTGTTGCAAGGAGCGCAAGAAATAGAAGCGTTTGTTGAAATTATTGATGAGGAGCTGGCGAAAATTTAATATTAATACCTAAGCGAAATACTAAGACATAGGCAAAACCTCGGGCAAAATTAACCCCGAGGTTTTTTTTGGCGTAACAGGATAAAATTTAAGGGTATGTGCTATGGATGAAGTTTGTCCATATCTATCCAGGAAGGCCTATGGAAATTCGTGATTATAGTGAGAAGTTTGCAAAAGAAAAAGATCGGTTTCAAAAAGCATCTTCGGAAGTCAGAGAGAACTATAAGAAAAATTTAGAAGATTTGGAAAATACTCATAAATCAATTCAAGATAAAAGAGCACAAAATCATGAAAAATCCATTGCGAATATCGAAAGGGATAATCGACGTTCCTTGGAAGAATATTCAGATAAAACGGCCAGGGCACTGAATCGAAAGAAAGAAGAATTTACTAATAATTTAGAAGATACCAAAGCAAATTTTTATAAGGAGTCAGATGGATATCGTAGAGAAATGAAAAACAAACTGGCCAATGCCCAAGACGCTTATAAGGAGGATTTGAGTAATTTCAAGGAAGTGATGAAAACCAGAGAGGATGATCAACTCAGCGGTATTGATGAAGATAAGAGTAAGCTAGTTGATTTTATGAATAAGAAAGAAAGAAGCTTGGTCAATAATTTTGAAGATAAAATGGACAAATCCAATGATGATTATAAGTATATGAAACACAAGCTCACGGAAGATTATCATGATAAATCAGCTGCACAGTTAAAAGATCATGTGGAGGATCGCAATAATCTTTTAACGGATAATGAAAATAAAATCAAAGAAATGCGAGCTGCCAATTCAAACAAATTAAATGAACAAGAATCTCTTTATTCGGATAGATTACAGAAACAAGATGTTAACTTCTCAAGAGGAAGAGAACAGATGATGGATAGCTTTGGAAAACAATTAGAAAATGCCAAAGAAATTTCTCAAGATGATAAGAAAAAATATTCGAATGATACAGCGGAAACTATCAGAAATATTATTAGGGATAATTCGGTAAACAGGGATGCGCTTGATAAAGAGATTGCGGAGGTAAATAAACAACGAAATATTTCAGAGGAATACACTAGAGATCGTATGGATCATACTACTAAAGTGGCCGATGACCGTATTAAGAATTTTAAACTGGTCATTGATGATAATAATCAAAAGTATGCCAAAAGACTTGATATTATGAATGATAAAACCTCTGATAAGATTGCCGAGATGAAATATGATTTTAATGTGGAACTATCAGATCAAGAGGATTTAAGCAACCAGGCCCTAAGACAATCAGAACGGGATGGGAAGTCGGATTTATCCAGCGCCCAGTTAATTTATCGAAATCAGGAAAAAAATACGAAGGATCTTAATCAGGAGATTCATGACATAAAGGATTATAAATATAAACAGGCAGTAAGTGGCCTCAAAAATCAATTTGGACATTCAATTGAGACCCAGGATAAATCTCATGCGATGAGTATGGAAGGCCTTAGCAAAGATTTAAAAAGGGATAAAACTGAATTTATTGAAAGAGGAAAGCGTGAGTTTCAAGGAATGACTGAGGAGCAACGAAGAAATTATAAGAGGAATTTGCAAAAAACTGAGATTAAGTTTAACCAAAAAATTCAAGGACAGGATGAAATCACTGAGAAGATGGCCCGTCATTATGAAAATAAAATTGCTGGTATGGAAAAGAAGTTTGTTGATGAGATTAGAAGTACTAGGAATTTGTTTGAGGCCAAATCAGAAATGGATCGCAAAGACACCAGAAATTTTTTACAAAAGAAAGAACAGGATTATTTTACCAAATTAATGGATATTAAGAGCTTATTTCATAATAAGATGGCCAAAGATAAGATTGCGAGAGAAAGTGAGCTTAATAAGTTTATTTCCAGGTATGAGGATAAGATAAAATCCCTTACTCGTGACCATGAAGTGGAAATGATGCAATATAAAAACCAAATGGAAGCAAAATATAAGGCCTTACAAAGTCAATCATTTTTGAAAGAACAGAATTTAACAGGACAATTGGAAGAAAAAGTCAATAAATTGAAAGTGGCCTATGCTAAAGATAATAGAGTTGAACCATCAGAAACTTAAAAGTCAGCAGATCGTTGATTTTGCCTATACGGAAAATTTAATCCCCAAATACTACGAATTTTACGAACAATGGTTGGCTAGAAAGTTAAATGGTTCAATTCAGTACTTAGACACTCCTCAGGCGGCTAAACGCCAATCAATCCGTAATTTGTTTGCGGAATGCAAGTCGGCTCTAGTTTTTTTATTTTCTCATCTTGAAATGAAAAAGTATCTGGATGAACAAGCGTATAAAAATAAAATGGCGGCTTTTGTATTGGGTTATGATGGTATTGATTATCATCATCATATTAGAAAAAGTTTAAATGCGATTATTAAAGATCACTTTTTTTACACCAAGACTGTTGTGTGTGTCGATACCATGCCGTTATTGGAAAGAGATCTGGCCTATCAGGCCGGGCTTGGGTTTATTGGAAAAAATTCCATGCTCATTCATCCAATCTATGGTTCCCAGGTGATGATTGGAACTATCTTGCTTGATCATAAACTCGATCTCTCACAAAAAATGGTGGTGTCATCAGGCTGTGGTGACTGCCAAAATTGTTTGCAAGCTTGTCCTACCAATGCCATCCTTAGTCCTTTTACCGTGGATGCCGCCAAGTGCATCTCGGCTTTTACTATTGAACAGATGAAAAGATTAGATCCTCCCCAAGGATTTAAATCACAAAATTATATTTTTGGTTGTGATGCCTGCCAAAATGTATGCCCGTTTAATATTGAGGCACAAAAAAAAGTAAAAGCTAATCAATCCGGAGAAAAAGCAGCTTTCATTGAAGATTATTTTCTAAAAAATGAACTTCCGTCAATTGAAACCAGATTGAACCAATTAAGTAATCATGCCTATAAAAAACAGTTCAAAGATTCTGTCTTAGAGCGAACCGGCAGAGTGGGTATGCTTAAAAATATTGAACATTTAACTGATTAATTTTTCTTTTTTCAGATAGGAATAAATAAAAGAGGCTGCCAGTTCTGGCCGGTGATGAGGTAGCGTTTTAGGAAAATATAATGTCATATCGTTGCCAAGGTTTTTGAGATGATTGTAAAGCGACATGGTTCCTTGTGGGGTGGCGACGATGTCATCTTCACCTGTGATAAGATGTATTTTATGACTTTGGGTGGAGAGCAAACTGATGCGTTCCTTGATCCAAGGAAACATTTGGGAAGATCGTAGGCAAGGGCTTACCAGTTGTTCACGTAGTTTCAAAGTATCATGGTAAAAATCAGACTCTAAAAAGATCTTATCTTGTTTTTGCGAGTAAGTGCTTCCTACACAAGTAGCACAACGACGGATGTTGGCTAATTCAGGAATATCCAGCGCCAATAGGGAAAAATAAGATCCTAGACTGTGCCCTCCTAAAATAAGCAGTTCAGGGTTTATGTTAGAAAGAAAATGGAGCTGTTCAAATGCCTTTAAAAAAAGCAGATGAGAATTGTTGGTGAATTCATTAAAATCATTTACTTCATTAAAACTACCAAGATAGTGACCGGGCAGATCAAAAATAGCGCTATGAAGACCCGCAAAGGCCATGCGATGGGCCCAGCTCAGTACATCACCTTTGTGGGAAGTATATCCGTGGGTGAAGATGGCAAATTTGTTGAAATTGGGGTTGGTTTTAGCTGCGGGAATAAAAAAAATACCATTTACGGCAAAACTTCCCAAGGTTAAAACAATTCTTTTGATTTCCACGAAGTGACCTATGCTTTTTATGATTGATAGTTAATAAATGCTCTTTAAACCAGGTCAGTAACGTATCTATTATTTCAAAAAATAGTGTGATATACAACAGGGTGAGATTATTGCCTTAGTTGAGCAGAATAGGCGGAAAAGTGCGTTTGACTAAATTAATTTTAATACTATTGCTTTTGCTTGTGAGTATCAATAATTTGTACGCCATTTCCAAAACAATTTGTGGTGGTGTGGATGATCGAGTTTTGTATGACGATCAAAAGATGGCGAGGTTGCATAATGGGCCGCTTGGAAAGCATGGTTGCACGGCCACTTTAATTAGTGATAGATGTCTGATTTCCGCAGGTCATTGCGAAAATTTTTTTAAGGTACTCGAATTTAATGTGCCTTTATCTAACTGGGATGGATCAATTAATCATGCCAAGGGACAGGATACTTACTTGATAGATCCAAAGAGTATTGTGCTCGGTGGGGTGGCCGGTAATGACTGGGCCGTGATGAAGGCATTGAAGCATCATGAAACAGATTATTATCCTGGAGAAATTTACGGTTTTTATAAGGTGAGTTTTCTTGTCAAGGCAAATGACAATATCTCCATAGCCGGTTATGGGCAAAGCCGTTTTAAGGAACATAATAATGTTTTAAAAATTGCTAGTGGAGTTATTGGTAAAATTGAAGTTTTCAGACTTTATTACCAGGTGGATACTACCAGCGGAGATAGTGGGGCAGTGATTATTAATCAACGTAAAGAGATTGTTGGAATTCATACTCTTGGTGGCTGTAATAACGATTATAATAAGGGTATTTTCATTGGTGCTAACCCTGAACTGATGGATGCCATTTCTAAATGTGTGAGTGAATAACGCAATTAGCTGCTATTTTTAAATATTCAATATTTGTAGAATTTGAGTTGACGATTTAACCTAATTACTTTAATTTTTATGCATTCATAAAGATTGTGCCCCTTTAGCTCAGTCGGTAGAGCAAGGGACTGAAAATCCCTGTGTCCGTGGTTCAATTCCGCGAGGGGGCACCATCGTTATGTAGAATTCTTAAAAATTCTTAAAAATCAAGGCCTCATTAAGTGTTTAATTTAACAGAATGTAACGCATTGAATTTGCAGGATTGCTTTTAAGTGTTGTGTGTCCACGAAATTGGTGTTTTTGCGGGGCGTGGTTTTGTGCTGGTGCAATTAGAATAAAAGTGGTGCATTTGGTGCATTCCCGCTTGACTGGTGAGATCAAAGTTGCATTATATGATAATCGTTTAGAAATTTTTAGTCCCGGAGAACTGCCTGGTCTTCTTTCAATTAAAAATTTAGGAGATGGTACCACATTTTTACGTAATCCTACTGTTGCCAAAATTGCTCGCAAATATAAATTAATTGAAAAACTTGGTTCAGGAATTAAATCAATGTTTGAATCATGTAAAGAAGCAGGGATAAGAAGGCCAGTGTTCAATGAAGATGGCGATTTTGTAAAGGTCATTTTTTTCTTCGAACAAGAACTGGAGGATGATCTAACAGATGAAGAAAAAATAATTCAGATGGGTAAAAATTCAAAACAAGTTAGAATAAAGGAGTTAGTAGAAAATATTGGTTTTTCAAGAAATACTGCAACAAGAAAAATGAATCGATTAGTTGAGAAAAAAATATTTGATAGAAGAGGTAAAGGGGCCGGTGTTTTATTCTTATATAGAGGTGATAAATGAGTAATAAAAATTATATAAGGATAGAAAGACCAGATGATAGTAAGATGTGTGAGCTTGGGTATCATGTCGTTAGTGGCCACTATAGAGTTTGCCAAAGTGGTACTAAGACATGGGTTGATACTCATATAAGAAAAAATCGCGGTAAATTGATAATGTACTTGGAAGAAAATCTTCTTTTTCTCTATTGGAATAATTCTAAGAAATATCAAACTATTGGTGGCATTAAAGGATATTCTGCTTATAATGAATTGGATTCTATTATTCAGTTTTGGTTAGATTACTGGAAACAAAATGGTGAAAATTTTCCAGATGGCTTAACTGCGCTTCATGTAAAAGCATTGATCGCTGTTGAATCCAGTTTTAATCCGAATGCTCGCCCTAAAACAAGCTCGGCAAGAGGCTTAATGCAAATTCTTGACACTGCAAGAAATACATTAAGGGGAACTTCCAATGTTAAAAATAATGAAATCCGAAGTAACTATATTGAAGTAACGGCAGAACAAATCGAAGATCCGGTTATCAACATTGCAGTCGGAACACGCTGGTTTGCCCATAAGTTTTTTCTTCTCAGAAATCAAAAAGATAAATCGCTTAAGAAAGTTCTGCGAAATTATTACTCAAAGACCCCTGAAGGTGATGAATATGCCGAAAAAATTTTGGATCTTTATGAAAAATCAAAATAGTCATTTTATTTTTACGTTCTTTTTACTTTTTTTTTCATGTAATGCATGGGCCCTTTTTGAAAAAGTTTTTAGTTCTAAAAATGAGGTGATAATTAATAACAATATATCATTAAAAATAGAATCATCTTTTCCTAGCGGTTGTTTTGATGATTTAGGCCTAGTATCTCGAGTTGATTGTTTTCCGTCTAATAAGTTGTTTCTTTTTTATGAAGGCAAAGAATTCAATTACTCAAATATTGTAAAATATTGGAAGAATACATTTGTCTATTTTGTGAAGATTTCGCCTAAAGGATATTTTGATGATTTAGATAATGATGGTAATTATGAAGTTGCTCTCTATCCAATGATTGCAGGAAATAATCCCATAACCGATGCTTATGTTTATTCAGTCGTTGGAAATAAAATAGTTCATTATGGAATGGGGAAATTTCATTTTGAATGGGGGCCATACGTTAAGAAAATTATAAAAGGGCAATGGATAGAACCTCATCCATGATTAGTTCGAGACCCCCACTCGGGGGGGCTTCACTTTTTTGAATCCTTCAACTAAAAATTAATACCTTGCTCGACTATTTTCATCACGCTGGTTTGATAATCGATCACTAGCGGGCACTATCTTTATGTAGAATTCTTAAAGATTTTTTAAAATCAATTATTCAAATGAACTATGGGTCTTAGATTCCTCGTGGGCGAGGAATCTTGCTATCGTCAACGTTCAAACTCGTAACTGTTAGCGTATAGTAAGTGCTACGATCAGGGTGGCTGGATTTTGTGACTTCACCTCGGACATTTTTCGCGACGGAGCGACCAGTGTCCATGATTGTTTCTCGTATTGCTGCTGCAACTTCGTCGGTAGCAGCGTCAAGGTCCATCTCTTTGCCACCAAAATTGTATGTCTGGCCGTCGTCTGGAGAGGTTTGGGTGTAAACGATGGCGCAAAGCTGTTCAGGACTTGCACTACAAGTCTGAAATGTTACGCTGATAATTTTGTCTGCGTTTGCATAGGCGTGCATGGCAACAAATATTAGTGACATTGTACATAGCAACTTTTTCATAAATACTCCTTCTTAAATAAATACTAGTGTTCCAGTTTGGCCTGGAATACTGGTGGTTGTTAACGTGCATGGAATATAGCATGTTGCGTTATCACTTTCTAGATATTTTTGATTTCGTGGATTAACGATGTTATTTCGAATGGTTACAACTGTTTGGGTATGTAATTTTTAAAGAGTATTTAAAAATTCGACTGTTTTAGGCTTTAGGTATAGGCACACAGTTTTAGAGAAAAGATGGTAGGCCCGGTTTTTCTTTGTATGTAAAAAATATCTTAGGGCTTAACCGTGGCACCTTTTGCCTACACCTTTTTATAAATCAATTGGTGATTTATTTCTCAATAATTTTAGCAATTAAACGATATGGCGTTCAATCGATTTTAATAAATCCAAGAACTAAGAGGAGTACGACCCCATGAAGCTTACAGTTAGTAAAAAAATTATTTTGTTGGCCACTTCGTTAACATTTATTCTGATTGTCACCTCAGTGGCATCCGTTTTTTATTTTAAAAAACTGGGGACATCCACTCAGCATAACGAAAAGATGCGTGAATTATACGCTAATTTTTTAGAAAAGGAGTTGGCACACAATCAGTGGCGGACGAAGCTAGGGGAATTTCAACGAAACAAGGATGCTAAAAAAATTGATGTTCAAAAAGATGCTCACCAGTGTTCTTTTGGACAATGGTATTATTCAGAGCAACGGGCCGAAGCTGAAAAACTGGTCCCTGAAATTATACCGTACATGAAAGAGATCGAGAGTTATCACACCAAACTTCACGAGAGTGCTCAAACCATTGAGGATTTTCTGGTTGCAGACAAGCGTGAGGAGGCCATCGCGTTTTTGGCGAATGATGTCGGTATCGTGCTTAACAGCGTTAAAGACCTTTTTGGTAAGGGAAGAGATGCCATAACTGGCAGATTGAAAACGGTTATCGAAGAAACCGATAAAAATAAAACGAACAGTATCTTTATGGTTATTCTTCTTTCGTGTATCGGGATTTTCTTGGCACCTATTATATCTGCGCCGATTATAATATCTATGCAAAGATTTGGAAAAACCCTTATCTTGGCCATTGAAGCTGTGTCCAACGGCGCAAACCAAATATCCACTGGAAACCAGGATCTGTCTTCAAGATCTCAAGAACAGGCTTCGGCCCTAGAGGAGACGGCTTCCACGATGGAAGAAATAACCTCAACCGTCAAGCAAACTGCGGGTAATTCACAAAAGGCTGCCCAGATTTCTTCCAAGGCGGTACAAGTTGCTAATGAGGGATCGGTTGCCTCCGAGGAAACTAAATCTGCCATGTCCATGATTTCAGAAAGTAGTAAAAAGATTTCAGATATTGTTGAATTAGTTGAAGATATCGCTTTTCAAACCAATATCCTTGCCATCAATGCGGCGATCGAAGCGGCCAAAGCCGGTGATCAAGGAAAAGGCTTCGCAGTGGTGGCCATTGAAGTGCGTGATCTGGCACAGCGGTCAGCAGATGCTACCAAGGAGATTAAGGAGCTTATTGACACCAGTCTTTCCCGTGTTGAAAATGGAGAAAAGCTGGTTAAGCAAAATAGTGAGAAATTACAAGAAATTTCTGTAAGTGTTAAAGGGGTGGCGGACATCATGGGAGAAATTTCGGCGGCTTCTAAAGAGCAATATGCTGCCATAGAGCAGATCAACAAGGCAGTGACTGAGCTTGATTCAACTACCCAGCAAAACGCCTCTTTGGTGGAAGAAATCGCCTCGACTAGTGAAAATATGGCAGCTGAATCAAAATCAATGTCTGATCTTATTATCCTGAATTTTGGTGACGATAGGAAAAATGAAATATCCTCCAATTATACAGCAAAATCAAGTGCTCGTCCGGTGGTGCACAAAACGCATGCGCATAAACCGGTCAAAAAGATGGAAACTCAAGCATCCGATGATGTTGAATCCATTCTCGCCAAAGATACATCCAGTAATGATCAAGGAGAAGCTTTTTAGGGAGACAGGTGCCATGAGCGAATTAGTAGACAAAAAAAATAAACGGTCGGAAGTCACAGCTTCTTTGATGAATCTTTTGAATTCCTCTACCCAGGGTGGAAACCAATATGTCACCTTTAATATTGGGGTGGTGGATTATGGTATCGATATTAAGGCGGTTCAAGAAATTACGGCCTACAGGCCTTTGTCTCGTCTGCCCAATACACCACCATATGTTAAAGGCATTTTAAATCTCAGGGGAAATGTCATTTCTATCATGGACCCCAGAATTAAGTTTGGACTCAAGGAAGTTGTTTTTAATAAAACATCCGTCATTATTATCTTTAAGTCCCTGGATAATACGATTGGTATGATCGTTGACAATATCAGCGATGTGATGACCATTGAGAAAAAATACATCGAAAAGCCGGCCGATGTTTCAACCGAGATAAATACAAAATTCGTTGATGGCATAGGAAAAATTGGTGAAAAATTTGTGATTATTCTAAATATTGACAAGATGTTTTCCAACGAGGTGACTGGTCTTATGGTTAATAAGTGATGTGGGTTGAGAACTTTTGAGATCAAGTTAAGTAATTAACTATTTTTTGCTGGCTGCATGTGGACCACAACCGGTTTGCGCACTTTTTTCCATGGTGTGATGATCTTCTCTTTGTTTCGGGACATAATGGGCGGCTTCTTCACTTCTTACACGTTCAAAGTACGCTCGGAGATGGCCTGTGGGGCCTGGCGGAAATAGTTTGGTATCAATGATAAAGTGATGAAGGTTACTAATAGTAGTGGGACCATATGGTTAGCATGTTTGTTTCGACATCTTTAATTGCGGCTGATTTGATTTGTCCGATGTCTATTGTATTACCATGAAACCCAATTCCCCATAAATATTGACAGAAAACCTGATCAATGTTTTTATCAAGATTCTTCTTTCTTGTTTCCTAAAATAATTTTTTCAAAATTTAATAGAAGATTTTTATCAAATTTCCCCACATCATTTTTCATGCGATTGATCGCTTCAAAGGTGGAGTATTCTTCTCGATATGACCTTTTTATGATCATGGCAGAGAAAGTGTCTGCGATAGAAACAATTTTGGCAGGTAAAAATATTTCAGCGGTTCTTAATCCGTTAGGGTAGCCATGTCCGTTAGGTTGTTCATGATGCTGAAGAACAATATCTAATATTTCAGTGCGGATAGATTTTACCGGGTCGAGCAATCTTTTGCCAATCTCAGGATGGCGCCACATTTCTTTTTGTTCTTCCGGGGTCATTTGTTGCTTATCTTCCGGATCAAAGCTTAAACGTGAAATGCCAATATCATGCAGAAGTCCGGCGAGTCCAATTATATTAAGTGTTGAGTTGGATTCAATTCCACTACCACGGGCCAAAAGGATAGAGAGTAAACTCACCGTAACTGAGTGCTTAAAAAGATAAGGTTTGGTGACCATTTGACCAATAATTTTAGTGAGGGCCCCGGTATCTTTGTCCATTACCTCGATACAACTGGAAACAGTTTTGGAAGCCTGCAAGGCCATCGTTTCATTTACCACGTCTCTACTTAAAAATTCCACCAAGCATCCGTTGATCATTTCTTTAACGATCGTAACACTTTCTTTCAAAGCCGAAACATTATTGGAACTCAGCAGCTTGTCGACGAGTAGTTCAACAAATAGCAGATATTTTCCATATTGATCCTGAGGGACAAAGATTGACTTAACTCCTTTTTTTTCATAAGAGGCCAAGCGATCCCAATCAATCGTATCATTGACTTTAAAAATTTTTGTATAATCAGTGTCGGTCCGTTGTACATAGATATCAAAATGTAGTCGATTGTCGAATTTTTTCAGTATATTGGTTGATATCTCAACATATTCTATTGGTTTTTTTTTCATACTTTCCTTATCACATCTCTTCAATATTATATCATAGATTATTTTGAGAGACTTGAAATGATTTTAAATAATGATTTTTAATCGTGTTAGTTTGGTGGAAATGGCTTTTTTAACAGCCAACAAAAATGGTCGGAAATTTGTTATTAGGTTGTAGTCTATAATGAACAAAAATTAATTTTTTGTTTGATCTTTCTTAATCGATTCTATGCTATTGGTACTTATGTGATTAAATCAGCCTTGGAATAAACAGATTTAAAAAAATACTTAAATAATTTTGTAATACTTCTGATTGTAAGGCACTAAACAACTTCTTACGTTATTAATTGGGTAAGAAATAACTTTGGTGGGAGTGTGATGCTCCACCTTTCACAAAATGGGAGAATATATGAAAATTGCTTTGAAACTACCTAAAATTTTATTGATGGCCTTGTTAATGATGACGTCCACTTTTGTGGTGGCCGGGCCGGATGGTAATTGCACGAAAGGAACTGAGACAATTGCGCAAAATAATGTTTTATCAAATGATGGGACGCTGCGACTAAATGCAATAGTGCAAAAATATATTACTATCTGTGACGGACCGGAACATGCAGTAGTGAGACTGGATGTTAGAGTTGAGCGGGTTGATGGGGTACCTGAAGTCTTGTTTTTGGAGGCGAAAGTGATCGCATCTGATGATCAAGGGAAGGTAGTTGAGACTAATAATGATGATGTCTTCAGCATTAGATTTCGCACTTATGTCGCCGATGAAGTGTCAAATTTAGAGGTTCATGTGGAAGGTTTTGATCCTTTCGAATTTAACTTTTAATGGATGTCATTTTAGTTAGATAAATTCTTAACTGAACTGGGAAGAAGGATTGGAATGAATTCCACATCACCTGGTCAGTTGAGAATTTGATGTTTGTGGTGATTTGTGCTTTCCTGAGATATAGGTAATTCTTACAGACTGAAATACTTTAGAATTTGATAAATAGTGAGGATGTGCTATTGCAGTGTTTTAAAAGAATCACGGGGGAATTTTATGAAAATTTTTAAGGGAAGCAATATGATTTTTCGCCTATCAGTTTATACAATTTTATTAACGATTACGATGAGCAATGTCTGGGCTAAAGTGGGACAGTATTATACAGATTATCCAATCGCTAACGCACTCCGAGTTGCTACCGAGGAAGTTGATGCAGATAAATTTGCATCAACTTACGATCATCACAAACTGGATTCGTCCATGGTGGTGGGGGTACGGGCCAATGATCTCAAGGATCAGTATGGTTCCCATACTGTTTATGTACTTTTTGTCGAAACACTTAGTGACCCATCCTTAACGAAAATTGCTATTGCTCATTCCGGGCAGCTACTTGAGAATGATAAAATTAAAATTAAGGGTTTGTTGCGTGAAACAGTAGCATGTTATGCTAGTACGAATGTGCATGAAGTGAGGGGGACCCAAACTTCCGATTGGGAACCGGATGTAACTCAATATGTAGTGACCCTCAATATGAGCATGAACGATAAGTTAATCATAAAATTATTTCTTGATCTTTATAGTAAAGTTGACTCTTTTCAAACGAAATAATCACTTATGGGATTCATGACTGAAATGGCATGAATCCTTTTGCTGCTTAGTTTTTTCTCTGCCTGATTTGATCAGATTTATGCCTTATCTGGGTTTGCAAAATCATTTAAAAAAAAGACGACTTATTATCAGAAATCGTCGCTAAATGACGATAGTATTTTATTATGAAAATAATGAGTTTTTTGGCCTTATTCATCATCATTTTAACGGTGGTAGCTTGCTTGGATTTAGATACGTTGTTATTTTGGAAATCCCACCATAGCTCCCCTTATTATGGCAATCAGAGTGATCCAGACGGCCCTATTTTACGTGGCAATTACGATACGCCTGGCAATGCCCGCAGTGTTTTTGTATCAGGAGACCTGGCCTATGTGGCAGATGGCACGAACGGATTGGTTATTATTGATGTAAGTGATATTGAAAATCTTAATTTAATAGGTACCTATAATACAGCGGGCGATGCCAAAGGAGTGGTGGTCTCTGGGAGTTATGCATATGTGGCAGATGGTACAAATGGATTGGTGGTGGTGGATATTGCTAACCCGGCAAATCCAAATATAAGTGGAAATTATAATACAGCGGGGATTGCCACCGGTGTAGTTGTTTTAGGGAACTATGCATATGTGGCAGATGATACCAACGGTTTGGTGATAGTGGATGTGAGCAATCCGGCCAGTTTGATACTGGTTGGTAGCTATAATACGGTTGGAGCTGCCTATAGTGTAGTCGTTTCAGGAAATTATGCTTACTTAGCAGATGGTTCCAATGGATTGGTAATCATAGAAGTGAGTGATCCGGCAAATCCAACTGTTAATGGCAGTTATAATACGGGCGGGGATGCTAGAGGACTGGCAATCCTTGGAAACTACGCCTATGTTGCGGATTATAACAATGGATTGCTCGTTATCAATATTACTAATCCAACTTCACCAACTTATTTGAATGCCTATGGTATGGCATCATATGCGATGAATGTTCGTTTAGCTGGCAACTATGCGTATGTGGCAAATTATAGTGATGGCCTAATGGTTTTAGATATCAGCGACCCTGTTAATCCAGTTTTTCGTGAACAATTTGATACGGCGGGAATTGCATTTGAGGTTTATATCTTAGGAAATTATGCTTATGTGGCAGATTTCGCTGGCGGTTTGGAAATGATTTATGTTTCAAATCTTTAAACAGATCCTTTGAAATTAAAAAAGGAAAAAGTGCAGTATATTAACTAGACACTTTTTCCCTTTTATTTATTAGGAAGGTCTTTTTTAGAAACCTATAACAAAACCTGCTCCGAGTGTAATAAAATCTGCTTCTTCAATATCTTGTCCATATTTTTCAAGTTTGACTTGGTCAGGATTTTTATATCCACTTTGAGCGTCAGACTTGGCGTTAAAGCCAGACGACAGTCCCTTGGCATAACTTACTTCTAAAATCATACCAAGCATTTCGTTAAAAGAAATTTCTGAACCAACTGCCAATAAGGCCGAAACATAACTGGAAGAATAACCTTCGTCACCGTAGTAAATACTGTTGTATGAGTACGGGTTGTTGTTTTTATCGTTATAATTCAGGCTTACTCGGTTATAAAGTAGTCCAAGTCCTAGGTAGGGTTTGATTTTGGAGTTAGCCGAAAGAAACATTCTTCCATTTAGGCCAAAGGCCAATTGCTTATATTTAATTTCTCTGACATCACCGTAGTGTTGGGCGTAACCGTAACCGTAGTAGGGGAAATAAGTTGGATTGTTGTAATTAATACCGAAAGGACTTTGATTTCCTTCAGTCAGGCCCATCGAGGAATAATTAAATTTAATACCGAGTGCAAAGTATTTGTTTAACATGGTATCGAGAGAGATTCCTAAATTTAATTTAGTTTCATAATCTACCACATCACTGGAGATGCTGGTTACTCCAAAGCTTGGGATGATCTTAATCAGGTTTGGTTCTTCTTTTTTTTCTTCAACGGCGGGAGGTGGAGCGATTACGACAGGAGCTACCACAGGGGCCGGTGCAGGAGCGGCCTGTTGAACTTCTACTGGTTGCTCATCTAGTGCTTGCATCTGGCCATCAAATGCTTTTTGTAATTTTTTGGTCAGTTTTTGCTCTTCTTGCATTCTGATGTTTTCAATTTTTTTATCCACCATTTCTTCGTTTTGTTGTTCAAGTTTTTTTCTCATTTCTTCAATACGATCAGCGGCGGTTTTCTTTCTAAATGTTCCATCGACATCGATTTGCTCAGAATTCAGTACGCTTTCGGTGTCATCAAGCAATGGATCTTCGTCTTGAGCAAAAACAGCGAAACTATTAACAACTACCAGCAAAGAAAAAATATAAGGAAGATATTTTTTCTTTTTCAAAAAAGTAGTTCTCATAAATGACCTCCCTAAAGACCTCTTTAATTTTTAAACAAAGAAGTATATTTCTTGTAAAAATTGTTTGCCATCTCCTTTTAGAACAATTTGGGATTTTTTTCACTCTAATATTGCTATGCGTGAATATTTTACATGAAGTGGTATTTCTTCTATTTTTAATATGTTAGATGAGCGAAATAGGCCAAGGAAGGTAAAAAATTAGCGTCTAAGTCGAAAATAGAGATAATTGTCAATATTGTAGATACTATAAAGTCTGCAAACAAAACTTTGTGAATATCTATTGCAGGCTTTGATATCTCCAAGAAAATATTTATAGACACGCCCGGAAAGAGTATAGAGGATGGTCACCACCACTAGAAGCATTAAAAGGTATTCAACGGCGGTTTGTCCTTTCTCTAATAAATTCAAGATCTCTGTCTTTTTTTTTATCATAATGCGGTTACGTCCAAGCTGATATGATTTAATTCCATCAGAGTGGAGATCAGACCAGCGGCTTTTTTGTTATAGGGTCCCAGATAAAACATATCCCTGGTGGGGTGAGTGATTTGGCCTTTGGGTTGATATACCAGTCTGGGTCTTAGTTCAATCTCGTTATGTCTAGTTTGTGCCACCATACAGATATCATGATCGAATGAAATATCTTTTGCTATAATTTGATCGGCTAAATCTGGGAAATAAATTTTTATCTCGCTGGCAAAAAACTGTTCTAATTCTTCTCTAATGAAGGATAATTTTGTAGCTTTTTGAAAATCAATAAAACATTTGGCCAGTAGTTGATTATCGGATATTTTTAACCACCAAAAAGGGCGGTTGGTGCCAATCATGGTGTCCGAGCAAATGATATATTTGGTATTGGACATTGGTTCAAAAGTGGAATTATTTAATGTGCATCTTATACCAATAGAGGAGTATAAGGGACCTTCAGGTTCAAGTTTAAAGCAAGGATCATTGAGTTTTCCAAAAAAAAGGGCGGTTTTTCTGGGATGAACAATTCCTTCGTAACTGGAAAGTTCCAATGCCCATGGCCTAAATTTGTCAAAGCTCCAATCACAGATGGATGTTTTTTTAAAAATACCATTTTGTTTTTGATAGAGATTGAGTAAATCCAAAATCAATTTCTCATGATCAATTTGATAATAGGGCGCTAACATGGAGATAAAGAGGTGAAAAAACTCCGCATCACCTATGTTGCTGTCAGTGTCATATTGATAAAATCCTCGGCTGGCAAATAAAAGCGCCTGGATATACTGATCTCGTATGGTGGGTTTATTTAAATTGGATAACAGACCTCCCTTGGTAACCTTGAAGAGATGTTTGATTATTTCCGGGGCGGTGGTTAAAAATTGCTCATATAAAAAATCAGCAGAAATTTTTAAATCCACCAGTCGATGGGCCTGATCTTTTAAATAAAAGCCCATCAATTCGTTGAATTCCGTTTTAAAACTTAAATTTAAAGCACCTTCTAGATCATTTTTTAATTCCCAATTAAAATCAAGTTTTCTCACCATTTCGTAGAGGTTGCTCCAATAATCTCTGCCTAAACGTAGTCGTTTATTGCCTAATAAAAAAATATTATCTTGATGCTTCAGATACTTACTTAAATCAACAAGTTCTCCGATGCCTTTTTGATCTATCCATTCCTCTAAAAAAAGTTTTTCAAATTCATTAATACCATTGAGATAATCATCGCCCAGTTTATAGCGATCATCATCCAGGAGCAGAACGTTTCTTTTTTTAAGAACGTTTTCAATGCCCATTAAAAGGGATAAATAATTTTTTCCAACTATAAGTAAATCAACATTTTTATCAAACATGCTTGGCCGTCTTTGACAAAATCTGATCAGATACTGTTTCAAAATTGTCATTAAATTCGTTAAAGAGCTGTTTTCTTTTCATTATATCCACTTCTTGCAGATAATTATCCATAAATATCCTTGAAAAGTCCTCTAAATTGGTAATTACATGAATCTGATTGGTAGAATAATCTTTGATCAAGTCAAATTCGGTGGAACGATGGGTTTTAGGTCCACAAAAAATTTTGCACATTCCAACATAGGGCTCTAACACGGAATGAATAGATCGGCCATGCCCGCCCCCTACAAAAGCGTTGCCGGCGTTGGTATAAAGTTCGCACAAAATGGCAGGCACTGTTAAGATCAGTATCCCCGGTTTTTCAGACATATTTGAAAAGATTGCTCGACATGTGTTGATATCCATTTCTTTGTTGATGATATAATAGGGAAGGTCAGGCGGGAGCATTTGCGTGATCTTCATAATAAAATCTTGGTTGAGCTTATGAGGGGCCAGCACACATTTAAAATGATTGTGTTTTATTTTTTCTATAAAATGATGATTATGAAACATGCTCATTTCTAAAGGCCATACACTTCCAAATATGATTCTTTGGTGATGGGCAACTGTCATAAACCATTCCTGGAACATGGGGTAAAAGATTTTGGTGTCTAGTACACTTTGGGCATTTTCCACTCGATGGAGAATTTGTACTATCCGAAAGTCATACACTTTTAATTTATTTTGTTCAATGTGAAGGACCTTTTTAAATTTATTTTCATCACCTTTAGTGGCACATACAATAAGATCAAATTGATTAAAAAGATATTTATATAGCAATTTGAAAAAAATAAGGTGGATTTTTTTATTTTTTAATGTAGCCGATACCAATATAAATTTTTTGGTTTTGCAAAGGCCATATAGCATTAGTTCGGGATATAGGTCATATCGACATAAAACTAGCTGGTCAGCGGTCATAAACTTAAAAATATGTTGGAAATGTGCAATTGAAATCCATGAGAACGTTAAAAGTGGCAGTCGGTAGAGACGGATGAGGTGAGGATATTCCTCATAGATTTTCTGGCATTTGTTTTCAACACTTTCCGAGCAATAAATCAGCTCAATTTTTTGTTGGTTACGAAGCTCTTTGATAAGAAGTGGTCTGATTTGCTCAAGTTCTCCTTCACTGGAAATTTCAAAAGCTATGGAGGCTTTGGCCTGATCTTTGAAAAAGGATCGGCAAGCGGGATCAGTCAAATTTCTTTTTTCAAATTTTAATCTTCTTCTGGTAAAGGGGTGTAATTGGCCTAAAATCGTGATGAAAGGGGCCAGTAATGTTTGCAGCAAACAGATAAAAAAGTAAAAAAACGTCATGAAGGCCTTACACATATAAGGTTTTTGCCTTGGTTACAATTAGGATTATTGGCGCATTAAACGTATCAAAATATTTGAGAAAATACAATTAGTTGATTAAATAGCTCGGATCGTGTCTTTTGCTTTTTCACTTAGATTATTTCTAGGCTCACCGAAAAGCCAGGTGAGGAATGGGGTAATAGTAAAAAAGACGGGAGAGCGTTTGATTGTAAACCAAGCAGTTGAAATCCAAATTGACCGGACTGACGAGGATATCAGGCTTTTTAAAAGCTATTTGTATCAGTCAAAAATCCTGATAGTTGATCCTCACAAACCTTCTGGAAAGCGACTTTTGGAAATTTTGCTTGAGCTGGGTGCCCAAGCAGATAAAATTTATGGGGTTGATAATTTTCAAGATGCAATGCACGTGATGGAGGACATCAAACCGGATGTGCTCTTTAGTGAATATTATTTACAGGGGGAAGATGTTTTTTTGTTATTTAAACATTTTAAAAAAATCAGACCTGATCAAAATAGATGTTTAACTATACTGATCACCAGTAATAATAATCAGTCCTATGTGGCCTTGGCTGCGGAAGAGGAAATAGATGTTTTTCTCATCAAGCCCTATAACAGTGATTTTTTAAAACAAATGCTTTTTGAAAATAGCCTTTTTAAAATTAATCCTTCAGAATATTTGAAAATGGTGGAGATGGGAAAAAAATTGATTTTAGAGGGCAAATTAGCGGAGGCCAAAGATTTGTTAGTCGAAGCTCAAAAAATAGTGCCAGATCCGACCTTGGCCTATTATTATCTTGGACAAATTGACTTGTTAAACGATGCCAAGGATAATGCCAAGGAAAAATTTCTGAGTGGATTGGCCATTCATGAAGTACATTTTAAAAGTCTAGATGGACTTTTTAATCGCTTGATTGAAGAAAATGAAATTAAACAGGCGTACGAAGTTGTAAAAAAAATGATGCGCTTTTTTCCTTTTAATTCAGAGAGATTGACCAAAGTGCTTAAGCTGGCGGTGGTGACCGAAAATTATCTGGATATTGAGGATTATTATAAGGTTTACCAGGATTCAAGTATTACTGATAATACGCTCAAAAAATATATCTGTGCCTCCTTGATTACGATGGGGAAATATTATTTAAATGAGAAGGATCTGCTGAGTGCCAATAAGGCTTTTCAAAGATCTGCCAGTATTTTGTCAACCGGAGTGTTTTTAAGGAATTGTATCGAGAGTTTATGTGATCATCAAATGTTAAATGAGGCCAAGTATTTTCTTCAATTGTTTTCAATCGATGAAAGGGAGACTGAACATTATAAAGTAAGCAGCTTTTTAGTAAATGCCCTATCGGGTAATTCTTACGAATCTATTATCGAGGAAGGAAAACACTTGGTTTATGGTGATATGGTAAATAGCAAAATTGTGTTTAAATTTCTTTATTACTATCTGGCAAAAACGGGAGACCATGTGGCAATTGAGAACCTGTTAAAGAAAAAAGCGGAAGTTTTGTCGTAGCATTTCCATCGTAAATTGTTTAGAATGTGCACTATGAATTTGGAATTTTGCAAATATTTTTTTAAATATATTTTTGTTGGAAAAAACAAACAACGCCTGCTTTTATTATCCATTGCAGGATTATTCATATCCACTTTTGCCCTTTTTGTTTTACAAAGTACGATGGGAGGGTTGCAAAATAATCAAATTATTCGGATGAAACGAATTCAAGGTGAGGGCGTCATTTATTTGTCGGATAAATCATATGAGTTTGCTAAAGAGGTGCTCGATTATTTAAAGGCCAGAAAAATTCATGCGGTCAGTGAAGTTGAAATTGAGCTGATGCTTAGGAATAAAACCTATATCTCTCCAATTATTCTCCATGGTATTAATCAAGATGGCCTTATTCCGGATTTTTTGCAAAATATCCCTTTGTCTGATTTGGTACTGCCGATAGATCTGGCCATAAAAATGGATGCCCAAATGGGAGATGCTTTGCAAATCATTACTCCGGCCTATGCCGATACATTTTTAGGGGATATACCCCGTTCGACAACGGCCTATATAGATTACATTTTATCCACTAATGTCCCAGAGATTGATGCATTTCATGCGTGGACCAATATTCGTTTGATCTGGAATCTCATTCGTAAAAAAGAGATCAATCAAATAAGAGTCTATAATATTGTAGAGATGTCCTCCTTGAAGGAGGAACTTTTGGCAAAGTTCAAGGGAAGATTATCTGTTAACTTATGGGAAGATGAAAATAAAACGTTGGTGATGGCCTTGAATTTAGAAACCACGGTAATGACTTTTTTGTTTGTTGCCATGACGATGCTCGTGTCACTTTGTATTACCTCGGGATTGATGATTTTTCTTGGGAAAGTAAAACATGATTTTGCCAGTTTTTGGATTTTGGGTACATCCGAAAAAAGACTGGAGACAATGACTTATCATTTTTTAAACCTTTTGAATTTAAGTACGGTCTTTATGGGCCTATTGGGCGGTTTTATTTTTTTAATTTTACTGGACAAGTATGGAGTGGAAATAATGCCAGATGTATTTGTTGATAGGAAAATCCCAATCTATATGACTGTAAGGGGAGCTCTGGTTTCAGTATTGATTCCTTATGTTATTTCCATGGTATTTGCCTACTTTTCTTTAAGCCAATTTAAAAAAGAGGTATCTTATCTGGATTATGTGAGGACTGTCGGCTAAAAGATCCTGACTATTCTTGGACAATCACTACTTGTTTGGCCCGCTCAATCAGCTTTTTATGCATGGCCCGTCTAAGTTGTAACTGTACTATTTTCTTGTTTAAGATTTCTACTTTTTCACTTAAGTCTTTCAAAAGTTGGAATTTGACGTCCTTTTTAATACCATTTTTTTCAAAAAAAATAACGTTGTTAAGAAGTTGTTGGTCATAACAATCATCAAGTTCGTTTAAGCAGGATTCTTTTTGATCGAAGGGAACCGCATTACAATCCTTCTTGCAAGTATCGATGTTAGGATTCGCAAAAGCGGCGAAGGTTAACATTATGCCCATGCTCAAAAAATATTTCATAAGTAATCTCCTATCAGTCATTTTACCTTAAAACTTTTTAAGGCGGCAAAAGCTTTGTTTTTTAGTGGGGTATCGTTATTTGGTCGTTTGCAAGCCGCGGGTGCTGCAGTCTTGGAGTCATTATTTTTATGATACGCTTCTTTATCGTAATGATCCCGCATTTCATGCTTGACTGGTTTAGTGGTATGGGTAACCGGTGCATCGGTGGCAACGGTTTTTCTCGAGAGTGAAATTCTTCTTCTTTCAAAATCCACACTGGTAACACGTACTTTGACGCTTTGACCGACTTTTAGTTCGTTCAAGGCGTTTTCCACAAAATGATCACAGATTTCAGAAATATGCAAAAGACCATTTTCCTTAATACCAATATCTACAAATGCACCAAATTGGGCGATATTGGTAACGATGCCGGGATACCATTCATTTAGTTTCAAATCGTTAATGTCTTGTAGGTCTTTTCTAAAATCGGTGGATTGAAATTCGGTGCGTGGATCTTGGCAGGGGGACTTTAGAGATTTAATGATGTCGCTTAAAGTATAACTGCCCAACTCTTTTTCCAGGGCCTTATCGTTTTGCATTTTGATTATATACTCTTCGCTATGAACCAGATCATGTACGCTGATTTTATTTTTTTTGGCCCAAGTGGTTAGTTTGTCATATTGTTCAGGGTGAATGAAAGTTCCGTCCAGTGGATTTTCACCGTTATAAATCCGAAGAAATCCAGCGGCCTGTTCAAAAATTTTTTCAGAAAATCTGGGAACTTTTTTAAGTTCCATACGGTTTAAAAAACGGCCATTGTCTTCTCTGAAAGCAACAATCTTTTCGGAGAGTCCAGGGCCAATGCCAGAAATATAGGATAGCAGTGATGAGGAGGCGGTATTAAGATCGACTCCTACATAGTTAACACAACTTTCCACCACGGAGCCTAGGGATTTTTTCAGCATGGCCTGATTGACATCGTGTTGGTATTGACCTACTCCGATTGATTTGGGATCAAGTTTGACTAGCTCAGCCAGAGGGTCTTGAAAGCGTCTGGCAATAGAGATGGAGCTTCGAACGGTAGGATCTTTATCGGGGAATTCCTTTCTGGCAACATCACTTGTGGAGTAAATACTGGCACCTGCCTCGGAGGTCAGGGTGGCTTTTACTTTTCCAGTCACAACAGCTGAAACCAATTGTTCAAAGAAGGCCAGGGTTTCTCTTGAGTAGGTTCCATTACCTATAGCAATATATTCAATATTAAATTGGTGAATCAGAGCATCCATGATTTGTGCAGACTGGGTTTTAAAGTTTTGTGGTGGGTGAGGGTAGATGATTGTATCAATTAGATACTTGCCGGTTTGATCGATGACGGCAATTTTACAACCTGTGCGCACCCCTGGGTCAACCCCCATCACCGCCTTGGAACCAAGATAGGGAGCTAGTAAAACATTTTTCAAATTAATTTTAAAAATTTCAATAGCATGTTCGTCAGCAAACTTTTTTAAATCAGTTTTAATTTCTAGATCAAGGGACGGGTGGATATAGTTTTTATAGGCCCGTTCATAGCATTTTTGGAGTAAATCCATCAAATCTTTATTTCTTAAGGGGTAAAATCGTTCAATCTTTCGAAGTGCTGCTACTTCATCAAAAGCGACATTAACTGATAATACCTTTTCATTCATGCCTCTGCGAATGGCCATAAAACGATGAGTTGCTTTTTTCTCTTTTAAATCCCGGATCGGTTCAGTGTATTCAAAATAATCCTTATATTTGTGAGCATCTTCAATCTCTTTAGCCTCTTTTTTCATCGTAGAGGTCATGAGAGCTTCATTCCAAAAATCTTTCCTGAAATCTTCTTTTAAATCGGGATTATGGGCAATGAGTTCAATAATGATATCTTTGGCCCCATTTAATGCATCTTCAAAAGTGGCAACTCCCAGTTCCGGTTTAATAAAAGCGGATTCAAATTGCTTTTGCAGTTCAGTCAAGGAGAGTTCAGTGGAAAGTAAAAGATCGGCCAGCGGTTGCAAGCCTTTTTCCTTGGCAAGCATGCCCTTAGTTTTTTTCTTGGCCTTAAAGGGAGCGTAGAGGTCTTCTAATTGATTGAGCGTTATTGCCTCATTTATTTTTTTCTCAAGATCGGGAGTTAGTAGTTCCATTTCCTTGATCGTTTTTAACACAAAGGCCCTGCGTTGCTCGGTTTCAACATGCAGTTCATGTAGATCAAAGATTTCCCTGATCTTGACTTCATCAATCCCGCCAATCACTTCCTTACGGTATCTTGCAATAAAGGGAACACTACATTGCTGGTTAATCATTAAATCCAAAACATTGTTTACGATATTGGGAGGTAAATTGGTGCTTTCGGAAATGTTTCTTATAAATGCTATGGGGTTATTCATTACGCTGTCCTTTAAAAAACTACTACTAGTCAGGGTAAAACTTTAAACGATTCGGGATTGTTTTTCTATACATTTTGTTGGCAAAAGATGTTTTTCTGGGAGGAAATATGAATGGTGGCTGGACCGTGAGTCGAACACGGGACCTGCGGGATATGAATCCGCCGCTCTAACCATCTGAGCTATCCAGCCATTAAATCACCTTAGGTGTTTGGAATATTAATGATGAATATAGGTCATGTCAATTACCTTTTTATCGACATTTTATAAAATATAGGATTAATAACTGATGTGAATTTAGATCATCTTAAAAATCCGGTTTATGAAAATCATCCACTCATTAAGTGGGTGGATGATTTTATGTTAAAAGCAAACCTTTACCCTCAATCTAAAAAAGCTGTGCTTGGAGTATCGGGAGGCAAGGATTCCATGCTTTTGCTTTTTGTCCTTTACCATTTATGTAAAAAAGGCAGATTTAAAGAGGTTCGGGTTATTCATATTGATCATAAACTTCGTACTGATTCTTTCAAAGATGGAGCTTTAGTTAAAAAAACATGTGCCTTTTTAAATGTTCCTTGCCAGATTTTTGGCCTGGATAATTTAAATGGAAAAAATGTCGAACATCGTGCGCGTAAAATGCGTTATGATATTTTTAAAAATAACTCTTCCGAGAAGGATTTTATCTATACGGCTCACCATATCGACGACTCATTTGAGTGGTCATTGATGAGTCAGTTTAAGACTGGAAGTTATAAAAATACTTTGGGGATACCACTGATAAAGCGGAATATTGCTCGTCCTTTTATGTGTCTAACCCGTGCTCAAATTGAAAAGTTTATTTTTAAATTTAATATACCTTTTAGAAATGATAGTACTAATGATGATGTAAAATTTGAAAGGAATTACATCCGCCACAATATTATTAAACTGGTTCACGAAAAATTTCCGTGTGCTCTGAAACATTACGTTTATCGGGCCAATGATCTGGCCCGCATATATAGGTTATCTAGAATTTGCCTCAATCAAAGTCAGGAATTTGTGGTAAAAATGGATTCGTTTAATGGAGTCTATATTGTTCATCCGGAATATAAACATGACTTTAATGAAGTAGAAACTCAGATGCTTAGTATTATTCAAAAGCTCTCGCAGAATGAAAGAGGTGTTTTGCGGAAACAGTTAAGAAAACTCATTGAAGCAAACTTAAGCTATAAAAGAGGTCCACTTATTTTTTCAGGAGGAGTTAAAGCACATCTTTTTTACGGGATGATATATTTTGGCCATGACAGCATTGATGAGGAAATATTTGCTAAATATGATGAAGAGATGTTTGGTAGCCTAAAAGATGCGCATATTCCAAGGATCTCTTTTAATTATTACAAAAAAGTATTAAATGAAAAAATACACAACGAAAATAAACCGGTCTTTTATGCTTTTGGCCAAGGGGATCGACTGCATAGAATTTTAAATGGACAAAAGAAATTGGATGATCTTTTTATAAAAAGTTTGAGCTATGCTAAAGAAAACAGTTACTGGTTTGGCAATCCCTATCGGTTGCTTTTAAAGTGGGGAGAAGAAAAAAATCGGCATCATCTACTAAATGTCATGATTTTCTAGTCGCAATAAATATTTTTTTAATTCAATTCCCAGTTCTGCGGTAAATCCACCTATACCTTTTTTCGAGACAATTCGGTGGCAAGGGATAATCAAAGGCAGTGGGTTTTGGGAAAGTGCCGCCCCGACAGCACGACAACTTTTGGGTGAATTGATTTTTTCGGCCAATGCTTGGTAACTGAGAGTTTTGCCAATGGGAATTTTTCTTGTCGTTAAAAGGGTCGTTTGTTGGAAGGGAGTTTCTTTGCATAGATCAATTTTAAACTCATGATAGGTTTGAATTTCTCCTCTCAAATGAAGGTTTATTTTATGCATAAGTTTTTTCATTTGTGGATTTGGTTTTGATTGCGAGATTTCTGGATAATCCACAAGAATATTCTTCTTTAACTGGTTAATATTGTTAAACGGAAGATAGATTTTTTTGATCGTGGTGGAGTCAAAAACTAGTGCAAGATAACCGAGTTTATTTTTGAAAATAAAATAATGTGGTGATTTTTTCATGATTTGCGGCCCTTATTACCTTGACAGTTATTAGGTTTGATACCATTTTTAGCATTATATTTTAAAGTTTTAAAATAAGAAAGTTGCTTGTTCGGTTTGTAAAATTTAGAATGTATAATGCACCTAATTGAAAGGGATATGGATGAAATCAAAACAAAATACCTTAACTTTATGGATAGTCATTTTTCTTTTACTGGCGTTGGCAGTTAGAGTTTTTACCGAAGGCAAAAAAGATTATAAACAAATTTCATATTCAGAATTTATAACATTGGTGGAGCAATCAAAAGTTAAAGAAGTTACCTTTAAAGGTGATAAAACCATTCTAGGCCAATTTGTTGAGGGCTATGACAACATGGTGCGGTTTAAAGTAACCGGTGATACCGGAGAGACCAGTTTTAATCTTCTTCGAAAAAATGGAATTACCCCTAATTATGAGGAAGAGGAAAAGCAGCCATTTTATGCTTCCTTACTTTTGACCTGGGGACCGATGATTTTAATCATTGTGATTTTTTATTTTTTTCTTAGACAAATTCAAATGGGTGGCGGAAAGGCCATGAGTTTTGGAAAATCCCGGGCAAAGATGCTTAATGCCTCTGAACAGAAATTTACTTTTTCAGATGTTGCCGGCGTTGATGAGGCCAAGGAAGAATTAAAAGAAGTGGTGGATTTTTTAAAAGAACCTAAGAAATATACAGCTCTAGGTGGAAAAATTCCAAAGGGTGTGATTTTGGTTGGTCCTCCTGGTACTGGTAAAACCCTTTTAGCGAGAGCTGTAGCAGGGGAAGCGGGAGTGCCATTCTTTTCCATTTCAGGATCGGACTTTGTTGAAATGTTTGTAGGGGTTGGTGCTTCTCGAGTTAGAGATCTTTTTGAACAGGGCAAGAAAAATGCTCCTTGTATTATTTTTGTGGATGAAATAGATGCAGTAGGTAGACATCGAGGTTCAGGTCTTGGTGGAGGGCATGATGAAAGAGAACAAACCTTAAATCAACTTTTGGTTGAGATGGATGGGTTTGAATCAAACGAAGGAGTCATTTTAATCGCTGCTACCAACCGCATGGATGTTCTTGATCCGGCTCTTTTGCGACCGGGCAGATTTGATCGACGTGTGACGGTGGGACTTCCTGATGTAAGAGGAAGACTTGGTATTTTGAAAGTTCATACCAAGAAAACGCCACTTGAGGTCAACGTAAACTTGGAAAATATTGCCAAAGGTACTCCTGGTTTCACGGGTGCCGATTTAGCTAATTTAGTCAATGAGGCTGCTTTGCAAGCGGCCCGTATGAGTAAAAAACACTTAGAGGATGATGATTTTGAATTTGCTAAAGATAAAGTGTTGATGGGCCCTGAACGAAAGTCGATGATTATTTCGGATAAAGAAAAAAGAGTAACCGCTTATCACGAAGCGGGACATGTGCTGGTTGGTATGAATTTGCCTCAGGCTGATCCTATCCACAAAGTGAGTATTGTTCCCAGGGGACACGCCTTGGGGGTCACCCAATTTTTACCTGATGAAGAAATGCATAACCTCACCAGAGAGAAGGCCAATAATTTTATAGCTTCCCTCATGGGAGGAAGAAGTGCCGAAGAAATCGTGTTGGGGGAGATCACCAACGGGGCTTCCAATGATATTGAGCGAGCAACGCTGCTGGCCCGTACTATGGTCTGTCAGTGGGGTATGAGTGAAAGATTGGGGCCGATTAATTTTAAAAAGAGTGCTTTTAGTCCATTTGCCCAAGGGGAGCAATTAGATTACTCGGAAAAAATGGCCAATCAAATTGATGAAGAGGTTTTTAAAATTGTTGATGAAAATCATAAGCTGGCTAGAAAAATTCTTACGGATCACAAGACTGCGTTGGAAAAAATAGCGACAGCTCTGATTGTTTGGGAAACCCTTGATTATGAACAAATTAAAGCATTGGTCAGAGGTGAAGATATTGGGGTGCCCACTTTTAACAAAGTTGAGGATATGTCCAATCAACCTGTTCAAACTGATGAATCTCTTAAAAATACGAAAGAAACTGTAAGAAATAAAGTTCCTGATATCTTGCCTACTACATGAATTCTTTCTTTAAATTTATGCAGGTGATAAACCTCACCCCGGATTCTTTTTCGGATGGAGGGAAATATAATTCCGATGTGGGACTTAAAAAAAGAATAGAGGAAGCGATTACCTGGAATACCCCGTATCTTGATATTGGAGCTCAATCAACCGCACCTATGAATGATCCTATCGTGGAAGATGAGGAAATGAAGCGATTTGAAAAATATTTAATTCCTGCTTTAATCCATAAATTGATTCCCTCTAATATTATTCTATCTGTGGATACTTATAGACCAGCAGTTTTTGATCAAGTTTATAGATGGATTAAAGAGCATTTACCTTATAATCAAATTATATTTAATGATGTAAGTGGGGTGCTTGACCAGGAGCTTATTGATCTTATGAAAAAATATCCGGATTTTAAGTATGTCTATTGTCATACCGGAATAAAGGATAGAACGCTTACTGGTTTTCATATGGACCATGTTGTGGATTGCCCGAGTGGTGAAATGATCAGTTTTTTGAGGAATTATTTTTTAAGTGCTTTAAGTGAGTTTGAAAAATATTATTTTTTAGATAGAGTTATTCTTGATCCGGCCTTTGGGTTTTCTAAAACCACCGAGCACAATTTAAAAATAATTCAATCCATAGATACTCTGGTTGAAGGACTTGGTGAGACCTGGCTATTGGGCATATCCAGAAAAAGTTTTTTTAAAAAATTAATTTACTTAAGCGCCTTGGAGTCAGATAGTGATATGCAAAGAGAATATTTACATGTGGCCACTTTATGTCGGTGGATGCATAGATTAACGGATAAAAACATCATTATCCGGGGACATGATCCTGCAGTGTTTTGGTCAGCTTACCATGTAACTCATTGGAATTTTTAAGAGCTGAAATGACTTTGTGTGTTAGTTGGTTTTACTTATATATTTTTTACATCTAGCAAGATTTCTCATCAACAAGGTAACGATCCTACCTTATATTGATCATAACAAAAACTACTACCAGGTAATTTGTCATGTATAAGCATTTTTTATTCATTCTGTTTTTTCTGTTATCTTTTCTGGTTCATGCTTCTATAAATTCTACCCATTACTTGACTGAGGATAAAGTTATTTATGGAGAAGACAATACTCTTTATGCAGGGGAGTACAATGATCAAAGATTTGTGGAGGCCTCAAAGGCCGTGGCCGTTATGATACCGGTTGATCAGATGATTGACTTCGGTAGTTTCTACGAGCTGGTTAGAAAAACTACCTATGTGGATAATTATCCACTGTGCAAAAATGAGATTAACTATCGTGGCCGGGTCCACTCTGTCTGTAGTGGTTTTCTGGTAGATAATGATGTTTTAGTGACCGCTTCTCATTGCATTCCAGATCAGTTGGCCTGTCAAAATGGATATAAATGGGTGTTTGGATTTAGTAAGGAAAACATGGCCAGCAATGAACCCATTTTTGTTCCTAAACGGGATGTTTTTTCCTGCGAAAAAATCTTGGAAAGTGAGTATAATTTGTCAGCTAATGTACAAAAAGATTATGCGGTTATTAAACTGAGTCGACAAGTGGAAACGATTGTCCCTCTTGCCTTTAGAAAAGAGGGAAAGATTAATGACGATGATGAATTGGTGCTAATTGGCTACCCAGTTGGAAGACCACAAATCATTGCAGATCATGGTCAGATCAGGGACAATACTTTTTTTTATTTTTTTAGGACCAATTTAGATGCTTTTATTGGCAATTCTGGTGCACCCGTTTTAAATTATAGTACAGGACTTGTGGAAGGGATCTTTTTATCAGGGGAGAGGGATTATGTTTTTAATAGTGTCCGGCAATGTTGGAATATTAAAAGATGCCAGGGGGTTGAGTGCCGGGGCGAAGATGTCTTTAGAATAACCGGGATTGATTATATAGCTCCTAATAAAAGATCCTGGCTAAGCAGATTGTTGCCAGAATTTTAAAAAGAGGTCATGTGATAAAAATATTTTCACTTATGGTATGGTTATTGATTTTATCAAGCGGACAGGGAGCAAGTAGTGCGGATATTGGTTTAATTAAACAAAATTGTGATGTTCAAAAAAAAGCCGCCGATTGTTTCCAATATGCCTATTATTTGGAAAAAAATAATACGCTTAATGATTCTTTACAATATTACGAATTTGCTTGTAAAAAAAATCATTACAAGGCCTGTAATAATATAGGATTGATCTATATAAAAAAAGGTGAGAAGACAAAAAGCAAGGATTATTTTGTGCAAAGCTGTGCCGGGAAATATAACCGGGCCTGCATCAATCTGGGTATTTGGGAAAGTAAGTACGGAAAAAAAACAGAGGCGGGAAAATTCTTCGAACTTGCTTGTGATGGCCTGGAAGCCTTGGGTTGTTTTTATCTTGGAATTTTTTATGAAAAGGAAGATCAGATAAAAAAGGCGAAAGAAGCTTATATTAGAGGGTGCAATCTTAACGAGTTGGAAAATTGTTTAAAGGTAGGCCTGTTTGAACTGGCTGAAGGCAAAAAGAAAGAGGCTCAACAAAGATTTTTAAATATGTGTGAAAGATCCCTGGCCAGACCTTGTCGCTATTTGGCTTACTCTTACCTCAAAGACACCCAAAATAAAAAGGCTAAGTTTTACTTTGAAAAATCTTGTGATTTGTTGGATGCAGCGGCTTGCCTAGTTTTAGGCGAACAATACCTCTTTGATAAGATGGTTGAGGACGCCCAAAAATATTTAAAGTTATCTTGTGATCTGCATAACGAGAAAGCGTGTCAGCTTTTGAAAACATCCAATGACCTAAAAGTAAAAAAATAATTTTTCTTGAAACCTGAATGCTCCTAAGAGATAATTGAGTATAATGAATCTTACTAATATTGTCTTAAATACTACGGATAAAAAAACATTATCAAACTATATTTCTGAGATATTTGATAAGCAGGTTTCCATTTCGAATAATCAATATGTAATCAATATGGATGGGATCAATTTTATATTTAAACAAGTGGATGATGATCAGGTCCAGCATGATTCGCGGCACACCCTCTTGGAATTTTCCGTGGATTCAGTGGAAGCGTTGGAAGATCTTTTGAAAAAAGTGCAATTTTACCATTACAGATTAAATGCAGGGAAAAATACTGACAGACTTTTTGAAATTCCAGAAATTCATGGAGATCAGAATATTCATTATTTTGAAGTGGAGGATACCGATAATCGAAAATGGAAATTTTCAACCTTAATTCAAACCAACTAATGGGAATGAGGCCATGATAAAATATTTGGAAGGTGTAGTTGTAAATTCTGACCAAATCAGGCGTACGCAAATTGCCTTTGACGAGTCTTCCGGTCTGATTGTGGAGGTGGGGGATGCATTAGTGGCCAAGGCCCAGGTGGATTACTACTACGAGGATGATGATCTGGTTTTTCCAGGTTTTATTGATATTCACGTTCATGCCAGAGAAGATATGACCGGAGAAGATAATTACAAGGAGGATTTTACCAGCGCAGGGTTATCCGCCGTAAATGGTGGGGTTACGGCGTTTATGGATATGCCCAATAATAAGTTTCCACCGACTGAAGAAAAAGGATATTATGCCAAAACCTCTTTGGCAACCAAATCGTCAGTTCCGGTATTTTTATATGCCGGGATTGGCAGTCAGACCGGGCCTTTTCATTTTCCTGTTCCTTACAAGGTATATATGACCAAATCTGTTGGTGATCTTTTTATAAATGATGATGAATGGGAGGAAGTACTTTCTAGGTATGCTGGTTGTTTGATCAGTTTTCATTGCGAAGATGGACAAATTCTTAGGAAGAATGTAGATCAACCGACTCACTTGAAACGCAGACCTCCCGAAGCAGAAATCAAGGCTATTGAAAGTGCCATTACCTTAATTAAGAAATTTAATATTGATGCAAATATCTGCCATGTTAGTACCAAGGAAGGTTTACGGAAAATCATTGAAGCCAGAAAAGAAAATTTGAAAATCACCTGTGAGGTAACTCCTCAACATCTTTATTTTTGTAATGAAAAACTCAGTAGCTTTGAAAAAAAATTTTTGCAGATGAATCCTCCAATTAGAAGCAGAGAAGATCAAGAAGGGGTATTGGAATTTTTTTTAAACGGAGAGGTTGATTTTTTGGCCACAGATCATGCCCCCCACACTTTAATGGAAAAATTGTCAGGGATATCTGGTCTCACTGGTCTTGATACTTACGGAGTGTTTGTCACCTGGTTGATAAAAAATTGTCATATGGACGTGCGTAAATTGGTGAAAACCACTTCCGAAAACCCAGGTATTTTTATTGGAAAATTTTTAAAGAACTTACAAAAACTTTCATCGCCTTATAAAAAATTAGGGGAAGGAATTGGTTTTGTGCGACAAGGATATGCTGCATCATTCACAGTTTTAAATATGACCAATAAAACGAAGATGACAAAAAGTGAAATAAAATCAAAGACTAACTGGTCTCCTTTTGAAAGTAAAACTTTCCCTGGAAATGTGAAAAATACTTTTGTCATGGGAAAACTATTAAAATAAGTATACTTTTTTCCAAATACCTGACCCTTATTGTAAGAAATTGTTAGTTGTCATTATTATCAAGTTATCAAATAATCCGCCCATATAAATAATCAAAAAGGAACTTTATGGGATTTGGAGCAGCACTATTGATTCTTGTTTCGATGCTTGTCAGTGTAAATGTTTTTGCGGTTGATAAGGTTGTTTATGGTGATGATAGTCGGGTTGACGTGGTTGATTCAAATAATCGAGAGTTTGTAAGATTGTCGATTGCAACGGCTGCCCGTATTGATCATTCAGTAATTAGAATAGACGGTGATCGGGCATTTTTGCAGGGATCGGCGTTAGTTGAGAGAGGTTATTGCGCTGATGATAGGTTTAGCTTGCAAATAGGGGCAGCGGATTGTTCAGGTTTTTTGGTAGGTGAAGATTTACTCGTGACCGCCGGCCATTGTATGAATAGTAAGTTGGATTGTACCGATTTTAGCTGGGTGTTTGATTATAAGGCAGATCATAATGGAAAAGTTGATTTTGTGATGGTCGCCAATATCTATAATTGTGCGGAAGTGATTGAACAAAAACTTGATCCTATTACTAAGGAAGATTATGCTTTGATTCGTCTGGACAGAAAAGTCAGCGACCGATATCCACTGGAGTATCGAAAAACAGGTCAGATTGAAAATTTTGAGTCCTTGGTGATTATTGGTCATCCATCAGGACTTCCAACGAAAATTGCGGATAATGCCAATGTGAGAACTAATGACAATGAGTTTTACTTTGTTGCCAATTTGGATTCTTTCGGTGGTAATAGTGGTTCGGCGGTTTTTAATGCCCGTACCGGGGTGGTGGAAGGTGTGTTGGTCCGGGGAGAGGACGATTACAACTATGATCGGTACAATGCATGTTACCGAATTAATACTTGCCGGGATGATGGATGCAGAGGCGAAGATGTTACGAGGATAACGAGAATTCAGGCATTACAAGCATCAAACATTTAATATTTCAATTTATATACGGGTGAATCAAGAAAATTTTTTCGTCTTTTGTCATATTCTTGGGTGGTCTTAACCGAAGAATGGTTCACTTCTTGGGCAACCGCATAAATGTCAACTCCAGCGTCTAACAGTTCTCCAATAAAGGTGGCTCGGGCAGAGTGGGGACTGATTTTGAAAGTTAGCTTTATTTTCATAGCATAATAGTCCAGTATTTCATTGATCGTTTTGGGGTTGAGTGGCTTATTTAACATGGTTGGGTTGAATGGATTTTGAGTTGGTTGAAAGAGCCAATCTTCGGGGATGTGTTCTCTAGACTGATTTTTCATCCAATTTAAATACTCATCCAGAGCGTCTATGCATAAAGGGTGAAGAATTTTTTGACCTTTCTTGCCTCCCTTTCCGTGATATTTTACGATTTTGTGTTGATTAAACTCAGAGTAGTCTTTTCTGCGAAGATTTAATATTTCTGATTTTCTAAGCCCTGTCGTAAAAAACATGACCAGTAGTGCTTTATGCATTTTGCCTGCTTTTTTATTTTCATCAATAGAATGAAGCAAGTCTATTACTTGTTCCCTGGTTAGAGCGTTGGTAGGCACCAGGACCGCCGATCGTGGTCTTTTTATGGACGAAACAGGGTTGGCGGTGATGATATTTTTTTCGGATAAAAATCTAAAATAGCTGGAAAGGGCCGCCAGTTTTCGGGCTATAGTTTTGGGGGCACATGGGTCACCTTGCTTGCCACCAATTTGTTGCAGATAATTTCGAAAGCGGACGAAATGTTTTTTCTCGATATCTTGGTAGGTGTTAATATCTTCAAATTGTCTACTAATGTAATCAAGAAACTGCAAGATATCATTTTGGTAGGAAAGCCGAGTGTGAGGCGAAGATAATTCTTCCAAGAAGTCAAGATGAAGGTAAAATTTCAAATTTTTGGTTGGAACGCTGTTCATTTGATTATTCATACATTACCATTATACATGAAAAAAAATTTTTCATACATTGAAAATTTTTTTAACCAAGACTTCAAGGAACGGAGTTTTTATGAATAAATTGTTTTATGGCCTTTGTTTTATCTGGATCATATGGGTGCAATCACTATATGCCAACGAACAAGTAGCAAAGGTAATCTTGCTCAAGGGGAAAGTCACGGAGTTTCGTCCAAGTATTAATAAAACTTTTTTGCTGGCCAACGATTCGTGGGTTTTAAGAAATTCCATCTTGGAAACAGACAAGGGTAGTGTGGTGAAACTTATCTTTGTTGATCAATCGAGGGTAACACTGGGCCCAAACAGTAAATTGGAAATAGGTAAATTTGCGCAAAATGAAGCAGGTATTTTATCGGTTATGAAAGGCAAGCTTAAGGCAACCGTTCTTAAAAATGCTTTGGATTCTGGTGACAAAAACAAGCTTTATATTAAAACTGAGACGGCAGCCATGGGTGTTAGAGGTACGGAGTTCATGGTGATGTATAACCATAACATTCAAAAAACTTCAGTGCTCACCTTTTCCGGAGAGGTGATGATGTCGCAAATTCCCAAAGAAATGGGTCTTCGTTTGCCTTCGGCTCAATTGAGTTTGCTGCTTGAAAAAGATAAAGCAGTCTCGATAAAGCATGGTCAATATGCGGGTACCAATGAAATGGGACGACCTAATATTCCAATAAAAATCAATCCAGCACAGTTTCAAACCCTTAAAGGTGCCAGCTTGTTCGAAGAGAGTCGTCAAATTGCTTCAGAAGTGAAATCTTATCAATCCAAAATACCACCAAACCTGGATGCTAAAACTTTTATTAATCAAAATTCTGAATTGGAGCAATCCATGAAGAATGTCTTGGGTGAGACTAAATTTGAAGATATTGATAAAACTGTTCGTCAGACTATCGACAATGAAAAAAAAGATGCTTCCTTGGTGCCGGCTGAAGGTTTCTACGATCCAGATACTAAGGAATTTGCCCCGATGGCAGGGGGATTTATTGATATCGAAAAAGGGGTGTATGTGGCACCTCCCGAAGATAGTGAATATGATTCCAATACAGATACTTATATTGTGCCTACCAGCCACGGAACTTATGATGAAGCCAGTGGAGGTTTTAAACCACCCAGCGGCTATCAGATGAATGAGGATGGTACCATTCAGTATATCGGGCAAGGGCAACCGGAGGTTAAGATTATTACGGATGGTGGCACTAAAAATGAAATCATGATCAATGTTCCAAAGGAACCAATTTTTACCAATGATCCGTTATCTGGATCGATTCCCTTGCCTCCCGAGATTACCACCAGTATTGTAACCAATACTACAGTTCAAAATTCCATTTCTTTATTGAAAATATCTGTAAGAGTGCTACCTTAGGGGAGATGATGAATAAATATTTTGTTTATTTTATTTTGCTAAGTTTAACCATCTATAGCAGCACCCAAGCAGTGTTTGCCTTGAGCGATAGCGATAAGGTTTTTGCCCAAATACTTTATACCTTCAATTCAGGGGATTATCAGGGCGCCCTTAATAAATTGAATGCCATTGAATCCAAGGAATTCAAGCCGCTTGCCCATTACTGGAAAGGGATTTGTAATAGTAAATTGCAAAAATACGACCAAGCAGTGAATGAGTACAAGACCGCTTTGGAATTGGGAGCAACCCCACTTGATATTTATTATGAGCTGGGACAAGCCTATTATTCCATGCTTGATTATAAACATGCTAAAGAATCCTTTAAACAATCTGTTTTAAAGAGATTTAAAGTATCGGAGTCTTTTTATTATTTGGGATATATGGAATTATCAGAGGAAAACTTTGAGCAGGCCATTCGCTATACCAAACAGATTTTGGAAAAGGAAAAAGTTAATAGTGAACTCAATCAAGCTGCCTATTTTCAAATTGGTGAAGCTTATCTTGGTAATATTGAAAAAAATAATAAAAGAATCACTCCCGAGGTAAGAACCACGGTCACCCAGTATGTACTTCCAATGTATGATAAAGCCTTGGAAGAGAAGACCGATAACAATCTGGCTAATCAAATTTATGCCAGAAAAGAAAATGTAAATCAAAAGTATGGTATAAAACGCAAGGCTTTCTACAATGGCAGACCGTTTCCCACTAAACTGACGGAATTGTATATTTCAGAAAAAATAAGTTATGATACCAACGTCTTGCTCGAATCATCGGATGCTGATCAAAAGGCCACGAGTAAATCTTCCGGCGTATTAAATACCAATGCCTATATTAGCACCCAGGCAATTCATCGCAGCCGAGTGGTATTTGCTCCTGAATTTTTATTTTCTCATGTGCGCCATCTCAATCGAGATAATTATCAAGTGTATCAAAACGATACCCAGGCTTTCTTACCTGGGCTTAAAACCACTTTAGAACATCGGATGTTTGATCGGCCGGCAAGCTTTCATATCGACCTCGTTTATAATCATACTAAAAGAAGAGTAGATGTACCGGCGGATAGTTCCATGAAAAAATATGGGAATACCATAAGTGTTTCCATGAGCGAAAAAATGGAGATGGTGGCCGGTACCAATACGGCTTTTAAATATTTTTATAAACAATTCAGTGCACCTGATGACACTAAAAGCACCCGGGATAACGGACTTTATTTAACCCATACGATTTTTAAAAAAACCGGACAGGTTTATTTTATTGATCTAGGGTTAAACGTAGTGGATGCCAATAATGTTACCTTAAGTAGCGACCAGATCATTTCTCGTTTTACAGTTTTGAAACCAAATTCATTGTTTAAATTTGATACGTTGTATGGATTAGGCATTACTGCTAAAAATATGAAAAAAATGAAAGATACCAGGGGAACCGAGGTTACTTACAGTCCTTTTATTATTCTCACCAAGACTTATCTTAATAAATGGAATGTCAATTTCAGTTATAGTTTTAACAAACAGACCTCTAAGAACAAAGAAGTCTATGCTTATAATCAAAGTATTTTTGCGGCTGAGTTGAAATATATGTTTTTTTAGCGGAGTGCTTTTTCCAGCGCAACGGATGCATCAGTTTTTTTATCCCTATATTTAATAATGATAGCACAGTTTAGGCCCAGGTTATGTTGTTGAATAAAAGGGGTGGGGTTTTTAAACGTCCGTGTGCCAGGAACCACCACGGCATTGGGTGGAATCGGTTCTAATTCGTCAAGCAATCTATTAAAGACCGTATCGAAGACAGGGATGCTTTTGGAAAGTGTAACTCCTGGGGCAATAACAGCGTTTTCTAAAACAGCGACACCTTCCACAATGATGGCACCGGCTCCGATGAAACAATTATCCTCAATAATGACCGGTGCAAGGCCTATGGGTTCTAAGACTCCTCCGATGGAAACTCCGGCTGAAATATGAACATTTTTGCCAATCTGAGCACATGATCCAATCAAAACATGGCTATCAATTAAAGTGCCCTCATCGATGTAAGCTCCAATATTAATGTAGCTGGGGGGCATGATCACAACATTGGGACTGACATATGCGCCCCGACGAATGGTGCTGCCAAATGGTACCAGTCTTATTTTGTCGTCAGGAGTAATGGTGCGTGGACGCAAGTTGTGTTTATCTACATGGCCATCATCCATAAGCACCAATTCACCTGCTTTGAAGGCCTCCAAAATATTTTTTTTAACTTCAATATTAGGAGTCCATTTTCCATTTTCTTTGAGGGCAGATCGGATGGTGCCTTTTTCCAGAGAGTCAAGAATTTTTTGCCAGGACATTTTTTATTCCTTTTGGTTTGTCTTAAACCAGGTAGTTATTTTCTTATCAGCTTCCCAAACTGGTTCGAGGTTATCCAAATCTTCAAAATGAAGAGGGGGATAAAGGTAAGGGGATTTGATCATTTTTTTCGCATACATTAGTCGTTTTACAGGTACGGGATTACTCGCCAAAAATAATGAATTGCAGCTTTCACTCCACAGTGATTTTGCTTCCAGCGTGTTGTCCAGGCAATCATTAACATATTGATGGGTTTCTGGTGCCCAGACATTAGAGGCGACGGATACGAGTCCACATGCCCCCAGCCGGGCATGATCATAAAAGAGTCCATCATCACCGGAATAAATTTTAAGATGGTAAAGATTTTGTTTGAAGTTTTTAAAATCTGATAAATTTCCGCTGGCCTCTTTGATGGCATAAAAATTGGGATGATCTGCCAGTTGAATAACCGCTTCCAGATTGAGTTTGACCCCTGACCTGCCAGGGATATTGTAAAGCATACAAGGTTTGGTTGATTGATCTAGCAATTTTTTAAACCAGTAATATTGTCCTTTTTTGCCTGGTTTTGCATAAATGGGAGTGACCACTAGATAACTGTGAATTGATGGGAATGATTCCAGAAAGTCGATCCATTCAAGTTGTTCGAGTAGATTGGTGCCCCCGATGCCTGCCATCAGCGGAATATCTATGTTAAGCTTATCCACATATTGAATAATTTCTCTTTTAATTTGGTGTGGTAGATTGGCTCCTTCGCCGGTGCTTCCCAGGAGTAAAACGCCATTATTGGCCTTTTGTTGTAATAATAAGAGTTCTTTTAAAGTGGCATAATCAATTTCATTTTTACGATTAAGTGGTGTAATGAGGGCAGTCCAAAGGGTTACTTCTTTAGTATTCATAAGGTTTCTTCCTCGCTGATTTTTTCTTTAACTAATGTCGTAAAATTCAGGAGACCATATTCCAGGTTCTTATTAGTTAAAAGTTCATGGGCGGCATAGATGGCCCCTTGAGCAAATATTTTCCGATCCAGGGCTTCATGGGTAAGGGTTATTTTTTCAAAATCTAAGTTAAGAGTCAGGCAGTGAGTCCCCACCACATCGCCGGTGCGTTCACTGGTGATATTGATTTTTTCTCCAAGCCAGGCTTGCCACATCTGACTAGTGCCACTGGGTGCATCTTTTTTTTGGACATGATGGGTTTCATGCAGGGTGAAGTGATAGTCAGCAAAAAGCCGGGAGGTCTTTTTAAGGGCCTTTAACATGGGTTGAATTAAATTTATACCTAGACTGAAGTTATTGGAATGAATCCATCTTAATTTTTTATGGATCAGGGTTGCATGGAAATCATTCGGAAAGTTAAAACCGGTGGCACCGCTTACCACTGGCAGTTGGCTGTCGAGCAGGAGCTTCAGGAGGTTTTGAAAAGCTGTTCCTGGGACGAAGGTGATGATGACATCAAATTTTTTTAATTTTTCCAAAGTGGGCGGGTTAGTGGTGTTAAATATGCCAGGACTTGAGTCTTGTAATAATTCAACGACTTTAGATCCAGTCTTACCCGTTCCTATGATGGCCACTTTCATGGATATTTCTCTTGCTAAAAAATATTGATATCTATTATTCTAGCACTCAAAGAGAAGGAATGGAAATATGTCAAAAATAGGTATTGTGGGAATTAGAGGAATGGTAGGGGGTACTTTAATCGAGCGTATGATTAAAGAAAAAGATTTTGAAGAAAGTCATCAGTATTCTTTTTTTTCATCCAGCGCTAAAAATCAGCCAGGTCCCAAGATCAATCATAAACAATATACTTTTTTAGATGCATATGATCTGGATTTAATGCATGAAATGAATATTATTTTAACCACTCAAGGAAGTGATTATACCAAGGATGTTTATGCGTCTTTAAGAAAAAAGGGATGGACAGGATATTGGATTGATGCAGCTTCATATTTAAGAATGGAAAAGGATGTTATCATTGGACTGGATCCCATTAATGATCACGTCATAAAGGAAGGACTGGCAAGAGGAATAAAAACTTTTGTCGGTGGCAACTGTACAGTGAGCTTGTTATTGATGGGGATTGGTAATTTAATAAAAAATGATTGGATTGAATGGATTTCCACTATGACTTATCAGGCCATATCGGGAGCAGGTGCCAAACAAATTGGTGATTTATTAAAACAGGTGCGGGCCTTTGATATTGATGAACAAAAGCATCCGCTCAAATTGGAAAAAGAATTTAGACAATTAATTAAACAGAAGACTTTTCCCCTGGGAGAAATCGGTCATCCTCTGGCCTTTAATCTTTTGCCATGGATTGATGCTAAAATGGAGGATGGCAGAACCAAAGAGGAGTGGAAAGGACAAGTTGAGCTTAATAAAATAATGGGACTTAAAAAGATCCTTCCAGTGGACGGTATTTGTGTAAGAGTTCCCACTTTTCGTTCACATGCCCAGGCGGTCACCATCAAACTTAAAAAAAATATTACCATTAAGACGATTGAGAAAGAAATAGCCGGATCAAATTCGTGGGTCAAGCTGATTCCTAACGATGTGGAGGAGTCCAAGCGATATTTAACTCCGCTGGCCGTTAGTGGTACCTTGGATATAGCAGTTGGTAGAATCAAGCAAATGAGCATGGGAAAAGATTATATAAGTCTTTTTACCGTCGGCGACCAACTACTTTGGGGAGCCGCTGAGCCTTTGCGGCGGATGTTAAAAATTATCCTTAATATATTGTAGCTGGCCAAATTTAAAAACGACCTCCTCTGCTTCGCTAGTGTGGGCAGGATAGATCATGGCCTTTTGGCATGGTTCGCCGAATTCGAAAGTAAGTGTATAGTCAGGAGCACCCTCTATCAGGATGCCTTCCACCAGATGGGTTTTAGTGTTGATAACCGGTGAGCCTGAATTTCCGGCGAAGGAATCCAGACTGGCCCGGAAAAACCAAAATCTTTTGAATATATATGTTAAGAAATGTTTTTTCTCCTCTTCACTCCAGTTTTGCTTTTTGCCATTGCTGGCTATTTTAAGGGGAAGTCCCGAGGGGTGTCCGATTACCGCCAGGGTTGAGGAGGGTTTTAATGAATCAACCCGATTAAATGCGAGGGGAGTTCGTCCGGTGACGGGCCTATCCAATTGGACGAGAGAAAAGTCTTTAATTTTTCTTCTGCTGTGATACAGGGATTGTTTGATGACTTGCTTACATCCATATACATTATCTTGAGTGAAATAATTACTGTGATTATCAAAATCAAATATCCATTTGTAGCGGACACAATCTTTTTCGTTTTCCACGCAGTGGCCGGCGGTGAGGATGGTATCCGGGGAAATCAGAAAACCGGAACAGGTGGCCAGTGAATATTGATCGGCATAACGTTCGCCGGGACAAAGACCGTGTTCCAGGATTTCATTCAGGGTGGTTTTTTTAAAATCAATAATATTGGGATTATCGCTTAAGAGTAATTTGTTAGCATGAACCATGGCCGCTACTGAGCGACTTTGTTCCAACAGATGTTGATCAGGATGATTAGAAGCCTCATAGCGATCATCTTCTCCATAAATGGACTTGCTGGTGATCAGTGCTTGTACCAGTGATGTTTGGATAAGAAATAATGTAAATATTAATGTTTTCATATCAACCAAATCTCCCTTTGGGTTTATCTTTTTCCTTCTCTTTAGCTGCCCTTATTTTTTCCTCTTCTTTTCTGATTTTTTCTTGTGCCCTATTGAGCTCTTCCAATTGTTCACCGCTCAAGTTTAACAGTTGGGTAATTCGGTAGGTTGAACTATGATCATCCTTGTTTTTTTTTCCCTCTTTACCACCTAAAATGTTTTCCTGGGTGATGCCTTCTTTTTTAAGATCAAAACTGAATTCAGGTGAAAATCCTTTACTGATAGAAGTAGTACCTTTTTCAAAGGAAATATCCCGACCGGCAATTTTTCGATTATCTCTTTCTTTGTAAAGCCTTCTTAAAACTTTTTCGTGTTTGGCAATCAACTCTACTAATTCCTGATTGCTTAATTCAGATGCTTTCGCCATTTACTTGCCCTCAAATAGAAACTATGGATCTATTATATACAAAAATATACTTTATCGAAATTACTGATTGCTGAAAACGCTTTTTTGCCTAGTGAACAAGCGGGTTAGCCCCTAAAGGTTGACTGGTTTTGTCCGGCATTTTGGCGCTTTTTACCTTTTCTCTTTTTAATGATTGGTGTATCGTTTTTTTAAAAAATTAATCGCATTTATAAAGGAGCGTATTTTATGACGAAAATATTGGATTTGGTAAAACCAGGTGTAGTTTTTGGTGACGATGTAAAAAAAATCTTTAGTGCTGCTAAAAAAGAAGGATTCGCCTTGCCGGCAGTCAATGTGGTGGGAACCAATTCAATTTGCGCTGTTTTAGAGGCTGCCAGTAAGGCCAAAGCACCAGTGATCATTCAATTTTCCAATGGTGGTGCTGCGTTTGTTGCGGGTAAAGCAATTCCAACCTCCGGTCAAAGTGGTGCAATTTTAGGTGCTATTGCTGGTGCCAAACTTGTGCATACTATTGCGGAGGCGTATGGCATTCCGGTTATCTTGCATACCGATCACGCCGCCAAAAAATTACTTCCTTGGATTGATGGCCTTCTGGATGAAGGTGAAAAATGGTATAAGCAATATGGTCGGCCACTGTTTAGCTCGCATATGCTGGATCTTTCAGAGGAACCTTTGGAAGAAAATATCGCCATTTGTGAAAAATATTTAAAAAGAATGGACAAAATGGGCATGACTTTGGAAATTGAACTGGGATGTACGGGTGGGGAAGAAGATGGTGTGGACAATACTGATATTGAAAACTCCAAGTTATATACCCAACCGGCAGATGTCGCTTACGCCTATCAGAAATTAAGTGCCATCAGTGAGCGTTTTACGATAGCAGCTTCCTTTGGAAACGTGCATGGTGTTTATAAGCCAGGCAACGTTAAATTAACTCCTATCATTCTAAAAAATTCCCAAGATCATATAACGAAGAAATATAGTACTTCCAAAAATCCGGTTAACTTTGTTTTCCACGGAGGTTCAGGATCATCTACTCAAGAAATTAGAGAGGCCATCAGTTACGGTGTTATTAAAATGAATATTGATACTGATACTCAGTGGGCATCGTGGGTTGGCATTAAAGATTACTATGAGTCTAAAAAACCCTATTTGCAAGGCCAAATTGGTAATCCCGAAGGTGATGATAAACCCAATAAGAAATATTATGACCCCAGAAAATGGCTAAGGGAATCCGAAGAATCAATGGTAAAAAGATTAATGATTGCTTTTGAGGATTTAAATGCATTAGGGCGAAATTAATTTTTAATTTCGTAACATTTGAGATATAATTTAGTCATTCGATTAAGACAGAATGATTATAAGCTGGATTGGTTTGTACTGACTGCACGAATAAGTTTTGCCTGATTTAAAATAGTAATTCAGGCGTTTTTAATAAAATAAATTGTATTTTTATAAATTACATGAAAAGCGAGGTTTCATGCTGAGGATTTTTATTGGATTTTCATTACCAGACAGTGTTAAACATCATCTTCGTTCACAATGTCACAGTTTGCATACGAATTGGGTAAAACCCGAAAACATGCATGTCACCTTATGTTTTCTAGGTGAAGTGGATCGGGTTTCCTACCGGACATTAATAAGTGAACTGGAACAAATCAAGATTAAAAAATTTAATCTAAAAACCAAGGGAATTGGCTACTCCAAATCCAAAAAGGGCCCACGGGTTATTTGGGCCGGTGTGGAAAAATCAAAAAGTATAGAACAATTAAAAGAACAAATTGATACGGTTTTGGAAGAGCTGGGGATTAATTTTGATAAAAGGGATTTTCACCCTCATGTGACTCTGGCCAGGCCCCAGGATGTTTTGTATGACGATTTTAATAAATACTTAAAAGAAGTGGATATGAATACTGAAATAGAATTTGCGGTGGAAAGCTTTCAAGTTTTTTCCAGTACAAATTCTGAGGACGGGTTGTCATATACGATTGAGGGACAGTATCCGCTACTTTAATGATTAATCCAAAATTACCAATTCCAGATCTGGTTCATTATCTTCAGATGAGAAATCCAATAAGAGATTTTTTTCTCCTGTGAAAATTTCTAGCGATTTGGTGGCCTGGCCTTTTAGCCAGGTGAGTCCGTTTATTCTATAAGGAAATTGGTTCAGATATAGATCCTTATAGTTGGCGTCAAGAAATATCTGGTTAGAGGAAATGTGAAGTGCTAAAGCGCAGTCTAGCATTGAAGGAAGCGTGGAAATAATCAAATCAAAATCTGTGATTTTTTTTTCAACCTCACTCCAAGGAATTGAGGAAATCCTAAAATGTTTAGTTAGCTCATATAATTTTGACTCGTTTCTTCCAGTGATAGTGAGGTCAACTTGCAGATTTTTGAGAGCATAAATGGCAGATTTAGCAGCACCGCCGGTACCTAGTATTAGGCCTTTTTTCCCTCCTACTGAAAAATGTTTAAGAGATTCAAAAATCCCGTAGGGATCGGTGTTGAAACCCATTAGTTTTCCTTTTTGAATTTTAAGGGTGTTGACCGCCCCAATGGTTTTAGCAATATTATCCAGGGTATCAAGATGGGGGATGATCGTCTCTTTTAAGGGTGAGGTCAGGTTGCAGCCATCAAATTTATTTTTAATCAGATAATCGATTAATGTTTTAGCGGAGCTGGTTTGAATTTTAATATAGCTAAGTGGAAGACCGGCAGATTTAAATAATCCAGGACTTTTGCTATGAATAATAGGATTTCCAGCAACTGCAAGTTTTAACACTTCTTAATACCAAAATGACAATTTGAGAGCGGTTCCCAGCAGGTGTTTAGTGCTCTTATATACACTATTTCGATAGGTTTTCTTTTTCTCGCCAACAATTCCAAAAGTTACAAAGGCATTTTCTCTAATTAAATACTTAGGCCCTATTTCGAGTTTCATCTGGCGATGATCATCCATCTGAGATTGCCAGGTATGTTTTTTAACCAGCATACCTTCGATATTAGTACCTATGAAAAAATTTTGATTAAGTCTTTTTTCCATGCCTAGTTGAATAAGTTTTTCATACTGTTTAAAGGCGGGGTATTTGGCGGCAGAGTGGGTGGAATAAAAACCGTAAAGTGTTTCTAACCAAATTTCTAGTTCCGGGGTAACGTATCTTCCCCCAGCATCCAATGCCCAACTATCCATGGGGTAAGCGTCATTATAATAATAAATCCCCGAACCATAAACGGTCAGTTTCCCTAAAAAGAATTCAAGTTTATTGGCAAAACCTCTTTGATCTTTAGTTTGAAAGTCTTTGGTGGTTTTGTAGTTTAATGACTCATATCCATTTTTATCAACAGAGATCTTAAGGCTTCCATCAGAGTTTCTTTCTATTTGTTTACTTTCCCCGTAAAAGGTAAAATGGTTCATATAGCCTTGCTTATAACTTCCATTGGTAAGGATGATTAAAATCTTGTTATCAGGATCTCTCCAAGAATTAATTCCTCCTAACGGACTTCCACCATCCAGGTAAGCACTCTCTACGATGCCGTATCTTTTTTGATTGAAAGGAACCAATCCTTTTCCGGCGGTAATTTTAAAACTATCGGTAATGCGGTAAGTGGCATTGGCCTCTTCAAATAGGTTGTAGGCCTCGTTCATTTCGCTGTCATCCAAATCAAGTTTTAATTTAAAAGATATATTGTCGTGATAAGCATAAAATTTTAGATCTAAGGTTCCAATACCGGTTTGGAGGGTTGGAGTGCTACTTTCGGTTTTGTAGAATTTAAGGATATCAAGTCCTACAAAACCTTTAACTTCAGTGGTAAGTGCATAGGTCTGATTGGCAAGGAAAATGACCGCAGTAAGTAGTATTAGATATTTCAATCGACTCCCCCTTAACTTATGGGAGCTAGATATCATTGGAAAAACTCATTGTTAAGGCTTATTTGGATAAATGTTAATGACTTGGAACAATTGCAGATTAGAGATCGTTACATCTTTCGTAATCTTGAAAATGAGTTCCAGCATTGGTTGAACCATCGGGGTTACAATTGGTCTGGGCCGGATCACGATTAGATGTAGAACAAGCGATCGCCAAAAATGCAAGCAAGGTAAATAAAAATAATTTTGTTGTGCTCATCGGTGTCTCCTTTATATTAAAGAAGAAAAGTACTGTTTTATTATATCATCACTGAGCTTGTCGGATATTTGAAATATTTAATGAATCAATTTGCCGTTTTTGCCGTTTTATTACCAAAGAATGATTAGTCCAGTTGATCTAGGAAAGCTTGTTCTTCCGCAGTTAATTCTTCTTCTTGCGCCTTTTCTTCAGGATTGGCAGGTGGTTGGGTGATTTCCCAATCAAATTCTTGCATGAGATAAAAATCCCGTTGACCTGGGTCGATGGCCCGTACGGTGGTTAACTTGTTAAGGATATTTTTAATGATTTTTTTGGCGTAAGGGGTGAGCTCCTTGCGGAAATAAGAGCTTGAATATTTTTTAGGATTAGGTAGCAGCATTGCTAGGAAGGCCGCTTCCTTGGGATTTAATTCACTAAAAGATTTTTGGAAATAAAAATAAGCTGCCTTATTGATCCCATACAGGTTTTTTCCGTACTCGATGACATTTAGATAGGTCTCTAAAATTTTTTGTTTTCCAACCACTGATTCAAGATAAAGGGCAATGATGATTTCATTGATTTTTCTGACGATGGTTTTTTCTTTGGATAGAAATAAATTTTTAACTAGTTGTTGAGTAATGGTACTGGCCCCCCGAATTTTCTTTTTTTGGCGGAGATTGCCTATGACGGTTTCTTTGATTTGATTTAAATCGACTCCTTCATGATTATAAAATGCCCAATCTTCACTGATCATAATCGCTTTGGTCGCCAGAGGGTTTTGCCTGGGACTGATCCAATTGAAAGGCCTTTTTGTGACCAGTTTGTAGTCAACTTGATCATTTTTAATGGTGGCCGTGACGTAGTGAGTTTTTAGTAATTTGGCATCGTGAAAGATAGGTAACAAGAAGAATAAAAAATAGACTCCTACAATTAAAATAAAAAAAAGAAAAAGCAGTGCCAAGTTTTTTTTATTCAAGTCAATCGTGCCTTGTTAGTGTTCATCAGTTCAAAATAAAAGATTAAAATACCTAAAATAGCGCCCAGTGTCAAACATGGTTGAAATAAAGTAATACATCTTGAATCTAATAAAATCAATACGCTAACAATAAAAAGGAATAAATCACTCATGGTTTAATTAATCTGGACCTATTATCAGTATGAATTATTTTAAAAAATGCCTTACAATGGTGAAAATAAATACATAGGGGGAGTAATTATGCCGAAAGCTATATGTGCCAGCGATTTGATGGAAAAAAATTTGATCACACTTGATCCAGAAATGGATATCAACCAGGCCATGCAAATTTTTGTAAAAAATGGAATTTCCGGGGCACCCGTGCTTCAAAATAGCAATTTGATTGGCATTGTCTCAGAAAAAGATCTTCTTTCAATTTTAATGGGTAAATTGGATAGTGAGTTTGCGGTGAAAACGGTGTCTGATGTTATGAACAATGATATTGAAACGGTGAGATGTGATGCCGATATTTACGAGATAGCCTTAAAATTTATAACTTCCAAGGTGAGACGTTTTCCGGTGGTGGATAAAACCGGGGTGTTGGTAGGCCAAATCAGCTGCGGCGATGTCGTCAAATATTTATCAAAAAATATTTAAAACAATCCTTCTACGGATAAATATCTTTCTCCGGTATCATAGGCAAATAGCAGGATTTGGGCCGGTTGTGTGATGCCAGGAAGAAGTTCGTCCAAGGCTGCCAGAGATGCGCCAGTGGAAATACCCACCAGTAATCCGGCTTTTTGGGCCGCCAGAGTGCTGAAGGAGAAGGCCTTCTCTTTGGAGACGGCGATGACTTGATCAATCAGAGAGCGGTTTAAGATGGGCGGAATAAAACCGGCTCCAATACCTTGTATAAAGTGCGGGCCTGGCCCTTTGCCAGCAAGGACTTGAGATTCAATGGGTTCTACGGCATAGGTTTTCATGCCAGGAAAATGCTCTTTTAAAAATTGACTGCATCCGGTTAAATGACCGCCGGTGCCAACTCCGCACACTAAATGAGTAGGCCCAGTTGGAAAATCGTTGATAATTTCCTGGGCCGTTGTTTCGTAGTGGATTTGGGGATTGCGGAGGTTTTCAAATTGCATCGGCATCCACGCATTAGGGTGGGTGAGTAACAGTTCTTTGGCCTTTTCGATGGCACCTTTCATACCCAGAGCTCTCGGAGTCAATACAATTTCTGCTCCGTACGCCTGCATCAGTTTGCGGCGTTCAATACTCATGGATTCTGGCATGGTTAAAATAACCTTATATCCTTTGATGGCACTAATTAAACTAAGTCCCACGCCGGTGTTGCCGGAGGTAGGTTCAATGATGACATAATTGGGTTTTAATTTTCCCTCTCGTTCTGCGGCTTCAATCATGGAGAGCGCAATCCGATCTTTGATACTACCACCAGGATTATTTTTTTCCAGTTTGATCCAGATTTCAATATTTTGGTTTTTTAGTTTAGTAAGGTAGAGCGAAGTGATATTGAGTACCGGCGTTTTACCAACGGATTCTAATAAGGATTTATATTTCATAAAAAAGTTCCTCCGGTTCACTGTCGGGTTTAATAATGTCCATTTTAATATCTGATTTATGATAGACGATAGAGTTTTTGGGAATTGATTTGGTAAGCCAGACGTTGCCTCCCACGATGGAATTTTCTCCAATGATCGTTTTGCCACCCAAAATAGTGGCGTTGGAGTAAATGACACAATTATCTTCAATGGTGGGATGTCTTTTAGTGTTTTGGTCGCATTTGTCCAAACTCAACGCCCCCAAGGTCACACCTTGATAAATTTTAACATTTTTGCCGATGATAGACGTTTCACCGATAACAATACCAGTGCCATGATCAATGCAAATTCTTTCACCGATTTGTGCGCCCGGATGAATATCAATACCGGTTACTTCGTGAGCATATTCGCTGAAAATCCGGGGCAGGGTTTTTACCTGTGCCTTGTAAAAAATATTGGCAATTCGATATATGCACATGGCAAAGAAACCGGGGTAGCATAAAATGACTTCATCAATGCTAGTGGCAGCCGGGTCACCAACAAATATGGCCTCGGCATCTAAGTCTAGCTGGTCTCTGACAAATTCGAGGTTGGAAAAAAAGGTCACGGCGATCTGCTTGGCTTCTTCATGGGGCATGAAATCGTGCAGTATTTGAATGAGTAGTAATTCGGTCTTGTTTAAGTAGATGTATAGATCATCCTCACTTTGGATAAAATTTTGGTTAAAGTGGGGATATAAAATTTCCAGAATGTCTTGTAAAAATTGATGAGTCTTTTTTTTGCTGACAAAAAATCGATTGCGATTGGCGTGCTTACGACGAAATAAATTATTGGCAAGTTCGTATTTCATAGAGTACCTTTTTTCTTTTCTTATCGGCGTACAGCTTAATTATTGAAGAATAAAGTTTGGTATCCTACACATCCATACTATTTATGTACATTATGCATGAAAATAATTTCAAAATTTGTTAAGTTTTTTGCTTTTAAGTGTATTGGAAATATGTGATACTAAACCTCGAAAAATCATATTAAACAAAGATTTATTTCCGAGTAGGATAGTCGGGTTGTCTTTTTTAATTCATGGACGATTACTGTTCTAATCGCAGATTGATGATAATCGCCATGCATATTAAGGGTTAACGTTTTAGCAGTTGATTGAAATATTTAACAATAAAGAGGAGCAAAGTTTATGAACGATTACTTCATTTCAGCAAATGACTTCGATGCATTTGTCTCGAAAATGGCTTCAGAAAGGAATGTAATTGGGCCAGTGGCAAAGAAAACTAAATTTGTCTATGGTAAAATTCAAACGAATAAGGATCTTCGCTTGGATTTTGATGTTACCATTCTTCCACCCAAGAAAGTCTTCACCCCCACTTGCCAGACCCTGGTAACTTTTGATGGCAGTAAATTTGAGGGAGCAGTGGACAAGCAACCGGTGGTTTTGTTTGGAGTGCATTTCTATGATATTAAAGGGCTTGATATGACCGATTTGCTCTTTAGTGAAAATAACCGAGACGAAAATTATATGGCAAAACGAAAAGCGGCCACAGTGATCGGCTCCAGTGTTCAAAATGTAAGTAAAAGGGCCTTCTGGGGGAGTGTTGGTGCCAATGTAGCCCCTAAAGGACATGATGGTTTTATTACCAAGATTGGTGCTGGTTATCACTATCAAAGTCTGACTCAAAAAGGGGAAGCCTTGGTGGGATATGGCAATTTTAAACCTGCCACTGAAGGACAGGCGGAAGAAGCCAGGACGGTCAATGTTTCTATGATGAGCAAATGCCCTGAGGCGCTTAAACATTCCTCAGAAGCGATTGCCAAAAAAGTCAGGGATTCTTTCAAGAACCAAGAATTGTGGGCAAACTTATCCGAAGATTGTTTTTCATGCGGTTCATGCAATACCACTTGTCCAACCTGTTATTGCTTTGATGTACAGGATAAATGGAATTTAAACCAAGTGTCTGGTATGCGAAATAGATATTGGGATTCCTGTTTGACTGAAGATTTTGCCAAAGTAAGTCTGGGGGCCGGAGCGGAAGAAAATTTCAGAGAAACCAGAGGCGAACGATTTAGACACAGATTTATGAGAAAAGCAGCCTATTTGAATGAAAAATTAGGTGGACCTGCCTGTGTTGGATGCGGTCGTTGCTCGGCAGCTTGTACTGCGGATATAGCAGATCCAGTAAACGTTATTAAAAAAATCATGGAGGTGTAGAGTGGCCTTGACAATAGATTATTCAAAAGTTGCTCCTGAAGGAAATATTTTTCTTCCTAGAGAATGCAAAATTACGCATGTAAAACAAGTTACCAAAACGGAAAGACATTTTACTCTCAGACATGCTGATAATTCCAAAGTAAAATTCAATCCAGGTCAGATTTTAGAAGTATCTCTGTTTGGTTTTGGCGAAATCCCCCTGGGGTATGCCAGTTCTCCAACTCGAGAAAATACTTTTGATATTGTTATAAGAACGGTTGGTAGGGTTTCCACCGCCTTAAACAAACTTAGTGAAGGTGACTCCTTATATGTAAGAGGTCCTTTGGGATCTGGATTCCCCCTAAACGAGTTGCAAAATCAAAATATATTAGTGGTGGCCGGAGGAATTGGACTTTGTCCAACCAGGTCCATGATTCAATATATCACTGATAGAAGAAATGAATTTAAAAACTTCACTCTATTTTATGGCGCTCGTGATCCAAGTCAGCAAATGTTTCATGAAGACATAGCTAAATGGAAAGCGGCCAAGGATGTTGATTACCACGAAATCGTTGACAAAACCGATGGCAAGTGGACCGGGAATGTGGGAGTTATTACCGAACTCTTTAAGAAAACGACGATTACGCCTGATACCAGGGTTATTATCTGTGGTCCTCCGATTATGTTCCGTTTTGTGATTGCTGAATGTGATAAAATCGGAATCAGTCGAAACAATGTTTATGTTGATTTGGAAAGAAGAATGAAGTGCGGTGTGGGAAAATGTGGACATTGTCAGATCAATGATAATTATGTTTGCGTAGATGGACCAGTTTTTCGTTACTCAGACATTCAAAATTTAGAGGAGGCGTTATAATGAGCAAGCCAAAAGTAGCATTTTTTGATTTTACATGCTGTGAAGGCTGTCAAATAGAATTAACCAACTATGGTGACAGCGCTTTTTTGGAACTGTTAAATCATATTGAGATCGTTGAATTTCGAGAAGCCATGACAGAGAAAGCAGATCATATAGACATAGCTTTTGTTGAAGGTAGTTTTTCAAGAGAAGAGGATCGTGCCAGACTTGAAAAAATTCGTCAAAGAGCAAGTATTGTTATCGCTTATGGGTCATGCGCCACTTCTGGTGGTATCAACGCTATGAAAAACGATACCAATGATTATAAGCAAAATGTTTATGGCAAAGATGCCAATATGCCACATCTGGATAGTCAGATAGCGTTGCCAGTATCTGCGGCCATTAAAGTGGATTATAATGTGCATGGATGTCCGATGGATAAATATGAATTGCTTGATATCGTAAGCCATCTGTTGCATGGAAAAACACCGGTGATACCTAATTATCCAGTTTGTGTTGAATGTAAGAGACGAGAGACGATTTGTCGCTACGACGTTGGTGATCATTGCATGGGACAAGTTGCCAGATCAGGTTGCGGAGCCCCATGTCCTGCGGATGGTATTCCTTGCGAAGCCTGCCGGGGATTTGTCGATTCACCGAATGAAGTGGCACTGAAAAAAGTGTTAAAGGAAAAAGGCAAGCTTCCTGAAAGATGGGCAGAAAGAAAATCCAAAATGTTTACAGCAAACCATAGAAGTGATGCTAAAAAATTGGGAGTATAACCATGAAAAAAGATATCAATGTTAATGTCCACCATTTGACCCGAGTTGAGGGCCATGGCAATATTGTTGTTAATATAAAAAACGGCAATATTGAAAAGTGTGAATGGCAAGTGCCGGAAGCCCCAAGATTTTTTGAGGCAATGGTAAGAGAACGTCATTATTCAGAAGTCCAAAGAATTACCAGCCGTATTTGTGGAATTTGTTCCGTTGGGCATACTTTGGCAGCTGTCAAAGCTATCGAGGATGCACTTGGTATTCAAGTCACTCCGCAAACCAATAAACTTAGAAGAATTTTAAAGCATGCTGAAAATTTTGATTCCCATGTGCTTCATATTGGCGTGTTAGTGGCACCAGATCTTTTGGGTGCACCTTCAGTTTTTCCGTTGGTCGCCACTCATGGTGAAGTAGTCAAACTGGTTTTAAGACTTAAGAGACTGGGTCATGAATGGGGATCATTGCTGGCAGGTAGAACCACTCATCCAACGACTTGTGTGCCAGGTGGTTTTTCTAAAATTCCAACCAAAAATGAACTCGTTGCTTTAAAAGAAAAAATTATTGCCAATGTGGATGGGATCAATGCGCTGGTAGAAACAGTGTTGTCACTCGCAGGAAAAATTCCTGATTTTAACAGACCAACTGAATATATGGCGGTTTCCAATGATATGGAGTACGGCATGTATTTAGGCCCAACCGTGCAAACCATTATGCCAGACGGAACCAAACAAAAATATGATGTTCATGATTATCGAAAAATTACTAATGAATACGTTAATCCAAGATCAACGGCCAAGTATTGTAAAAACAAACTTGATTGCTATGCTGCTGGAGCTTTGGCCCGTTTCAATAACAACTATGATCAGTTGTATCCCCAGGCCAAAAAAATTGCCCAGGCGCTTGGAATGAAGCCGGTTTGTGGTAACCCATTTTTAAATTCAGCTGCTCAACTCATTGAGTGTGCTCACAGTGTTTATGAAACGCTGGATCTGATTGAAGAATTATTGGTAGATGGCATTAAAGATGAGCCTTTGGTACCACCTAAACGTTTTGGTACAGGTGCTTCAGCTGTTGAAGTTCCAAGAGGCATTTTGTTCCATGAATATTCTTTTGATAAAGAAGGCTTTTGCACCGCTGGAAATTGCATTATTCCCACTGGTCAAAACCATGCCAATATTCAAAAGGATTTTGAAGCGCTGGTGCCTATCTTGATTCAACAAGATAAAAACGAACAAGAAATGGAATTGGCCCTTTCCATGTTGGTGAGAGCATACGATCCTTGCATTTCCTGTTCAACTCATTATTTAAAAGTTAAATTTGTTAAATAATCTATTGTGACTGCAGGTGCGTGAATACTTATGATGAGTATCACGCACCTTTTTTTATTTGGAGCGTTGGTGAAGTATATAATGGGAGTAGGTAATTACTCCATGTTTGATGATAGTATTGGCATTAAAGTAGTTGAGGAAATTACGGCGAAAAATCTTGATCAGGGATTTAGCGCTATCGATTTATCCGGGAACCTCCTGAATATTTTTAGTTATCTAAATGAAGGTACCGAAAAAATTATTATTGTAGATTCCGGAGAGTTTGAAATTACTCCTGGTGAATTTATTTGGTTTACCCCTGATTTAGTGGTTTCTACCAAAGAACTCACCAATATTACCAGTCATGAAGGGGATATCATCAAGGTTTTAAAACTGGCCATGGAGACTGGATATCATCTTCCTCCTATTCAGATAATGGGGATTCAACCCGAGTGTATAAAAAGTGAATTTGGCCTATCGAAAACCCTGGAATCCAATCTGGCCAGATACCTTCAGGTCGTCATTTCAAAAATTTTAGAAGATTAATTATCTACCTGTCTAAAAAGTTGACAGATAAGCTCTGATAACTCCTTTAAATTAGATTCAAAATCATGGTCACTTATTTGCAGAGTATCTAGCGTTTAGACAGGCGTAAATTAATAACGAATACCTTTAAAGGAGGGTTATGATGAAATTTATTACAATTATTACGATTATTTTTCTGATAGCGGCTTGTGGGAAAACTAGTGCTAAAAAAGCCAGCGCAACTAGCGGAAATGCAAAAAAACAAGTCACCAGTAGTACGTTAGATTTTTGTCCGCAAAACTATGTCTCTTCCTACAAATTAACAGAAAGTAAGGTTATTCAGTTAGAGGCCAATAATTGTCTGATTAGTGAACCCAATTGCTCGGTTAATGATTATATAGATGCTCAAGAAAGAATTGAGTTATTTAAAAGTTTATATCCTTATCAAGCAGATTGTAAGATCACCGATAGCGAAAATACATGGGAAATTCATGTGACTGATTTTGATGATGAATATAATCTAATTATGAGTCTTTTGTACTAGTCGCATAAACTCTAATTCAATTTATTTATTCATAAAAAGGCCTTTGAAAAAAGGCCTTTTCGTTTTTAAACCTATATCAAATCATCAAAGATCAGATTATAATTTTAGCAAGTTGCTTTAAACGTTAATAATGGAGATTTTAAAAATGAAACGAATATGTATTTTAATTATTTTATTATTTGCCTTTATTGCTTGCTCATCATCCAATAAAAATCCGGTGGATTTAAAGAATGTGAATGTGGAACCAGGGAGTGATTTGAATTTGGTGTTAGAGAAAGTCAAAACCGAAGAAGCCGAAATATTTGCACCAGCTACCTATAAGATGGCGCTGGAAAAGCATCAAGAATATATGAAGGATAATAAGAATGATTTGACGGCGGTAGTGGGATTATACAAGGAAACGCTTAAAAAAGTTGAGGGTGTAAAACAATCCATTCCTAATGTATTAGAGGCGAGAATTGATGCTATTAAAGTTGGTGCCAATAAGGAAACTGTGAAATTTAAAGATGCGGAAGAGGATTTACTGGATATCACTGGTGATGTGGAATCCAAGGGGAAGTTAAACAAGTCCAAATCTGACAAACTAGCCCTCCAGTACCGATCTATAGAATTAACTTTAATTAAGGAAAAATATTTAAAAGAGTCGCAAAAAGCATTGGATGAATGCCATAAACTGGGGGGCATGGAACTGGCACCTGTGACGATGAAGGAAGCTAAGAAATATTATGATGAGGTTTTTACTTTAATTGAGAGAGATCGTTATAACGATAAAGCGATCGGGCCTAAATCAAAGGAAGCACTGTTTATGGCCCAAAGAGCGCTTAGTATTATTCTTGATATCAAGAAAATGAATAGTGAAAGTAAAGAGGCAACGGTTTTAAGGTATGAAAAACTTTTTGAAAATATCTCCAAGACCCTGGAAATTGCGGATATTCGTAATAAAAGTTTTTTTGAGCAACATGAAGAGATTAATGAGTATATCAATTCTCTATTCAAGGCAGGAAGAAATATCAATGTGGAAAAAACTCAAATGAATGATCAGCTCACGAGCTTGAAAGAAGTGGTGGGGGAGTTGAGTAAAAAGGAAAAAATAAGAAATATCATTACTGATATCCAGAAAGAATTGACTCTTTCGGAAGCCGAGATTTATCAGCAGGAAGAACGATTGATTATTCGTTTGACCGGGCTTAAATTTGTTTCAGGCCAGGCCGATTTAAATGAAAATCATCAGCTTTTTCTGTCGAAAGTGGGAGAGGTTATTAAAAAGTTGGGCAAAAGCGTAGTGATCATTGAAGGGCACACTGATGCGCTTGGAAATGAGACGGTTAACCAGGAGCTTTCCACCAAGCGGGCAAATGCTGTGAGAGATTTTTTTATTAGTAAAACATATCTCATGGATGAACTATCATCCTCCGCTGGGTTTGGTGATACCAGGCCGATCGCCAGTAATAAAACGGCCCTTGGTCGTTCCCAAAACCGTAGAGTGGATCTCGTGATCACTATATTGGAATTGTAATCCCTGACCAATAATATCCGGTATTATACATGAGGTTTAAAAAATATAATCAAAAAAAAACCATTGGTTTTTCATGTCCTATTTTTTAAATTCTTGTTATTATTTTATGAGTGTGTTTTTTATAAAAAACAGGAGCCCCCAACATGAATTTTGAGATGAAGGTACTCGTTATTGATGATATGCCGACTATGGTAAAAATAATCAGTAGAATGCTTCAAAATATCGGGTTTAAAAATATTAAAACAGCTAAAGATGGAAAAGAGGCCTGGCAAATGCTGCAAGAGGCGACTGAAAGAAAAGATCCCTATCAATTTATTGTTTCAGATTGGAATATGCCTAATATGACAGGACTGGAACTATTAAAACTGGTACGGGCCAGTACCGATTATGCTAAGACCCCTTTTCTGATGATTACAGCTGAAAGCGAAAAAGAGCAAGTCGTGGTCGCCATATCGGCTGGGGTTACCAACTATATTGCCAAGCCGTTTACACCTCCTACCTTGGAAGAAAAAATTAGAAAGATTTTTAAATTTTAATTACTTTTCAAAAAGGGTTAATGAAAACTTTCAAAATTAATTTATTTCTTTTCATTTTTCTGGTTTTCTCGATTAGTACGTTTAATGAGGTTGAACAGACTGGTTTTCGGCTCTTGGCCTCCGATAGCACCTCGTACACTTGTCCTGAACTGGTCAGGTTTTTAGTCCAAGAAAAACTCTCTTTGGAGGAAAGAAGAGAGCTTCTCCGTGGCCCCAAGGTCTTAAAATTTTTAGAAAATGTTGATTTGGAATTTAAAGAGACGTTTAAAGATAGTAACAATACACCTTATGTTACTCGTTATATTTATGGTGATGATCCAGTCATGAGTAAGAACGAATATTATTTGGAATTTGAAAATTCAATCATGAAGACCATGAATGATAAATTTTTTCTCGATAAAAATATTTCTTTTTCGATCAATAAATATTTCAGAACTTTGTTGTGGAATAATATTCAAAAAGCGGTGAGTGAAAATCAAATGGGAGCGAATAATTATTTAAAATTAGTGGATACCTATTTGGATTGGAAATCTCTGCGCTTGGTTGTAAATACTACCGATGATAAGATTATGCACCAGATAATAAATTATGCATATCAAGTAACCATCAAGGATTTTAAGGCAAAAATGATTGCACTGGATTTTCATAAACTTGCTAAAGGTTTTGGTGAAGGCTTGGATGATCCGGCTTTTTGGTTTTTGTCTGGTATGGGGACGAGTCCTTGGAAAGCCTATCTGTCTGCCAGAAGGGCCCGTAAGATATTTAAAAAACAATCATTTAATCTGCCTTCGATTGTTAGATATTCGGATGCGGGAGAAGGTTATGAAGAAACGGTTGAATTCATCACAAAGGAGGTTTCTAATATAGATAAATTACAAACCGACGTTGGGAATTATCCTCATTTGGTCGAAAAGGGAATTATTAAACCATATAAGTCAACTGATCGCTTTGTTTTCTCGGTGGAAACTATGGATATTTTCCGAAAAGCACAAGGAAAATTTGATGATATCAATGCTGGAATGACTCATTTATTTCAGTATCAATTAACCGACGAAGAATACAAGATATTAATGCGCTATTTTGAAAAGATTGACTTTTTTGCACCCCCGGTTTTTGTAGAAAAACAAATCGATGATTGGCATTTTGAAAATATCAAAGATGTAGGTGTGGTAAGCTTTGACTTCCGACGGATTGGGGCCAGTGTGTTGGTAGATTTACAAAATGATTTTATTCGGTTGGTACTTGATGCTTCTGATAAAACCGGCGAGGAGTTGTCGGAGGAGATGTTAGCTTTGATTAAAGAAAGAGGCCTGAATGCCTCTAAAATGGTAGATGAATTAAATAGGGCATTTTCTGAAAATCAAAAAGAAATCTTTGGGAGCGGAAAAATGGGAGTGGAAGAAGTCATTTCTTCAGGAGACGAAGGCATTTTTTATCCAAGGGTAGCACTTACTCACGTTAAGCAGGAAGAATTTGTGTCGATGCTGGCACAGCAAAAACCGGGAAAGTATCGATTGGTTTTTTTACCGCCAACTTTTGTAAGTGGTGCTAGGATCCCTGATAATTTAGTGGCCTCTCTTATTTCTGATGGAGAGAGTTTAGAAAAAGAAATTAGAAAAAAGGTAATGGGATTTACCAAAGAAAAAATCCATCCCAAAAAGTTTAATCAAATCACCATTGCAGTTAGAATAAATCCTGCAAAGACCGCTGACGGGCCGTTTACAACCACTTATGATTTACTTTTGCACGGAAGTAAAAATGTTTTAACTCAAAATGAGATTGAATTGATAACCAAAGCTTATCAACAGATCATTGCAAGAGATTTGCTAAAAAAGGGTGCCAGACAGGGGAAAATCATTATTTTAAATGCGCATAATACTTTATATTTTCAACATTTGAGTCACCCCTTAGCGTCTTTGCAAGCTGCTTAAATGATAGAGTTATATTTACAATTTGATTAACAAACCACATTAATTAATTTAGTATTTGGTTTTGGTAAAAAGCGTTCAAACTCAAGGTAATATGATTATAACAATTGATGATGTTGAGCAAAAGCGGAAAATAAAATTTTCTACTTTTAAAAAAATTGCCCCCTTTTTTAAAGAACATCAGCTTTCTATTAGTTTATCCATCCTGGGGGTTTTAGTGTCAACCGGTCTGGGGGCCCTGTTACCGCTTATATTCAGAGAACTGGTGGATAAGGCCATTCCTGCCAAAAATAATGATTTAATATTCCAAATAGCCTTGATTTATTTATGTATTCTTTTTTTAAGTGTGGCCGTGGAATTTATTCAACAACTGATTGTTGGTTTCATGGGCATAGAAATCGTGTCCAATATAAAAAAGAAAATGCTTAGTCATATTTTCACGTTGGGGATTCCTTTTTTTGACAAATATAATACAGGTAAGCTGATTAGTAGAATCGAGTCGGATTGCGAGCAGCTCTTTATGCTCTTTTCCTCGATTGGACTCCAAGTCCTATGGGCAGTTTTAAATATTTTGATCTCCTTTGTGGTTATGTTTTCTATTAATCCCAAATTTGCCTGGCTTACGACTTCAATTATTCCGGTTTTTACGCTGGGATCCTTACTGATTTTCAAAAAAATGAGGCCCATGTTTAGGAAGGAACGGGATATTTATGCAGAGATAACCGGCTTTTTGAGTGAATATATAAAAGGCATCCCCACCCTTCGAGGGTTATGTAATATCAATTGGGGGATAGAGAAATTTAAAAAAATCAATGAACAAAGATGGAAATATTCCGCAAAAATTCATGCCATTAGAAGTGCGATTTGGTTTTTTTTAATGTTAACCCCCAATCTTATTATTGCTTATATTCTTTATGAAAGTGTAGGTTGGGTCAAACAAGAGGCCATCACGATAGGTACAGTTTGGCTGTTTATTCAATATATAAGTAATTCCATCCAACCATTGGTGATGATTTCCGAACAAATTGGTGAAATTCAAAGATCTTTTGGCGCTGCTGATAAGATTTTTGATATTTTAGATACTCCAAGTGAAGAAGGAAAACTGGCCAAGTATGAGACCCTTTCTGCGTTTTGTAAGAATATAGAATTTCAAAACGTCAGCTTTCACTACAAGGAAGGTGAAAGTGTTTTAAAAAATATCTCCTTTGAAATTAAAAAGGGTGAAACCATTGCCTTGGTTGGCCCCACTGGATGTGGAAAGACGACTTTGTTATCACTTCTAACCAGGTTTTATGAGCCCATAGAGGGGAGAATCCTTATAGATGGCAAGGATATAAAACATTTAAAAAAGGAAAACCTGCGATCATTTATGGGGCTAGTGCTACAAGATATTTATTTATTTCCCGGCAATGCCCTGGATAATATAAGGGTTTTTCGAGAGGATATTGAGCCTGCAAGAGTTATTCAATCGGCCAGAGATGTGATGGCCTATGATTTTATTTCCAAAATGCCCAATCAATTTTATTCCGATCTGGCCGAGGATGGAGGGAACCTGTCTTTTGGTGAAAGACAACTTCTCTCATTTGCCCGGGCCTTATGTTTTTCTCCTGAACTGCTCATTTTGGATGAAGCCACCAGCTCCATTGATCCCTATACGGAAATGCTTATTCAAAAAAGTTTGGAGCAATTAAGGAAAAATCGTACCTGTATCATGGTGGCACACCGGTTATCTACCATTGCAAAAGCGGATAAGATTATTGTTTTAAAAGACGGGGTCATCAAAGAAATGGGTACGCATGAGGAGTTATTAAATGCCAAAGGGGTTTATAGTGGATTTTATTATAAACAGCTAGGTGAACAACATAATTTGTCTTTTAAACCGGAAGGTGAATTATGTTAAAATATTTTAAATGGTTTTGGACTTATTGGAAACGCACCAAGCTGGCGCTATTATTTATTACTCTTTTCACGATATTAACCATTGCTACTAAAATTAGTTATCCACTTTTTTTAAAATTTGTCATTGATGAATTGTCTAAAGACTATCAGGTTGATCATGCTTATAAACTGGTCTTCTTCTTTTTGCTTTTATCTCTTGTCCGGGAGATTTTATGGGAGGCACTGCCTCTGCTTAGGGCCACCATGAATGGTCTTTATACGGCCTGGATGAGAAATAATTATTTTCAAACCTTGACCAAAAAGGCCAATAGTTTTTTTATAAAATTTAAAACGGGTGATCTGATTACCAGACTGACTGATGATTTGGATGGGAGCTGGGTAAGAATTTGTTGGTATTCTTGCTCGGGAATCTTCAGACCGCTGGAAGCCATTTTAATTTTATCCTTTTCCTTAAGTGTGATGTTTTCCTACTCGGTTAAATTGACATTTTTTACCTTCCTACCACTACCTCTTCTGGTTTATATAATGCATAAATTGGAGGAAAAAATCTTACGTTATACTGATGAGAAACAAAAAAGCATTTCAAGATGTAATAATATTTTGGAGGCCTGTTTTTCGGGGATCAAAGTCGTAAAAACCACCTTGAGTGAACAGTATCAATACCAGCAATATCAAAACGCCATTGCGGATAGGATTAATAAAGAAAAGAAATTTTTAAAGGTTAATCAATTGGTGCATTTTTTTACCATGATGGTGAATCATTTCGGTACGGTGGTGGTGATTCTTATAGGGAGTTTCTATGTCAGCAAGGGCGAGATTACTCTGGGCACCCTTTTAATGTTTCTGATGTATTTAAAAAATCTCATTGACCCCATTTATACCCTGAGTTTTTTTTGGGCCTCTTCCAAACAAATTTTTCAATATGTTGAGAGATTGATGAACATTGATGAAACCCAATGTAACTTGTCTGATGGAGACATGGGAGAGAAGTTAGATGAGTTTAAAGAATTGGAATTTAAAAATGTTTCTTTTAAATACGAGGATGTGCAAGAGAGCATTTTAAAGAGTATTAGTTTTAAGATCCAAAAAGGAGAAAAGATTGCCATTATGGGAGCGGTTGGCTGTGGAAAAACCACGCTGCTTGAACTTATATCTAGAAATTTAGTGCCAACTGGTGGTGAAATGCTGGTCAATAGTCTGCCGATGGAGAACATTTCCAGAAATTCTTTTTTAAAATATTTAGGCCATGTCAGGCAGGAAAATATATTATTTTCTGAATCGATCAGAAGAAATATTGTGCTCGGGGATGATTTTATGGAAGAGTCCATAAGCGATGCTGTAAAAAATTCCTTGCTCGAAAAAGAAATAAAATCCTTTCAAAAGGGGATAGATACGCTCGTAGGGGCCAAGGGTTCCCTATTGTCGGGGGGACAAAAACAAAGATTGGCCATTGCCCGTACGATTATAAGAAAACCCCAATTGCTTTTAATGGATGATTGTACGGCCAGTATGGATGCCCAGACGGAAAGTGATTTTTGGAAACAGTTTAATGAAAACCATCAAAACTGCTGCTCGATCATTGTCACTCATCGGGTGAGTACGGCAAAGCAAGCTGATAGAATTCTGCTGATGAGTGATGGTACGTTGAAGGAAATCAATTTACCCAACCTAGAGCATGTTTGGAGCGAGGTGAGGTTACAAGAAACGGAGATATAAAAAAGGCCTTTAATGAAAAGGCCTTTTTAAAAAGACAGAGTTGATGTGATATTATAAATCACTGTTAGATACGCCTGCTACTTTATATTGTCTAAGATTTTTGGTTTGGTTCATGATACCACCCAGCGTTTTATAAATTTTATGTTTGGCCTGTATCGATCCATCTATTTTTCTTAACTTGAGATTTTCAACCTTAGTGTAATCCAGGGAAGCAAAAACAATAGATATAGAACAAAGTATGGTAATGGTTGAAATTAACAAAAGTTCTTTTTTCATATAGTCTCCTTTTTGTGACTACTGCCATTCGATAAATAGATACAAGCAAATCAAATGCCAAGTTTAAATATGTAGTTATCGTATGTTATGAGGTGTCAGAAATGATGCTGGGTTCTAACGCGCACCGCTTGAGATGGTTCATTCATTTAAAATCAAGTAGATAGCTGATTATTTTTTGGTAGGAGGAACGAGCCAAAAATGAAAATCGCTTTGTGCTGGCCCATTTGCTTGTGCCTTCAAGAGGTCTTCTTTTCGATAATTTTCTAAAATCTCAAACATCTCAATGGGAGTGAGTACCGTCTGGTTGGCCTGTTCTTTGTTCTCAATTTTCTTTTGTAAAATAGCACCTACTTTATCCAGCGCCCGAAATGCTGCAATTTGTTTTGAATTCATATTTTTGGGAAAGTGTTTTTTAAAAAGCTTTTGGATTAAAGGAGTTCTTCTACCAATAAAAAAGGTGTCACTAGTTAGGTGGGTTAAGATATCTGGTTTGAAGGTATACTTCTTGTTTTTAATCCATTCAAAGATTTTAGTTAGGACCACATCCTTGACCCTTGATTCTTTCAGCTTATCAAAATTTTTCCATTCAGCGATCATATCAAAACGTGTGTCAAACTCTATGTCTCCAGGAGCAAAGGCCTGAAATGTATCGATATTATCTTGGTTAACTTTAATTCCTACTTGTTGTAAAAAAGTTAAAAGTGAGCGATCAAATGCGGAAGTATATTTGGGTATAAACGTATTGGGGTCGGCCAGTTTAAAACCTTGATGAGCAACTTCACTGCAAAATAGCATTTTATGATCTGATAAATCCATTCCAAAATCATAGGGAATATTGTCATCGGCTGAATTTCTATCATAGATTCGGTTATACATTATTTTAGCGGCCCTTTTAGCAATTTCCGGATTATTGAAGCGATAGACCACTGTGCGTGAATTTTCTTCCTCTATGTGACTGGAAAATGGAGCGGCTACATTACCTATTTCAATATGGGCCTCGCTGGTAAAGAGATTGTCACCGTCTTTGTAAACCAGGGAAAGGTGACTAAATTGGGTTTCAACGGCGGTGAATCTAGCAATAGCTGCACTGGTGAAGGCATTGCCCCGGGAAACGATAATATCGCCTGATTCTAAATCCCTCCACGATTTAAACTTATCCTGGTAAGCAGGATTAATAAAAAAATGGGGACCAGGAGTATCTTCCAGAGTGACGTATCCGTTTATCGGTCTTTGATAGGTGGGGGTTTCAAGCATTTTAGTGGCAACGTAATCTTGGGCATATCGTAAGGCCCTGGCAAAGTTTCTAAGCTCGGTAAGACAGGCCTTGCCAACCAGTTTATTTTCTTTTTTATCTTCGAGTTCTTTTAATATTTCCCGAATCCTAAGTTGTGATTTGAATCCCGTTTCCATAAGCCAAAACATTTCGTCATCCAAGAAATCTATAGTGATGTCCCTGCTTCTAACTTTAGAAAGACGAAGATAAAGTTGGTTAAAGATAGTCGTGCATTCTTGTTCATTTTTAACAGAATTAGAAAACAGGATGGCTTCAATATTTTTTACTTCATTAAAAAAATTCGAGCGCAAGTTACTATCATCGATGGAGGCAATAGATCGATAATTGGTGATAGTGGAAAAATGATTTTGAATGACCATCACGCCTAGAAGTAGCGTTAAACATAATCCAATACTAGGCCAAAAATATTTTTTGTGTTTCATTTTTCGTCATCCTTAACGTAATTAATCTCAAAGCTATTTCGGCTTTTTCATAAGAAATTTAATTAATTTGATAAGGATCGTTTTACGGCAAATTTGTGCCAAAAAGAGTTTTAAAGATTAGTTTGAAAATATCGGTATTTTGAATACTGACTGGTAAGTACTTGGCGTTAAAACCATGGGCCTTGGATATAACGGACCCCAGATTGTCATAGGTGGAGACCCATGCAATTCCGAAGGGGAGAGTCGTACCAAAACGATCAGGCTTACTGAGAAAGGGCAGGGTCTGAGTACCTTCCACTCCGTCAAGTGGAGCGCCATTGAGGGTGGAGGCGGGTAGCGGTTCAGTTTTGGACATTAGGGTGGTGGAGGCGTAGGTGGTTGGGTGTCCGGCATCACTATCGGCGGCCAGTAAGATAAGGGTGCGAGGATCTTGTTTAAGAAAATTCAGGGCCACACCCACGGTGTCATCTGCTCTTTTCATGGCCTCCAGCATGCAACTGGCATTATTTTTATTACTGAAATTATCAGTACCTTCTTCTTCAGTGACTAAAAAAAATTGTTTATGGTTATATGACAGTATTTCCAATGCCTTCTTGGTCATTTGGGCAATAGTGGGAGCAGAAGGATGATAACAGGTAAGGTTTTCTTTTTTTAAATCTTCTTCGGTTTTATCATTGTAGGAATCCTGGGCGGAAAAAATACCTAAAACTTTGGCAGTGGTTGGAGGTAGTTCTAAAAGTTGATCACGGGTGTAGATGACTTTGTAGCCGAGTTGGATGGCCAATTCAATAATATCTTTTCCATCTGATCGGATACCCGGTTTTTTGTGAAAACCAATTTTAAAAGGAGGTAAAAATAGTTCTTCTCCTCCTCCAAAAATGACTTTGGCATTTTGATTTACTAATTGTTCAGTGATGAGATCGGTTAGTTTGCGATCAGGGACAGTGGTTAGAAAGACTGCCGTGCCAGGTTCTGCCAGATGGCCGGAATTGATGATACCGATATTGATCCCGGCGTTTTTGGCCTCGATCATGACACTATAAGGTTTATTGGATAAAGATTTAATGGGGGTGGTGCCGTCCATTCCAAAGGAATCGTACTTAACTTTTATACCGTAAGCATGAGAGGTGGCACCGGCATGCGATGAAGTGGTTAAAATATCAGTTTGATGAGATCTATAAGCTGCTAGATGAGATAATTTATCAAAGTTCAGATCATTATCTGGCCCCACATGATAAGCTCTGGCGGCGTTCCAGTGTCCAAGCCCGGTGCCATCGGGATGAATAAAGATGACGTTGCCCGTAGGAAGGTGATTTTGGGTACAGCTGGATGACAAAAATAAAATAATGAGACTGAGTAAATATAGTGATTGCATAATGGGGTGAAGATAAACCTAAAAAAACTTTTTGAACAGTTATTTATTGGGGGAATAAATGTCTGGAAACAACTTGGCATAGATCAAAAAGGTGGTCAGATAGATTAGGTTGAAAAGGTCAATGGCCCAGAAAGTCAAAATAAAATAGAGGAAATTGCGGGCAGGTATAGGCTTGCTGAAGGGATAAGCTTTTATTAATTTTTTCACCTTGATTACTTTAAAAGCTGAATGAACATTAAACAATAAAATGGGAATTAAAATATTCCCAAAAAAATGGGGCAGTGGCAAAAGTAAAAAAAACAAGCAAAAACTTAATTTGATCAAGGCCTTTTTGATCGTATGAAAAAGCAGGTGATGTTTATACTGGTATTGTTTATATCTGATTATATAAAAATATTTTTTTAAAAAATTATAGGTCATCAGGTGGTCAGCCAGTTGGTATGGCCTGAGTACGGGAGGATGGTTCACCCGCATATCTTTAATAAATTCGAAGTCAACACCGTTTAAAATACTTTTTTCACCAATTTCAAAGTCTTCTGCCCAGTTGTTTAAAAATTCATCAAATCCGCCAATGTAAAGAAACCAATCCTTGGTAAAAGCACAATTACCGGCCATGAAAACCTTAGTGTATGGGTTGATTAAAAAAGCATGAATGAAAGGTGGGCAGGGGAAAATGGTGGAATAAACATCACCGACAATAATTTTTTTATGGGAATTAATGATTTCTCTTTTTATGATTTCTAGCCAATTGCGGTCGGGGATACAGTCGTCATCTATGAAAGCGATGACATTAAAGGAGGTGTGCTGAACACCAAAATTTCTTCCTCTTCCTGGGCCCAGGTTTTTATGTTGAGAGACAATTTTAATGGGAAAATGATATGGAGAAACGCTTGCCTCAAGATGGTTTTTGTTAAAAGGGAAAGGCCCGTTATCGACTAAGATAAGTTCAAAATAGGGATAGGTTTGGTTATTTAGTCCTTCAAGTAATTGAGCTAATGAAGATCTCAAATTGAAAGTACAAACGACCACCGATATATTAGGGGTATTTAAATCATTCATGTTTTTTAGCAGGGATGGTGATTTCTGTGCAGGTGGTATTGTTGTAACAGGTTTGGCAAGGAGTATCCAAGTCCCCCTGGGCATTTATAAATTTGTTTCGTAGAGTTTGAAAGTGGAAATTGTTAAAAACCTTGGGATCGTGGTATTTCCCCTGGTCCATCGTATTGAGTAGCTGTCTTTCACATCCGCCTACATTCCCCTCGCCATCAATACTTATGGAGTAGAGACTATCTCGGCATAGCCGATTATTACAGTTTCCGTCTAAAAGTCGGGGAAAAGTGACGGCTACCTGGTAGCGGTCACGGGAAAGTTCTTCGATTAAATAAAGTGCCTCAATATCACTTATATAAAGACAGCGCTCTTTAACTTGATCTGGGCCTGTAGGGGAAGGCATAAAGTGACTTAAATGGACATGATCAACTCCAATTTCTTCCGCAAAACGAATCATTTCTGGCATGGATTTATAATTTTGTTTATCGACGATGATTGAACAACAAATATTCATTTTTTTATTTTGTCTGGCCTTTTCGACGCAAAGTTTTTTTAAATTGTCTTTGCATTTAAAAAATATAGAGGGATCATGGCCGGTGATCCTTTGGTATTGGGTCTCATCGATAGCGTTAAGGCTTATGTTGATATAATCAATCTCATGTTCGAGTAACTGATCCAAGTACTGGTCAAGGATGAATCCGTTGGAGAACAAAGTGACAATTTTTTTTCTTTTTTTGGCGTGACGGATGATCTCAAAGATATCCTTATTCAAAAGTGGTTCGCCGTTTCCAATGATCGAAACGTGTAAGGCGGCTTGGAACTTGTTTAAAATATCCTTAAAAGTGGGAAGATCCATGTCTTTGGAACCCTGATATTTAAAGGGATTATCAGGGATCAAAGGGGAATGGGTTAGGCACATTGAACATGCCAGGTTGCATTTACCAGTGGCAAAAATACCGAGCCTCAGGGGTTTATATCTGACAAGAATGGTTTCCTTGGAAAATTTTAAAATGAGTTGATTGAATATTTGTGAAAAGGTGCTCTTTCCGGTGAATAGCGAAAATATTTTGCGACAAAAAAATTTAATCTTCATGATTGGTTTAATTATAAAAGCTCTCTCAATAAATTGATATATTTTTTGTAATTAATTTGATGATATAATATCCAAGTAAATATGAGTAATAATCAAACTACCAAAGATTCCTTGATGACCAGTGCTATTTCTAATTGGGCCGCACTTATCATTCAAACTCTTATTGGTCTTGTGTTAACCCCGTTTCTCATAAAATCTTTGGGTAATAATGGATATGGCAGCTGGGTGGCCATTGTTTCGGTCTGGGGATATTTCGGTATTTTAACGACCGGTCTGGGTTCATCGATCATAAGATATATTTCAAAATACAGAGCGTTGGGTGAGGAGGAAAATCTTAACCAAGTGGTTAATTCCTCTTTTTTTATAATGGTTCTTTTTACTTTAATTTTAATCCCCGTCAGTTATTGGGGCGGAATGATTTTTGCGGCATTTTTTGAAATTGCAGCAGACAGTTATCTGGATTTTAATAAAGCTTTTTTTTATTTGGGACTGGCCACGGTGATTATGTTTTATGTTTCCAATTTTAAATCAGTCGCCCATGGATATGAACGTTTTAAAGAGTTGAATATAATGGAGAGTATTCATCATATTATCAAGGCCATGCTGGTTTATTTTTTATTGATCAATGGCTTTGGATTGATTGGCCTGGCCTATGCCAATCTGCTGAGTTTTTTATTTTTTTTAATTATGATAGTTTGGTATTTTGGATCGAGGCTACCGGATATCAAATTTAAAACTAGAGCTATTTCAAAAAAGATGCTGGGCCTGTTGATGTCTTACAGCAGCGGAACACTACTGATTTCTTTTGCCAATATTTTGCGGTTTAACCTGGATAATTTAATTATTGCTAAACTAGTTAACATGGAAATGGTAGCCATCTATTCCATTGGTGCCGCTTTAATCAATTATATTTCCCAGTTTATCATTATCGGATTTAATATTTTGATGCCCAGATTTACCCATTTAATATCTTCCAAAAATGATGCAGAGATGAGAATTTTATTTTTAAAGTCATTATTTATATCTTCATTTCTAACGGTCATGATGAGCACGGTTTCAGTTATTGTGGTGGATGATTTTTTACAATGGTGGCTTAAAAAAGAATTTATCCAGTCGGCCACTATTTTTTACATTCTGATTTTTTCATTTACCATATCTTTGGCCAGCTTTCCCGGGATTACCCTGTTTTATGCTAAAAATAAACATATGATTTTTGCCAAAATCACGCTAGGGGAGGCTGTCATTAATTTTGCTTTAAGCATTGTTTTGGTTTTGAAAGTAGGATTTATCGGTGCGGCGATAGCGACAGCGGTTACGCTGCTTTTTAACAAACTGATTGTGCAACCTTATTATGTCTCGCAATTGGCCAATATCAAAATGATGGATTATTTAAATCAGATGATTACGCCTTTTATGGCCGGCATTTTCATCATCATCCCGGCCTATTTTTTAGGAATGATCGGCACTTATGTTTGGGAGTTTTGGGAAATGGTCGTCCTTATTGTTGTAATAATCTTAATTTATTATTTTTTGACTTGGTTATTGCTTAGAATTTTAAAAAGTTCTAATTTACCCTTAATCCAATTTTGGAATTTTAGAAAATGAGATTGAAAAGGTATTTAAAATTTCTTTTTAATCTGTTAACCAGAAAAAATAAATATTTTTATGTTGGAGGCTATCCTCACATAAATAATCTTGGTGACCAGGCATTGTATTTTTCTTACCAGAAACTACTTGGAAAGAAACTGATTCATTTTCAAGGTGGCATGGTGGAAACTACGCTGGCTAAAATCTTGGCAGATAAAAATGATTTGGCCTTTTTGGCCGGGGGGACTTTGATTAATCGTCTGGGATTATTTTCATTGCAAGATGCTTATAAAATATTTAATCAGGTCAATGTGATTGGTACCGGCGTGGCCCAAAATTATTTTTGGGTCAACCAAACCAATTATTGTGATAAAATGGATGATTGGATGACAGTTTTGAAAAAATCATCCTATCTGGCAGTAAGAGGCCCGTTGGGTAAAAGGTTATTGGAAGAATATGGGGCAAAACAGGTGCAAATTTTTGGAGATCCGGTTATTACCTTGGCCTGCAACGAAAAGAAAGCAGCTACCGAAAAAAAAGTGATTGGAATTAATGTAGGTATTTCAAAAGACGGAGCATGGGTAAGTGAAATCGCTATTTGTAATCTCTATAATCACTTGGTTTGCCAGCTTAAACAAGAACACTGGGAAATTCATTGGTTGGTGGTTTGTGATACCGATTTGCCAATGACTAAAAAATTGGCAAGTGAAACCAAGACTGAACAGTTTATGCATGTTATTTACAATGACCCATATAAATATATTCAAATTTGCCAAAAGATGAGTGTGTTTATCGGACTGAAGCTTCATTCAGTGGTGCTTTCTCATTGTGCCTATACTCCTTCGATCATGTTGGAATATCGTCCCAAATGTCTCGACTATATGATGTCGGTAGGAGAAGAGGATAATTGTTTTCGTCTTGATAAAATTCATGAAGAAATTCTTTTTCATAAGATCAGTGAGCTATACTTGGATCAAGACAAATATATTAATCGGTTATATGCCAATATTAATGTTTTGAAAAAACAGCAAACCAAGATTGTTAACGAGATATTAAATTCATAAAAGGTGAGTTAAGTTTAGAAAAATATCAAGGTTGTTAATACCCCATATAATAACAATTATATGGGGTAATATGGCAATTAAGTATTTAAAACTAAATAAAACGGTCCATCGGTTATTTCATTATACGTTTAGTACGCTACATGATGAATTTGATATTTCAAGTTACCTAGGTTGAGTTCATGGGCATATTCAAAAATAAGCTCACCAAATTGGCAACGATTGCCAAGCAGATCGTTGGACGCCTTGTCGATGGCAAGCGGATCTTTGGAAATTAAAATACCTTTAAAACCAGTGCCCCTTGTAAAGGTCAAATCCAAATCCTCAGGTTCCATTAAAAAATTAATATAGAGCTGTTTATTGGCATGTAACATGGAGGTAGCCGCTACCGCATTTTCCACCAATTGTGTTTGGAAATGCTCCGGATCAGCGTCCCAATCATAAGTGATACTACCAAATTTTGAAACATCGACACATTTGCCGCAGTTGATACATTTGGTTTTGTCGATGAATGCATGTCGGGAAATTTCATCCACGGTAATAGCATTTACCGGACATCGATGCAGGCATTTTCTACAATATGAGCACTTTGATTCATTAACATGGGGAGGGTTTTTTGAAAAAAGTTTTACTTTTCCCATTTTACCCGCAAGTCCCATTCCCAGACTCATGATGGCCCCAGAGCAACCGGCCATGTTATGACATTTTAGTTTTGAAAAAACAATCAAACCATCCAAGTTTTGTAATCCGCCTGCCAGGTGCGTGATGGATTTTTTCGACTTTGCACCAGGTACTTCACGGACAATTTCATAAAGGCCATTAATCCCGTCAAGGGTGGTAAATGGAGTTTCGCTCTCGAGGCCGGTCAGATTGCTATGAATGGCATTGGGATAAAAACTGATAAAATTATTTTTTCGATCCTTATATCTGTTAGTTGTGTCGCAAAAAAATGGATAGGTTTTTTTTTCTTTTAAATAATCGGTAATGATTTTAAAAAAGCCATCATTTTGGTATGATTTAACCGGATCATTTAGGAGATCAACCTTAATCCCGACAATATCTTCGTTATCAAATATTTTTAGCAATCTGAAATGAATATGCGTTAAGGCGTTTTTAAATGACTCAAGTACTTTTTCCCTAGAGTGGATGGTTTCCAGCGAAATAGCGTATATATTAGATATCCCCTCTTTATCACTCATGTACCCATCCCCTATTTAAGATATTTAAGAAATCACTATATCATCTTAACTAAATTTAAGAAATCTTTACAAGATTTGTAGATATTCTGATGTTAGACTGACATTCAGCCCATAAGTGGGGCCTACTATGTCAATCTATTTTCTTCATCACCATAATTATAGTAGGCCCTTTTTTTTGATTAAATCCCGAAGTTTTTGCTGGCCGGTAATGGTTTCGTCTTTGAGATGCAGATGGTTTAACTCAGAACCTGATAGTTCTACATTGCTGATGGAAACATTATTTAAGATAATGTCCTTCCATTTGACGTTTTTGAAAATAACGTTTTCAAAAATGACAGAATCCAAAACGACGCCGGTCAGTTCCACTTTTTCAAAGCTCAAGTTATTAAACGAAGTGTCAGACCAGGCACATAAATTGATCGAGGAATCAATTATAGTGGAATGATTTTTCATGTGCAGATTCTTAAAACTAATACCGGTTAACTTTGAATTATTGATGGAACTGGCGGTGGCAAGGGAGCAATTGGTCACTTTAGCCGCACTAAACTGGGCATTAGTTATTTCGCTTTCAGCAAGTTTTAACTGATTAATAACACTGCCTTGAATTTTACAGTGATTTAAATCACTGTTTTGCAAGGAGATGTTTTTTAAGTGGGCCGCACTCAAAGTATTATTGGTAAGATTGGAGTTGATCAATTCAAGACCTGCCAAGGATGAGAGTTGAAAGGAATTATTTTCAAACGAAAAATTGTCACCACTAGGATTTTCCACGCTTGAAATTTTGATATCGTTATCTTTGTCTTTTAATTCCATGGTCCCGTTTACAAAATCATTGCGCAGCTTATGGCCAAGTTTTTGTAGATTATCGGTAATTTCTCCAAAGTTTTCTTGAATTTTGTCGAGTTCTTTTTTCATTCATTCCTCAAATTAGGCGGAAAAGATTAATCTACTCTGTTGTCTCACGGTAGGCCATAAGGCCTTTTTAGGTGTGATAAATTTTATAGATAGAAACCAGAATAATGGGATATTGATAACGCACAGCGCTTGATGAAGAAGATATTTTTTGCTAATAGCAACATAAACAAACCCAGGGTAAATATGACAAAAAAAATATTTTTTTGGCTCCTTTTAGTAACTTTGATTAATTTGGTTTCCTCTGATCTTTTTTCTTTTGAGTATCAACAATTAATTTATTCGACCACGAAAAAAAGCTTTATCAATTTTGATTCCATGATTAATGATTTAAATAATTATGACGTAGTTTATCTTGGTGAGCAACATGATGATTTGACCCATCACCAAAGCCAAAAAAATATTATGGAAGCAGTCAGCGCCAATGTTGGGCCGGTGGCCGTGGGCCTTGAGTTTATTAAATGGACCGAGCAAGAGCTTTTAAACAACTATGTGCATGGCCAGATATCCCAAACCGAGTTTTTAAAAATGATTGATTGGGGAGATAATAATTTTTCATTTGATTTTTATGCCCCCTTGATTAGCGTTGCTCATCAATCGGGAGGACATGTTTTTGGTATTAATGCCCCCCAGTGGTTAACCAAAAAAATCGCTAATTTGGGCATCAATTCTTTAACCTCCTATGAGTTCACCTTTATGCCTATGCATTTTCAACTGGGCAGCGAACTTTATTTTAAGATGTTTAAAGCAGCCATGGAAGAGATGAACCACCCTATTCCACCGGCCTTTTTAAATAATCTTTTTGAAGTGCAATCAGTCTGGGATGAAACCATGAGTTTTTATGCGGTGTTAAACTTAAAACATAGTTTCACTCCTTTTTTTATCATTGTTGGCAATTTTCATATCGCCTATAAGCTTGGCTCCCCTGCCAGTATTCGATCAAGACTTTTACCCTCTCAAACCTTAGCGACGGTGTATCATGTAAACGCCAAGGGAATGACAGAAGTTATGATCCAATCGATGATCAAAAAACATGCAATTTATGGAGACCTGGCGGATTATATTGTTTTTATCTACTAATTGGAGATTCTTCTAAAACCTGGGGGACAAAATAGTGATAGTCTTCAGATTTTAACGTTTTATTAAAAGTGTCAAATATTTTTCTGGTGCGTTTCATTTTTTCACTTTCTTTACGAAAGTCAATTTCTTCATTTAGTTGATAAAAAGTTTTTTAGTTGGTGGAATTATTCTATAAATACTGAGCATCTATAAAAAATGCTCAATATTTTTTTTGCGTTATAAATTAATTTTAAATGTAAGTTTATTGGCGTTGGCAATTTGCATATTTGATAGTTTTAAGATCTGATCCCTCTTTTGGAAGTTGTCTCACTTTTCCATTTGGATAAACAAAGTATTTTGCTGTTTCATTTTCGTTGTACTCATAAGGTAAAGAAGGACTCAAACCGCCATCTCCCTTATAATTAAAGAGAGTGCAAATTCCCAAACCACTTACTCCTTCACGTCTAACTTCACCTTCTGAATTAGTAATTTCTAAATATGGATGATATATTATAACGTTTTGCGATTCCAAAAACTCTTCAATTGGCTCAGAACCTAGTTTTATGCTTACTTTATCAACCAACTTAACAACATCAACATTTCCAATAATAGTCTTGTCTTCTCCCGCAATGCTCATAGTATACTGTGAAGTTATGATAAACGATATTACGACAATAAATAATTTTTTCATAAATACTCCAATTGTTTATTAAATCCTTGCCTTAATAAATATAAACGAAAATGAAATTGTATAAAACAGAAATTAGCGCACTGCGAAATTTTTACAATTTTATAGTAAGGTTAGCTAACTTTGGGGAATTTTTTTTTAACAAAACTAGTTAAATATTGTTTGGCCCCGTAGATCAAGTGTAGTACCATTTCTTTGATGAACATTAAAGAATTTACCAAATCGTTATTAAAC